>ENA-OPCL01001114-OPCL01001114.1-human-gut-metagenome-genome-assembly--contig:-NODE-1114-length-20942-cov-3.440561_pt1 | contig 20942 bp, 10 predicted proteins | sample MGYA00241251_ERZ501482 | MGnify/ENA primary metagenome ERZ501482 (study PRJEB25962, sample SAMEA2042581) | human gut metagenome | biome: human gut; feature: human-associated habitat; material: faeces... | reverse complement strand
CATATTGGTTTTGGCAGTTCCACGCAAGCCGTTATCTCCATAAGCACGGTTAGTAATACTCGTCGTTCCGTTTGCCAGTTTATATACAGTTTTCAAACTGGTCCAGTGGGGAGTAAAGCCGTTCCATGTTCCGGAAAGAACTCCATCCGCATTTCTCTCGAATTCATCCACATAACCTTCAACACCGGTATTTATCAATGCATCAACGGCATTCTTCTTGCCGAGTTGGTTGAACGCTTCCGCCATCATGAGATAAAGTTCTGCACCACGGTACAAATAGACAAACACGTCATCGCGATAAGCGGCACGCACCGGATTATAGGGCGGACGGAATTTGCTGATAACCCACTTGCCATTGTATTCCTTGAAAGTATAGGTTTTCCTGAAATCTTCTTCGTTGGCACCTATCGGGTCGAAGTCTTTATCCGAGAAGCGTTCCATCGCTTTTTCAGCAGGAGCAAGCCAGAACTTATTGGGGTAATCGGAATCAAAATGTTTTAACAGACTGTTTGTCTGCTTATTCTGATAGTTGTACATAACAGCAGATACCGACTCATAATCGTAAGGAGTCTCGTAATTAAAGAACTTTCCCCATTGTCCCAGCAATTGGGCGTTACGCAGATAGGCGATAGACTGGTTCTGACTCTGTTGGTATCTTCTATTCATTTCACCTTGTATCAGATCAATACATTTCTGGTATTTACCCATCCACAAGCAGATTTCCGCATATACGGCATAGTAAGGAGGCGTCATCATATCCCAACGACGGTATTCACTGTTTGCAAGTTCTGTATCCGGATCCACCCAGTCTTTCCAAGCAGTCTCGTATGTTCCGTCTACATCATCAAAACCAATGTCCAGCAGATTTTTGCAGGCTGCCATGACATCATCCAATTCCAAAGTCTTGAATTTGGAAAGATCCCTTAATGAATCCATCGGTTTGTCCACCCATACGACTTTACCATAAATCTTGGCAATCGTCATAAAAGTCCATGCTTTTATACGCAACGTACTGCTGACCAAAGCTTTATAGCGGGTCATATCTATTGAATTGCTCTCCTTGTATGTCTGTAACTTCCGAAGATAGTCGTTGCACGCATTGATTATCTCATAATATCCAGCAGGATTCGCATACGAGTTTCCTTCCAGATCATCATCATAATTGTACAAGCTATACAATTCTGTGGGAGCGGTTGAGGTGGGTTCTACCAGTTCCCCCCTTAGTTCATTCAAGTAAATTGCCTTGTCACCGACAGCCTGCATCTTTGCCATGATACCCATATACCCCGAATACATTTCGCTCTCTTCAGAAATATATTCGCTGCCGTCCAACGTGTCATCCGTATCTACTTCAAAGAAGCTGTCACAGCTACCCATTACAGCAGCTGCAAAGACCAATGCGACATTCAGTATTATTTTTTTCATCTTCATAATTAGAATTTCAAGTTTATACCCAGTTTAACGGATTTTGGTTGCATTACTTTCGCATAATCGAATCCTTGTGTTGCGTTGTCGCTAGACGAATAAGCAAATTCAGGATCCAATCCTAAATATTTGGTAGCTGTCAGCAAGTTTTCACCGGTTACGTAGATCGTTCCGGAGCGGAAGAAGTTCCATATCGGTTTATCAAAGTTGTAGCTCAATGTGATATTCTTTATACGCAGATAAGAAGCATCCTCTATCCAACGTGAAGAGAAGTTGTTATTGCCGATAGCGTCTCCGAAGGTTGCACGAGGCATATCAGTCACTTGCCCTTCCACGCTCCAACGATTACTGACGGCAACGCTCTGGTTAGAAAAAGAAGAAGCCGATTCCAAAGTACGTCTTACGGCATTGTATGCTTTGTTTCCTTTAGAGTATGCAAATTCTGCGGACAGTGCGAAATGCCGGTAGCGGAAGTTAGTGTAAAAGCCTCCGAAATAATCGGGAGCGGCGCTTCCCAAAGATATACGGTCTTTTATGTCAATACGTCCGTCGTTATTCTGGTCAATGAAACGCACGTCACCGGCTTGATATGCCTGCATACTGCTGTTGACCAAATTGGCTTTGTCAGCTTCGGCTTGAGTGGCATAGACTCCGTCGGCCTGTAATCCGTAGAATTCGTACGGGCTTCCACCTACACGACTGACCACTGTGGCGCCATCGCTATATTCCAATGTCTTTTGGTCATATCCGCCTAAAGACTTGATCTTATTGTCGGTGAACGCGATATTTCCTCCCACAATCCATTCGAAATCGCGCAGATGGATTAAAGAAGCCTGGAAGGAGAGTTCTACCCCTTTGTTGTCGATTTTTGCACAGTTGGTATAATAGCCGGAAGTACCGTAAACGGCTGAAGTGTTGACATTCATGATTACATCCTTGCTTCTGCCCCGATAATAATCAACTCCCAAACTGATGCGGTTTCTCAAGAAAGCGGCGTCCAAGCTCAAGTTCATCTGTGTGGTCACTTCCGGTTTCAGGTGTGTATTCGGGATTTGTGTCCGCACAATGCCGGATACTGCCATGTACGGCAAACTGCTATAGTAATTTCTGCCATAATTGGAAGAGAAACGGCTGTTGCCGGTAACACTATATTCGGCACGGAGATCCAGACGGTTAACCCAATCCTTGTCAATCAGGAAAGACATATTCTTTGCCATCCATGTCAATCCGGCAGACGGATATACACGGAAACGATTGGTATATTTTCCATTGGCAGAAGAACCGTCGACAGACATATTTGCAGAAACATTCAAAAGATTGTTATACGTATAGTCGGCATGGGCAAAGATGTTCATCCAGTTCCATTTTGCCAGATAACCGTCGAAATAAGAACCCACCTTATTGGCAGAATTTAATACTTGATAAAAGTCGTTTGTCGTATTACGGGCAAAAGCTCCATCAAGTTCGTTCTGCGTAGTCAGCACTTGGCATCCCGCCATTGCGTTAAGGACGTGTCTGTTACTGAACACTTTGTTGAAACGGGCATTCAGGTTATAGAAGTAGTTCTGCGTTTCCGCCACTCCTTCGCGCACGACGTTCTTCTGTTCACCGTAAGTGTCAATAGCGGGAACAATAACCGGATCGCTTACACCCGGCATGAAGATGTGCTCTTTGTTATAGTTATAATAAATGCCAAATACACCGTCGACAGACAGTCCGGGAATAATCCGATAGTTGAATCCGGCTTTGATATTGACATCATATTGACGGTTGTTAGCGTCCACTTCGTTCACGATGGCGACAGGGTTACTGACTGCAAAAGTCAAATCCTGACAGATACCATAATAATAAGATGAATAAAGAGGAGTAAAGTCACCATTGGACGTTTTCTGGTAAGGAGCAAGCAAAGGTGATTGCGCATAGGCTGCCAAAATCGGGTTGGTATGCCGGGACATTCCCTGTTCTTGGAAATGACCGTTCATATAAGCCAGACCGATAGTGGCATACACTTCAAAGTTCTTGCTTACGAGGAAGTTACCGTTTAATTGCGTGTGATAACGGTCTTGCTTCGTACTTTTCAGTATCCCCTGTTCGTTGGCGTAACCCAATGACAAGTCGTACTTGGCAATATTGTCACCACCTTCTATACGGAACAAATTGTCTGTGACGAATCCATTCCGGTAGAGTTCATCCTGCCAGTTGGTATTGTTGTTGTAAAGGTAACCGTTTTTGCCTTCTGCATCATTCATGAACGGGAAATTATTGAAAAAGTTCTCCATATTTCCATAGTAATTCATACCCATGTCAGACAGGAACGACTTATAATCGATACCAGACAAAAGCGGTATACGTTTATCATTCCAACTCATTCCGAACTGTCCGTAATAACTGATTTCCGTGTTCATATTGTCTGAAGTAGCACCGTCGGTTTCTATCAGAATAACGCCATTGGCACCCATCGAACCATAGATAGCAGCTTCCGCACCCTTTAAAACAGTGATGTTCTGAATATCATTGATATTATAGGCTTGAAAAATATTTCGACTATATCCGTTGATCATCTGCGAATTGTGCACGTCAGGAATATAAGGAATGCCATTGATAATCACTAGCGGAGCGTTGTTACCGACAAATGAACGCACACCGCGCAGATTCATATAGCTTCCTTCCCCCGGCATACCACTGCCGCGAGTGACCTGTAAACCGGCGATCTGACCGGCTAACGCACGGTCAATATTCATGCTGGCAGGCGTGAAATCCTTTTTAGTGATGTTCTCTGCCGAAGTAGTGACTTCATTCGTTTCAACCCGAAAAGGCAAAACCGTTGTCTCATTATATTTATATTTAGATTCGGGAATCAGGATGATGTTGATATCCTTCCGTCCGTCCAATGCCTGACGAACCGTGTAGTAGCCTACCGCCCAGACAGAAATCCACGCTTTCTTCAGATCCTTACATTCAGTTTGGAATACTCCGTTTTCATCTGTGGTCACATCTTCACTTCCTGTAACGGACACTACCGCTCCCTTCACCGGAGTATTGAGAGAAGATAGGATTTTTCCGCTTACCTTGTCCTGTTTCTGCGCACATACATCGGCTGCAAAAAGGCAAAGCAGAAAAGTGAAAAATAAAATTTGTATCTTTTTCATTTTGTCTTTATTTCATAAGATTAATAACAATCCTCTGTAGGTTTCAAACACCAGTGGAAGAAGATAGCCTTTGTCAAGCTATTACCTGAACCTTCAAAACGTATCGTGATAGGTTTGGCTTCTCCCGTAACGACCAACTCATTGGACATGACTCCACCATCGCGATCATAGTTACTATATTTGCTAACTCCGGCAGCTTTGGCAGCATTAGCATCATATCCTTCCGCATATCCACCGCCATTACGGTCGAAATGGAAATTGGTACCTTTATTTGCACTTTCTGAAGCGGTTCCTACCTCCACGTCATTGACAAATATCTTCACCTGTCCAACTTTACCACTTTTGTCCTGTTCAAATCCGAAATAAATCTTATATGTTCCTTCCGGAATCTTATAAGGTGAAACCTCATGCTCTGTAGTTCCCATTTCTTTATACTTGAATGGTGTAAATTCAAGCGTATAAGTTTTGTTTGCAGGATCTGCCAGATCATACACCAAAGTGTAATAATAGATTCTAGGAAATCCCATTGCAGGCCATCCGTCATGATAACTTTTACCATCGCTATGTCCAATTTCCTTATATGCCAGATTTGTCGTTTTGAAATAAGTTTCTTTTTCTAATGCCGTCATCTTTTCATAGTAATAAAAATGATCTTTCAGACGATAAATCAACACATTGGTAGGAATTTTCATCTTCTTCACATAGTATGCAGTTCCGTTACTCATGTTTACCGGATGGTCAAGATCTACTTCCTGAACGGTGGTACGCCACTGCTTGGAAAACACCGATTTGAGGTCTTCGTTCTCCTCAAAATCCAGTTTAGTGTACTTCTTGTTGAAAAACGCAGCTTGGAATACCCAGTTTCTAATGATACTGTCTTCGCGTTCCAGTCCCCATTCTGTCAGTTTCTGACGTGCGGTAGTCAAAGCATCATTGATTACCTCGTTGGAAGGAATCAGCATGGTTGCAGTCACGTTTTCCGACATAATGTCGAAGCCTTTATTCTCAAAATAAGGGGCTTTTACAGTAAATACGGAGTCGTAAACCGTATTTCCCGTGTTGTCCACTCCAATAATTTCACTGGCGTTCTTGTCGAATGTCAGTTGATTGCGCGACAAGATCATCTGACGGAAAATGGAATAATCGTCTCCCAATGATTCAATAATCTCATACATACTTCGCGGAGATACAATCGCCTGATCCAGTATGTAAAGATAACCATTAGTCAGTTTCACTATTTTAGTTACTGTTGCATTATTGAACTGGATGATGTTCCCGGTTTCTTCTTCCGTTTTCTTGATATTCAAAAATTTGCCACTCCACATCAAAAGACGTTGGCCATCTGTAATTTTAGACGGAGAAATAGATGCATCGGAGATATAAGTTTGAGCGGTATATACATCATCGTTGCTTGCAGCTCTTGTTGGTGCCAGATCTGCTTCCGTAGCTAAGATGGTGTACATCTGTTCCTTTTTCTGCATTTCGTCAATCATACCGGTTTCCTTAAACAACTGATACATATTGGTCAACGAAGATTCTTCTGCCAGATACTCGGTCAGCGGTTTATTGACAATCGTAATTTGGTCATTGTTTACTGCACTCTGCTCTTGAGCGTAATGGTTGTCCCATGTGTCGGAACAACTACTGCCTATCAATGTCAGAAAGGATAGAGCATATAGTATGTATTTTTTCGTTTTCATGGTTCTTTTATTCTTCTATTACAGGTTCAAATAAGATATAATCCAGATAAATACGATATTTAGAGTTGGAACTAGCGCTAGCTCCCGGATCTTTCAATACTATTTTTAAAGTATATGATTGAGTATCTGTAAACTCTATTTCATTATTTATGACGCTTTTATAGAGTCCTAATTTAGGAGCTGAACCTTCTAATTCTGTATAAGGCTTATATTCAGTTTGCTCGTTCAACAAAACTTCTTCTGTTCCGCTTATCAGCTTGAAATCCATTTGTCCGCCATTGCTATTACTTTGTTGCTTAATGAATAGTTGCGATGTAGCATATCCAAACTGCAGAGTCACTTTATATTTACCTTTGATAATGGAAGGAGTTTGCATGGAAACCCATCCAGTGTTACCAATATTCAGCATTAGAAGATCACCATTATTTGCTGTTTTCCAATCATTTTTTGAACTTATCTGGAAATAAGTAACATTATAATAACTGTCATACGCTCCTGCCGGATTTACTAATTCATATTGATAACAGTTTAATTCTGTCACCGAACACTTTTTCTCTTCATCTCCTACTGCCTGAAATTTGATACCTTCTTCTCCATGACCAGCTGCAATCCATTCACCGATGAGGGAGTAATTACACAAGTCGAACAAAACAGTTTCCGGTTCAGCTTCGGCGATGGGCAACCATGTGCTGACTTGATGAATGTATCCGTTCTTTGCCTGCAAGTCACTGTAATCTTCGAGGAACGTGGCACGATGTTCCTCATCTGCATAGTTGAGATAGAAAATATCATTCTTGTTGCTTACCTTGACGATATTTCCGGTACTTGAAGTATCCCAAATTTTAGAAGTTACGTCTGCTGTATCAAAACTCCTCATTTTCTTCAGATCATAGCTTCCCGGCAAAATATGATAGGCAACGTACTGATAAAGAGCATTATCCGGATTAGTATAGTCAGAACCTGCTTCCAATTTCCGTACTAAATCTTGCAAACTACTGATACCGTTTTCACTAAAAACTGCATCCGTTACGGCAAGGAAGGTATAGTTTCGCTTTTGCTGAGTAGTACCTCCCGACTGATTTTCTATGGTGTCGTAGATGGTATTGATTTCCTTTCCCCATCCGGTAGCATCCAATGCACCTTTCAGGATGGTGTAGTCTCCATTTTCAGCGATACGTTGATACACACTCTCGGTCAACGGAGTCAACGTGTTTTCAAGCACATAAACGTAGCCGTTTGATACCAAATTGGCAAACTCTATGACATGGGCTTCCTTATTCAGATAGACTGATTGCAAACCACCGCCGCCATTTTCAGCACTGCCGAAAGACACCGAAAGGAAGTCATCGGAAACCGTTTTTTTACTTAACGTGCCTTCTTGCTCGATAAATTTTTCCTGACTGATTGTATCTTGAACAATATGAAAAGAAACTAGGTTACGAGCATATTCCACTCCCAATTCTTCAATAGAAGTAATCCCCTTCTTCGTATAGAATGCTTTCACCGCCTCGTTCGTGGGGACAAAAAGGGTGAAATATTGAGTCGCTTGATTGACGGCATTGTATAGGTCAGCGTATTTCATAATGGAAATCCATTCTGAAAATTCACCGGAACGGCTGGACAAGTAAGTAGCAGCCGGCTGTATATCATAAACAGAGAACGTGTCTCCTTCATACGGATCATTGCAGGCCGTGCATAAGATAATGAGCAGCATCCAATAAATCCTTCCTATCTTTTTCATTTTATTCATGGTTTGATTATTTATCATAATAAGGGTTCTGTTCCAATAATCGGTTGGTGTTCACATCACTTTCGGGAAGAGGCAGATACCAGGCATCGCTGTTATTCAAAGCGGAATTTAGCCATTTAGGCTCTGCGGTGCTGTTGTTCTGCATCACGAGTTCCTTAAATTCAGCCTTATACTTAAAATTTTGCTGCTTTCCCAGACGAAGCAGATCATACCATCGTTTTCCTTCTGCGGCAAACTCCATGTCCCGTTCGTTCAGCAATAGTTGCAACAAATCCAGTTCACTAATTTCTTCCATAGCCACGGTCAAGGGAACTAAGTTGGAACGTTTGCGAATCTGGTTCATTATCTCTACGGCTTCCGTCCAATTCTCGCTACCGCCTTTCCGAATCAATGCTTCGGCTTTCATCAACATGACATCTGCCATCCGGTAAATGATATAATTGGCATCCATCTGATTTCCACCACGGATAGCTATCAGACTATTTGTACCCATCCCTGAGTATTTCCAAATAATGGCATTATCGGGATAATCGTCATAATAGCTGGGTGTATGAAGATTTTCGCGTGGTGCACATGAACCGAAATAAGTACGGACAGCCTCTTTCAGACTCTCCTCATACAAACGCAATGTCATCGCTTCAGAATACATATAAGTTTTATTGGTACTGGAAGTACTGTATGGCATAATACTAGTCGGACAATTGTTTGTCTGGTAATAAGTAGCGCCATCGAACTGCAATTCAAAAATGGACTCATTGCTATTGCCCGGATAAAAAATTTGGAACCATTGGCTGGGGACAGACATGAAAACCGGACGCCTACCGGAGGTAGCATTAATTAGATAGTCAGCGTAAGTGACGCATTCGTCATAATCTTCCGCCCATAAGCAGGTTTCCGCCATCAACGCATACAAAGCCCATTTGGTGGAACGTCCTTTAGTTGCCCATGAATCTTCAAAAAATTCCTTGGCTGCATTGGTATCCAGAGCTGTACGCATATCGCTCTTTATTTGTTCCAAGATTTCCTGTTCAGATGATTTGGCCACATTGGTCGGCATCTCATCATCCACGTAAGGTTCGGTGATCAAAGGTACTTCTCCATAATTACGTACCAGATACAGATACATCAATCCACGAATAAAATAGGCTTCCGTACAGTGTGAATTCATCTGGGATTCATGGTAACTTTCGTCTTTCTCCATCACACCCGGCGCATATTTCAATACAGCATTCGCCATGCCAATGGCTTGGTAGAATGTACCCCATGCCACTCTTGAATTGTTAGGAAGTACTTGAAAATTCTGGACTCTACCATTCTCGGTAGCTCTGGAAGGAACAATTACCGATCCGCCCCGCAACTCTCCCCAGTCAATCATATATGGAATACAATTGCGCATACAACTGTATCCTTGCGCAAGGATGGATTCCACGTCTTCAGCAGATTGCCAGTACATATCCGTGCTCTGCTTGTCTTTAGGCAGTACATCAAGCCAGTCACTGCAACCGCTCGTCAACAAGCCTCCTGTCAGTAATAGTATAACAAATATTTTTTTCATGTTCGTAGCGTTTTTAAAAACTTAGATTAAAACCACAAGTGAGCTGGATGGAGGTCGGCGTTACCGCTTCATCCTTTGCCAATGTTCTTTCCGTCTTCACTTCCGGATCCTGTCCTGTATATTTAGTAAAAGTGAAGAGGTTACGGCCGGTCACATAGAAATCAATATTATTGACTCCCCAAGCTCTGCATACTTTTTTAGGCAGACGGTAACTCAATGATAAAGTTTGCAAACGAAGATAAGAAGCATCTTCCACAAAACGGTCGGAACCTAAAGTGTTGTAACCTTCCCCATAAAGCGCGCGCGGGATTTCGGTCATATCACCTTCGTTGCGCCAACGTCTGAGCACAGCGGTACTTTGGTTGTTGATTCCGTACATAGATTCGTTGTTCAAACGAGTCATGTTAATGACTTTCTGTCCGTAACGGCCATAGAAGTTGGCAACCAGTTTGAATTGCTTGTAAGTAATGTTAAAACCGCATCCTCCGGTAAATCTCGGCTGTGAGTTGCCCAAATAGACAATATCATACTGATTGATGACACCATCATGGTTGATGTCTTCATATATGGCATCACCCGGAGCTACAGTATAATGACCGTTCATCATTACAATAGGATTACCTTTAACGTCTTTCATAATGTTGCCCTCTGCATCACGTGCATGAGTTGCTTCCGCATTCTGGTAAACACCTTTGTAGCGATAACCGTAAAAAGAGCCTAAAGGACGATCGACTTCATAACGAAAAGCATAGTTCCCGTTACCGAATGTGTAGTTTTCTTCCGTATAGTTTACCGGAATTTCTGTAATCTTATTGGTATTTTGGTTGATGTTGAAATTGAATCCCAACTGAAAGTCCTTACGTTTAAGAGCGATTATGTTTGCACGGAACTCCCAACCTTTATTAGTCATCTTTCCTGAGTTATAGTAAGCCATCCTATATCCACTACCGTAACCAATGCTGGTAGGCGTGCTCATTTTTGGTTGCAACATATCTCTTGTATACTTCTGATACACATCCACTGTTAGACTTACTCTGTTCTTGAAAAGAGAAATATCCACTCCTGTATTATATTCGGTAGTCGTTTCCCATTTCAACCTGTTGAGCTGCATGCTACTGGGTTTGATGGAGTTCATATTCATATAGTTGTCACCGGATGCATAAGAACCCAGATAGATGGAAGTACCTTCGGCGCCATTACCTTTTTCACCGACACTGAAACGGAGTTTGAATTCATCCAACCACTCGTCTGTGTTATTCATGAACGGTTCGTCAGCCAAATGCCAAGCAAAACCTGCCGCAGGGAAAATCCCCAAACGTTCGGACTTACCCATTGCCGAGTTACTCTCTACTCCAATGGTTCCGTTGAATACATAACGGTTGAGCAGCGTATAGTTAACAACGCCAATGCCATTGATATTACGCACCTTAGAATCACCGGAACTTACTTTTTGCACCGTGCTTCCGATAGTAGGGTCGGACAGGCTGGAAGATGCATTACCGGAAGTTTGACTGCCATAACTGGAGTTAGTCGTTTCATTCGTACGGAACAACAAGTTGGCAACCAATGAATGTTTGTCTTTCCAACTGTTGCGATACATCAACTGGTTTTCCGTAGCAATGGTCAGCTGGTCGGAAGAGGTATCTGTACTACGGTTGGCAAAACTGTCTGTCCAAGGAAGGCCGGTAGCAACCTGAGGCAAGAACATACGGCCTTTGGTATTACGGATATTCAAGTTCGCATAGGCTTTATAAGTCAACCCTTTCAATATCTGATATTCGATACGGAAAGTCATCTTGCTCTCCCGTTGGATCGTTTTCTTGACGCTCTCGTTTGCCATCGCTACCGGATTGTAATATTTGCTACCATTACCGTCCTCCTTGAATGCCGGATCCAAGTTGCTATATTCACTGTGATTGAAATACTGTGAAGTAAGTTCTCCGGTCGTGTCGTCAACGTAATAAGGCGATTTGTTTGGAGCTTTGCGGAAAGCTTCCGAGCGCACGTTGTAATAGTTTTCATCTCTTTTTGATTGAGAGTAGTTGAACTGTGCCCCGAAATTCAATCTTCTTGAGAACTTATAGTTGATACTCAAAGAAGAATTCAAACGGCTGAATCCGGTTCCGATCGTCGTACCGCCTTCATTGAGGTAGCCTAGAGAAAAACGATAAGTGGCTTTTTCACCACCCCCGCTCATGGAGAAGTTATTATCCCATGTCTGTGTATTCTTGCGTACCGCAGCCAACCAATCGGTATCTTGGTTGTATTCGTCAAAATAAGTCCAGTCCGGTTGATAACCGATCTCCGGAGAGTTATAAAGCATATTCAGATAATTTAGCGAATTACTAAGACCTATATAGTTGGCACTGTTCCACAGAGCTTCGGAAATCATGGCTGAATATTGGTTACCGTCCAGCATCGGAATGCTCTTCGGTTCAAACTTGGCAGAGAATTTGGAAGAGAACGTGAAACGGGTCTTTCCTGTTACTCCTTGCTTGGTTTTGATCATCAATACACCGTTACCGCCTTTAGTACCCCAGATGGCAGTAGCAGCAGCATCTTTCAAAACTTCAATGGATTCGATGTCCTGTGGAGATATGTTAAGTAATGCTCCCAAATCATCATTACTGATCGTAGAGAAGTCGGTATCGTCACTAATATTAGCCGGATAGGGCACACCATCGATTACAATCAACGGGTCGGCATTGGCATTCAGCGTACTTGCACCACGAATCTGAATATTAGCACGTGCACCCGGGTCGCCACCGCCCAACACAACATCCACACCACCCAACTGCCCTTGCAAGGCATCTTCGATGGTCGTAATCGGAGCTATGTCTACCAAGTCGCTCATCTGTACTTTCTGGGTAGCGGAAGTCTGTTCTCTGGCGGTAATACCCAATTCATTGCGTTCGATACGTTTTCCTTCAATGACTACTTGGTCAATAGTTCTCGTATCCTCCTGCAAGGTGACGTTCAACTTTTCTTGTCCCGTATACTTGATTCTCTTCGTTTTCATTCCAATATAAGAGAATACGATTGTCAGGTTTTTCTCCCCGGCAGGAATCTTCAGATTATAGATACCATCTACATTGGAAACGGTTCCACCCAAAGAACGGTTCTGGGAGTTCATGACGTTTATGTTGACTCCCATCAAAGGATCCGCTGTCGATCCGAACATTTCCGATACTTTACCGGACAAGACTTTGACTTGCCCGAAAGCCTCTCCGGTAGTGACAACGAATACTAATGCTACTAGTATGTATTTTAATAATTTCATAACTTATGTTTTTCATTTTAAAAAGACGCCATCAATCAAGTGAAAACAACCGTCTCCAAAAGCAAACGGGAAATTGGAATAAGTTGAAACCACTTGGCACTTGCCGTGTCCCTGCAATTCGAGGTTCAGAGTGCTTCCATTATCCGTATAAATGAGGTTGGGAGCTACGCTACTTTCAGTCTTGTATGTTCCGCTTTTGAAACTGGAACCGGGATAAGGATAGGCCGCGATGGTGTTTTTGGCACCGGTGATAAAATAGGAATTCAAATAATCCTTCAACGTCGCTGTGTCGAACTCTCCGGTCAGCTTGCCGTCTTCATCGAAAGAGGCATTGGTAGCGCCCGGAATCTTTCCTTCTGACAATGCTGTCTGTATGGCTTCATTCGTCGGAATAAATGCGACAAAGCGTCCTTTGCCAAAGATATTCATCATAGTCTCACCGACAGTAATACCCGCCTCCTTGAGCAATTGGGCAAAGTTGTAATAAACATAGCGCTTGTCGGCACAAATAGCGATGGAACGAGACAAGTCACCATTTTCCGCGCTAAAGAGCTGTTCATTGTCAAACCAATAAGAAGTACCGTTAGAGCCTTCACCAACTTTCGTGAACGAAGAGAATACCGTTCCTTGGAATTCTGGATTCAGTTGCATATTGAAACGGGCGTTACTAGTGATTTTCCCGTCTTTGACAAACCAGAAGTTCCAACTTGTCTGGGTAGTAATGACCCTTATCCCATTGTCCGGCAAAGAAGCCGATTGCGTTTCCGGGATATTCGCCGAATGAATATTCACAATACCTTGTTTGGAAGAATTGCTCAATTCCACCCATCCATCTTCCGTGTTCTGTTCCAACGTTGATGTGCTATAAGAGGTTCTAATCTCTGAACCTTCAAATTGCGCTGCTTTCGGAATCAACATAATGTATTTTGCATTGTTTGAAACGAAAGATGGTTGAAGAGAGGTTCCGTTCATTGCATAAAGGAACGAACGTGCTTCTTTATTTTGGAACATGGTGCCAAGTACGGAAGCAAAAGTAGTCGGTGTGCTGATTTTGTTCATACCATATAATACTCCGTTGACACACATAATTTTATCGTTCAGCGTATTCGGATTGACATTGATTTCGGAACCTTCCACAGACACGATTTTATCCTCACTTTTCGTACTACTGATACTCTTTTCTATGTCACCGGGAAATACTGCTAATCCGGCATCAATGAACTGACGCAGGAATGAATTCATAGCCAGTTTATCAACTTCGCCCAAGGAAGTATATCCTCCTTTTGCCCAGAATTCCTCAAAGAAGCTGTCGATTGCAGTATTGGACGGCGCAAAGATGGTATAACCCATAGCTGTCAAAGAGGTGAAAGCGAGTGAGGAGCTAACCGGCCATTCGCAAGCAATGTTAGGCAGACCATTGTGTTGATATTGGTATAAAGTGTCCACACCGTATGCTGCAGCATATGATTTGGTCAGGTTGTCATCGGCAACATATTCTCCAAAAGACTCGTATAGATTGAAAAATGTAGAATATTCGTCCCGTTTTTTCATCTCGGTATAGATAGTTTCCAAAGGTTCAAGCACACGGTCAATGGCATGAATGTAACCGTTGTTGGCTATAATGCCATACTCTTTGACAGATGCATTGGAAACATTGAATCCATTGTCTCCTGTCCAAGTGGAATTGGGGTAGAAAGCTTCGTAATTGCTTTTGGCATCCAGCTTTCTTGACTGAAAAAAGCGGTAAGAAAATACCGGAAGATAACGTTCAAGATGATACACCATAACGGAAGAACCATCGGATCTGTTTTCTAATTCCGGAGTGTCCGAACTTCTGGTGCGGTGCTTGTAGAATAATCCAGCATCAACATTTTTTTCTTCTTCCGTTTCTGTACTTCCCACAGGACGGAAATTAACTAGATTCTCTTTGGTGTAAGAGTAATAAAGTACATGATAACCAATGAGCTTTTTGACTTCGTTAATGGGCACGACTTCAATATTGGCATATCCTTTTTCGTTCAGATAAGCCTGAAAGGCTGTGTCATCAGGAGCCATGATAGTCAGAATACTTTTGCCTTCCAGCATTTGTTTGTAACCGGAAATCTCCAGTCCCCGTAGGAAGATAGAATAGTTACCGTGTTCACCGGAACTTAACACCTCCCATGCGTTGTCTGCCACCCAATCGGGCACTTCATAGTGCTCGTCCATCTTATCCTCACACGAAAGCAAGATCAATGGAAGGCATAGCAGCCACAACATCTTTTGTAAAAATGTAGCGTTTTTCATTGTTTGATAAATTATTAGATAAGTTACTATTCTCCGTATGCTTCTTGCCATGCTTTCTCATATTCATTTGGGAATTCAAGCGAAAGAGCATAGTTTTCAATATTAGTATATCCGTTTGCTGCAGTTCTTACAGCATCATTCGGATCATTTTTATTTAAGCCCCATTTATCTTCAAAATCATCGGGCATACCGTCACTGTCCGTATCTACTCTAGGAGTGCCAATATTGATGCTTTGCCAAGTCTTGGCAAGAGGGTATTGGCGTTCTAGGTTTTGGTTACGGAAAATCGTTCCTTTAATCCCTAATGTGGTTAGTTCATCAATCATGAATTGATCTACCAAATCACGATTGGGTAAAACCGGACCAACATTTTTAACAACCCAGTGATAGGCTTCTGTAGCACTAACTTTTATGGTGATTTCCGGATGCTGGCTGTCTGGTTTACTCAAAAAGACAGGAGTGGCACTGCAATAAGTTTGCCAATTGCCTTGCGTGATTTCAAATCCATTTAATGTGCCATCTTTATTATCATCGTAATAGTTGCCTACACAATAGGTATCGAAATCGCCATCACCGGTACCACCAATGAAAGGTTTAGTCGGATTTACTTGTTGATAAGTATCTGCCAAATAATTGTTATTGTCACTACTTATTCCATTATAATGATATTTCGTTTCATCATCGAACATACTCTTATCTGTAGTTGCTATAGGATATGACGTATTCACCCATGTATAAGCTGGTCCTTTGATAAAATAATTATTTTCAATGACTGTGTTGGAGTGCCCAGAAGATTCGCCACCCATATTATAAGCTGCTCCATTTCCCCAATTGTAGAGAACATTATTAACAAATTGATTCAGTCCTTTTACTTTAAAATTACGAGTCTTATTATCAATAAATAGATTTCGGTAAACAGTAATTCCTTCTTCGTCACTCGTTTGAACTAATCCTCCACAAGAGTGATTCTGACATCCTTGCCCTAGTATTGAATTTTGTAATGTAATGTTATAAAGTCCCTCTGGCTGTTTGTCATTGTTAAGTGAAAAACATTCATCTGTCCCCCATGTAAAAGAACAATGGTCATAAATTTGGTCGTGACCGTAAGCCGCTCCTCCCGCATCTATATTGTCACTGCCACTAACCTGCCGACCGGCACGCATACGCATATAGCGTACAATCAGGTTATCTGCATTGGTAGAAGAAGTCCTACCATTATAAAGTTCAATACCATCACCTGGAGCTGTTTGGAACAGAACCGTTTGGTTGTCCTTAAATACGAGCACTTCTTTGTTTAAATCAATCACACCCGATACGTTAAATACTATAATTCTGTTTGACTGGCTGACGGCATCTCTTAGTGACCCTGTACCGCTATTATTCAGATTGGTTACAACATAAACAGATTTAGTGTTACTTCCACGGGCACCATCAGCGTTTCTTCCATATCCCACTGCACCAGGAAATGCTGGTGCATTATTACTGGTAAAGGAAGGAAATGCCGGACCTGTAATGCCTTCATTATTACCTTCTTCATCATCCTCCACAAAAGTAATAGGGGGATTAATAGCAGGGTCTACATCTTCTTCATCTACCGGTTCTTTATCAACACAAGCCGCTAGCGATGAAAGCGAAAATAAGAAGAAATAGAAAATGCTTGTAAAGCATTTCATGGCAATAGATATGCCTTTCCTCTGAAAAGATACAGTGTTTTTCATTCTTATAAAATTATAATTAAAAATACTTATTTGATTAATAAATAAAATCAAATTTAAAAAGTGTACATCCTTTAAGGAGTGCCCTTAATAATATTCTTAGGAATAGAAATATCCACAAATACCCTTACAAAAGTGTTGCAATATATAGCAAATATTTTCATCCCAGAATCTTGTTATTTATTCAACTCAATACATCCCATAATGAAAGGTCCTGTTGCTTTAGCATCATTATCTCTCATCTTCTCTCCTATATAATACTCGAAACTGCCGTCACGGTAAGGCTTACCACCTAACCCACCCACTTGGCAACATCTTGTCAATGTCAATGTTCCGTCCGGATTTGAGATTAGCAGTTTATTGCACAGACCTTTAAAGGCTTTTTCTGCAATGGCACGATATCTACTATCAATATATCCTTTATTTACAGCTTTCATATAGGCATACATACATTGTGTCGTAACAGAAGCTTCCGGAAAATTACCGGTACGTGAAGGTTGGTCAATTACCTGATACCACAAGCCATTTTTATCTTGGTATTTTGAAAGGGTTTCTGCTAATTCTTTCGTCCATTTAATCATATCAGCATAACCTGAATGATCTTGGGGAATATATTCCAAAGCATCTACCAAAGCCATAAACCACCAACCAATACTACGTCCCCAGAAATTAGGAGAATGACCAGTCTCCGGATCAGCCCATCGCTGGCTCCGGTCTTCATTCCATGCATGATAGTAAAGTCCGGTCTTGGCGTCATAAGTATGTTGATGGCATAGAGTGAATTGTTTAACAGCCTCATCAATCCATTCCGGACAATTAAATTCAGCTCCATATCGAGCCATAAAAGGAGAAGCCATATACAATCCATCCAACCACATCTGATTAGGGTATATTTTCTTATGCCAGAAACCTCCATCTGTTGTACGAGGTTGCTTTTTTAGCTGATCTATCAAATTTTCGATAGCCAATTTATATTTCTCCTTTTTGGTTTCATTGTACAAATCAAACAGAACTTTTCCGGAATTTATATAATCCAGATTATAGGTTTCTTTCTTATATAAATGAATCTCTCCTTTGTCGTCTACCAAAGAATCAGCCCATGCCTCTACATAATCAAAGTACCTACGGTCTCCTGTTTTCTTCCAAACTTGTAACATCGCACAACAACCTACTCCTTGCGCATAACCAAAATACAGGCGTTTTCCATGATCCAGTTGCCACGCTTCCGGGAAACGACGAATTTCCGAATCGGCAAACAGACGATAATAAGTGTCGGGAGCAAAAGTATCCGTACGGAAAGGAACTGCCGGAAGTCCGGCTTTATTAAACAGATTCACTCTAAAGAAAGTCCCATAACCGTAGCGTACAGCTACAGGTGCAGAGACATAAGTTGAAGAAAGTGTTATCGAACTTCCATCAATCACAGCATCAGCCGGATAAAACCGCGCATCATTGCCGGCAATAAAAAATCCTTTTACCGGTTCATTGCCGGGTGTCTGCAGGCCACCTTCCGCAAATTCAAAATCTAATGTAATTTCTCTCCCATTCACTTTCATTGATTTGTAGAGAGGTCCTGAATAAACAATCTTTTTACCATATTGCTTTGCTAATGCCCAAGCTGCCAGCCGTTCGCCCGGTGCAACTTTATTTCGTGGATGTATGTCGGTAGAATCGGCTGCATCCGTCACTACTGCCATACCAATGTTTTCAAGTCCACTTAACCATGTTTTTAATTGTGCTTCACGAATACCTGCCGGTTGTTTGTAATGTGGTGCAATCTGTACAAAATAGAAAGGCATATCCGGCTGATTCCATTCTTTCCGCCAACTATTTATCAAGTTAGTAAATACTTCCTGATATTTCTCATAGCGAACAGAGTTGGATTCTCCCTGATACCAGATATTTCCTTTTACAGTGTATCCTACTATAGGAGCAATCATACCATTCCACAAAGTAGCCGGAACCTTACACTTATCTTTTTCCCTACTCACCTTTTCCTTCGAATATTGTTTTAAGACATCAGCATACAGCGGATTGTTTTCCATCACTTTCATACTTGTCCAGGATTCAGCATGTGTTCCTCCCCAAGTAGACTGAATCAATCCAACCGGTGTACTCAATTCTTTATACAATTTACGTCCAAAGACAAATCCTACAGCAGAAAAGTCCTTCAGATTCTCCGGATTACAAACCACCCACTTTCCAACGCAATCTTCTTTTTCACCATCAGGTGCCAGTTGATGCTCTACATGAAACAGGCGGATTTCCGGAAAATCAGCATCTTTCATTTCTTCCGCTTCATTCAACATTCCTGTTTTCCATTTCACTTGCGGATTACGGGCTACGGGAAATTCCATATTTGACTGTCCCGTACAAAGCCAGACTTCACCTATTAATATATTATTGATCCGGATCTTATTATCACCTTTCAACATTACAGATTGTCCGGAAGTAGCAGCCGGTGTTTGTATCATCAGTTCCCAATGACCGTTTGCTAAAGCAGTCACCTTGTATTTCTTATGATCCCATGAAGTCTTTACCAAAATCTTTTCTCCGGGACGTGCTTTTCCCCAAAAACGTACTTTCGCATTTTGCTGAAGTACCATATTATCTGATAATATAGAAGGAAGTTGTATATCTGCATGAATACCTATTGGAAAGAAACAGACCAATAACCACAGACAAAAAATAATTCTACAGAATTTCATTGTATTTTATAGTTTTAGATTCAATATTTTACTGAATAAGCACATGTCAAAGATACCGCATTACATGGTAGAGTTAAAGAAAAGGAATATGGAGAATTCGACTTTCTTATGTAAATTCATGTGCGTACAGCCCATCACACGCCTATTTTGTACGATTTTACAGGCTATGTACGATTTTCCAGTCTTTCTACCATTCTTTTTTAATTCACTTTATTTATCTCAACCTTTCTCATAACCAATGCATCAATAATATTTTCATCTATCTTCACATCTTTTTTAGCCGTAATAGTCAAATTGTCAAAACAGAAATTGGATAATTTATATTGTTTTGATTTCTCTACAGCAAAAAAGGAATCACAATCCAGATGAATATTACGCATTGTAATATAGCTGGAATACGAGACTGGCATATCCTTGCGATCTTTCAAATCATAAAACTGTGTCCAAGGAGCAATAAAGATACAATTGCGGACATTTCCTTTTATGTCTTCAACGAGGATGTACTTATATTGTTGGGGAGTATCCGGACGCATTTTCAACCACAACAGGCGTTTAGCCTGATCCAGATTACAGCGTCGAAGAATTATATTATGATTATATATCGATTCGCTACCGCAAGTCAGCACTCCGTGACAGAATCCAAAAGTACAGTCTTCAATGATAATATCACAATTGCCACCATTATCGGGATTTTGATCAGCCCATGATCCTTTGCCGCCTTTTAATGCTATTGCATCATCATTAACCGACATATAGCATCCCTTGACAAGTACATTTTTACACGCATCAATATCGATTGCATCCGTACTTGGAGCCTTTACGGGAAAAGAAGGTGAAAAGATATGCAAATTCAAAAGTTTTACGCTATCACACTTATAAATGTGAGTTGTCCAAAACGGAGAATTAACAAGTCGCACATCTGAAACTTGTACATTATTGCTATGAGATATATGAAGTAGACGAGGACGCAATTCATCCATATTAGTACATTTAGGAATAACACGCCTCCGCAACCAGAATGACTTCCAATATCGTTCACCGTTTCCATCAACTTTTCCTTTTCCGGAAAGGGTGAAACCATCTACCTTATCAACATTAATCAAAGCTGAAAAGTACTTTAGGTTCTGTCCCTCCATACGTGTTTCTATTACAGGAAAGTTGCTAATATCGTCACTACCTTTTAATATAGCTTTCTCTTCCAAATGCAAGTGTGTTCCCGGCTTAAAGAACAGCGCACCACTAAGATAAGTACCTTCAGGTATAACAATGACTCCGCCTCCATCATTAGACGCCAAATCTATAACAGCCTGAATTTTCTCTGTCTGTAACAGTGTACTATCATTCACTACTCCATAGTCGGTAATCAAGAAACTC
>ENA-OPCL01001089-OPCL01001089.1-human-gut-metagenome-genome-assembly--contig:-NODE-1089-length-21270-cov-2.442093_pt1 | contig 21270 bp, 16 predicted proteins | sample MGYA00241251_ERZ501482 | MGnify/ENA primary metagenome ERZ501482 (study PRJEB25962, sample SAMEA2042581) | human gut metagenome | biome: human gut; feature: human-associated habitat; material: faeces... | reverse complement strand
ACACGATTGGGTGGAACGGTAATAAAAAAATATTCATGCATAAAATAATCCCAGGCAACAGAAGAAAAGTTGTTGTCTGGGATTATTTGTCGTGTGTCAGACCATCGAAAATAGTGTTGAAATCTGTATGGAAAATTTCTGCAAGTGCAATCAGCTCGCTGATACGAATATTGTAAGTTCCGGCCTCAATCTGGGAATAAACACTTCTGGATGTAGGAAGATTACGCAGCTGCAACTGTGCTACGACCTGCTCCTGAGTAAGATTGGCGGCATTTCTCAGTTTGCGAAGATTATCTCCGATGGAAATATCATTGACTTGCTTTAATTTTTGTCCCATAAAGATTTCACCTCTTTCCATTTATACGAATTCCTTGCCATTGATTTTAGTATAAAATTTTCATATAATTGCAATGTATAGATTGCAAACAAAGAGGCTGTAATATGATGGAAATGAAGAGAAAGATTAGAAGAAAATGGAAGATGGTTGTTGCTGTAGTGCTTGTAGTTGTTACGATATTGGGAATCGGACTGGAGAGGGAAGAAAGGAGAGTTGAAGGAGAGCCGGATGTAATCAGTAGTATCATTATGAACAATGAGCAGTATCTGACCGTTGTGGCGAATCGTAATGAAATAGAAAATGAAGAAGAATTTAAGAAGTTGCTAATTAGAATGTATGAAGAGAATTCTTTTCACTCTGTTAGGTTTTCAACGGATATTTCTGATCCAGAAAAGGTTTATATGAAGGTATATCCATTTAGGGAAACAATTATAGAAGAAGAAACGGATCCAATATTGGAATTTAAATATAATCGGCTATTTAACTAAGAATTTATGGTATCTGATTTATATAATGACATGTTCTGATGTTAAGAGTATAATTGTATTAAAGGGGACTCTTAGTGGTTGAGTAATAAATTATGCAAATGATTGATATACAAAAATAGTTTATATGAGAGAAAAGATATGAGATATTTCATGAAGAACGATTCGATAAAGGAATTAACTCTTTCGGGGAGAACGTACAATACATTGATGAGGGTGGGTATTGCAACAATAAACCAACTACTTGCACTTTCTATAGATGATTTAAAGTCAATAAAAAATTTAGGACAAAAGGGTTATGAAGAAATAGAGCAGACAATCAGAAATATAAAAGTGATTGATAAAAATAATTTAGCAGATAAAATTCAGGAGTCTGAACAACAAACGTTTTTGGGAAATGATGGAAAAAGGTATAAGGATGTAGAAATTTCAGAACTTCAATTGTCCAATAGGGCATACAATTGTTTGAAGAACAATGGTATATGCTATCTTTCACAGCTGTTGGTAAAAACAGAAGATGAATTATTCCAGATGCAGAATATGGGGGAAAAATCTGTTCTTGATGTGTTAGAGCAAGTGAAAAAGGTTCAATTAATTCCGATAGAATCTCCAGATATTCCTGAATCACTAGAACAGAAACTGTGTCGAGATTTAGTAAACGAAATTAATGAAATTGTTCCAATACAAATTAAAGGTGTATATCCAAAACTTTCTAATTTACTTGAAAATATTAAAGACATTAATGCAGTTGACTCTCACGATATTATAGTTTCTGAATTATATAATATGGTGGAAGTTAATCAGGGGCTAAGATGTTTTGTTTTTCAATTCATTGAGAAAAAAGAGGATGGCGTTTCAGAACGTAGGTTGTTTGAGCAATTACCCAATTGTTTAAAGAATAAGGACTTTTTTCATCAATTTATGCTTGATATGCTACAGGATAAATGTTTAGTACTTAATGAAGAAAACCTATATGAGAAGAGGTATCCTACAGTTTTAGAGTATGTACAAAATATTGAAGATGAGAGAGCATCGAGAATTTTATTGCTTTTATTGGATGGCATGACATTGGAAGATGTTGGAAAACAATATAATGTAAGTCGAGAACGGATCAGGCAAATAAAGAAACGATATATAAGTAAAGCTCCAAAACTACAGGAAGATAAATATGCCTATATATTTCAAAAATATAATCTTTTGAGAGAAGATTTCCTGTTAGGATTTGATAATAATGTTGCAACATACAATTATTTATCAATGGCATATAAACGTGGAAATGAAAATGTAGAACAAATGCTAGAGGATGCTGAGCTATCAGAACACGAAAAAGTATGTGTGGAAAAAATTATATACAAAAATTATGTGACATTGAATGGTGAGAGAGTACTCAAAACGCGTTCTGGTCTAAGCGAGTATTTATTAAAAACGATTGGTAAAAAAGGAATAACATTTGATGAATTTAAGGAACTCTATCAAATGTTGCTTGAAGATTTAGGATTAGAAGACAATCCTAAGTTTACATTAATGGATCGTGGTTATGTAAATAAAATGGCTGCAAGTAACCATGTGTTATGGAAACATCATAAAAAGATGAGATATTATAATATAGATTCATACGAATATGATGATTTGTTTAAAACGTTAAATCTCAATCAGTATAATAACATTGAAATTTCTGCATTAAAACTTTTTAGGGAAAATCCTGAAGTAATGAGGGAATATGATATCCAAGACGAATATGAACTCCATAATTTGTTGAAGAAAATTTGTCCTAAAGATATGGATATTAGTTTTAAACGTATGCCAAACATAGAGTTCGGAAAAGCGGATAGAGATAAGCAAGTTATGGACTTGCTCTTAGAAATGGCACCTGTTACCAATACTGACTTGGCAGATGCGTATGAAAAACAATTTGGGGTTTTGGCATCAACTGTGCTTGCCAATTATTTCAAAAAAATTTATAAATACTTTTTCAATGGAGTTTATAAAATTGATGCACCTAGATTGTCAGAAATAATGGTGGATAAACTCGGCAAATGCCTTGACAAAGAATTCTATTTATTAGCGGATATTAGGAAGATATATAATACAATATTTCCAAATGCTGATCCGAATATGTTAAATCCTTTTACGATCAAAGAGTTAGGTTTTAGAGTATATTCTAATTATGCCGTGAGCAATAAATATACATCTGCTGTAGAATACTTTAGAACAATACTTACGGCACAGGATTTAATTGATGCATCACAATTCCCAGAAGGAATGCTGACTATTATAGCATATATGTCTGAGGTGTATAGGCTAAAAGCATGTTATGAAATTATTGAATATCGACCTCAGAAGTATATAAATATCCGGAAACTTTGTAGTGTGGGAATGGGGAATGATGTAATAAAAGATTATTGTAAATCGGTATATGCTTATTCCGTTCCGACATACTTTACCGTCCATTCCCTGCATAGAATAGGGTTTGAACATGAATTAGATGATTTGGGTTTTGAGGAATGGTTTTATTCATCGATTTTAGTTGAAGATAAGGAACATTTTTCCTATAGACGAGTAGGGAAAAATCGTCTGTTTAAAAAAGGACAAGGGGAAGTATGTTTAGCAGACTTTATCGAATGGATTATTTATTCAAAAGAAACTTTGTCTATGGATGTATATGATTTATCTGATGAGTTATTGAATGAATACAATATTAGTATTGAGACATTTAAATTGGTCGAAGCCACCAAAGAAAATTCTTTATACTATGATAGAATTACAGAAAAAATCTACGCAGATTATGAAGTATATTTTGACGAAATCTAGGAGGAAAAAAATAATGAATTTACTGGTAGATGGGTTAGAAGAAAAAACAGTCTTTAAAACAGAATTAACAAAGCAATTGTCAATAGATAATCATACAGAAGTGTATCCAGTATACAAGATCAGATTGGACAAGTTGTATTATAATGATCAAAATGACAGAATTGCAACATGGATTAGCCAGTATAAAGCTGATAATAAGATCAATAGTATTGATATGAAAAATAAAGAGGAATATAACAATATCATTCATCAATTTATTACTGAGAGCAATCCAAAAGCTTTGTCAAAAACGCAAAAAAATATAACTTTAGTTGGCCAGGAGCAACCAGGAGTAGTTTTAGCAGATGGCAGAATTGTTGATGGAAACAGACGTTTTACCTGCTTGCGTAATATTCAAGAAGAAACTGGTAATACTCAATACATGAATGTAGTAATTTTGGAAAGAGACATTACAGGGAATGCAAAAGAGATAAAGATGTTGGAGTTATATCTTCAGCATGGCGTTGATAAACCGGTTGACTATGATCCGATCGACCGATTGGTTGGAATTTATAATGATATTGTAGATAAGAAATTACTGTCTATTAAAGAATATGCAAAAAGTGTGAATTTGTCTGAAAAGGAAATAAAAAGGGAAGTTGATAAGGCAAAATTAATGGTAGAATTTCTCGAATTTATTGACGCACCGAAGCAATTTCATTTAGCACGTAAACTCAATATTAATGATCCATTAAAAGAACTGAATACTATTATGAAACAGTGCAAGGATGAAGATCGTCGAGAAGATTTAAAAAATGTTTTTTTTGCGAATCTACTTATAAGACCTAAAGGAGATGCTACAAGATACGTGCGTGATATCAAAAAAATAGCCATAGATACTAATTTTTTGGATAATTATCTTGAAGAGCAGATGGAACTAACTGAAAAAGTATGTGATCTTTTGGAAGAATGTGGCGATATAAATGAGGAGATTATAAATGAAAAAATTTTAACTCAAAATGAGTTACAGAACGCATTTGAGCATTCCACTGAGAAGTGGGTTACTAAATCTAACAGTAAAGCAAGTAAAACATTACCGGCACAATTGATAGAGAAAGCTTATGAGCAGTTAGATAATGTGGATACGAATGTATTCAAAAAATTGTCAGATGATGAAAAGGATAATATACGAAGTAAATTAGATTTAGTGCAGGAAATGATCGATAGTATCAGAGGCGAATTGGATGTTTAAAGAATTGAATCTAAAGGCGACATATTCTTCATATGAAGATGACATAGCAACTGAATTTTACATTCCGACATTAAAAACAAGTAAAAAATACGATAGAGCAACGGCATATTTTTCTGCAAAGGCACTTGCAAGCTATGCAAAAGGGATGGAGGCGTTTGGGAAGAAGGGAAACCACTGTAGATTGATAGTTTCAGAGCAAGTATCAAAAGATGACTTTGAGCAGATAAAGAAAGGATATGAATTGAGAAATTCTATTAATCAAGAAATGCTCTCTCAATTAAAAGAAGAATTATCATTGGAAGAAGAAAGGAACATTTCCAATCTCGCTTATTTAATTTCTTTGGGGATAATAGACGTAAAAATTGCTTTTACAGAAGAAGGTATTTTCCATGATAAGTTTGGGATAATGGAAGATGAAATTGGCGATATTATTTGCTTTAGAGGTTCTAATAACGAAACGGCAGCAGCGTTTAATTTTAACTATGAGGCATTTGATATTACATGTAGTTGGCAAACGTCTGAGTTTGATTATACTAAAATCACCAAATGTAAAGAGGTATTTGAAAAATTATGGACGGACACTGAGAAGAAGATAGCTGTTCGAGATATAGATGATGTTGTGTTAAATGAAATATTATCATACAACAGAGGACAGATAATTGTTGATAAGACTCAATTAGAAAAGGACTGTTTTCTACTAGATTATGATACGGAATTAAAATTAGAAATGAAAACAGATTCATCGATATTGCTGAATAATAGAATATATAAGCTTAGATTGAAAAGATACATTGATTCACAAAGAAGCAATGATAATGTTTTAAGGTTCAAAAGTCATTATACTTATGTGGCATTTAAAAAAATAATAAATATGTTGGAAATAGACTCAAAAAAGAGAAATTATAGATTTTTTGTCACAGATCGTTTGAAGAGATTCATCTCTGAAAAGGAATTATTTATAGATAAAAGAGCTCGGATAGGATTGGCAATTAAAAATAGAGATGAAATTGTAAGAAAACAATATGAAGACTATAAAGAAATCGTAGATAAAGAGTTTGAAAGAAAACTGAGAGAAAAGCAAATGTGGGATTCATTTTTTATGTTTACCATGAAAAAATGCAGTAATTTTTCTGTTCCAGGATCAGGAAAAACAGCATCAGCATTGGGAGTATATGCTTATTTACATAAAAAAGGTCTGGTTAAAAGAATTGTTATGATTGGACCAATAAATTCATTCAATTCGTGGATTGATGAATTTAAAGCATGCTTTGGGGGAAAACAGGAACTTTCTGTATTTAGTATACAAAATAGTACGTTGCATTCTACAGCAGACAAAAGACGAGCTATTGCATTTAACACAGGAGGAAGCAATTTAATTTTATTTAACTATGAAAGTATCGGGTCTTTTATCTCAGAAATAGAAAAATTAGTTTCAAAGGATACGTTACTTATATTTGATGAAATCCATAAGATCAAGGCAATAGGAGGTGTGAGAGCAACTTATGCATTAGAAATAACTGGGAAAGCTAGTTATATTATTGCCATGACGGGTACGCCTATTCCTAATTCCTATACTGATATACGGAATCTATTAGAAATTTTATTTCATGATGAGTATGATGATTTCTTTGGTTTTTCTATGCAACAATTGAAGAATCCAGATGAACAAGATATACAAGTAATAAATAAAAAATTGCAACCTTTTTTCTGTAGAACAACAAAAAAGCAGTTATTAGTCCCGGAAGCAAATGACGATGAGATAATAATTGTTAATGCCAGTGAGCAAGAAAATAAATTGTTTAATATTTTGCGGTTGAAGTATTCAAAGAATAAATTAGCATTAATAATTAGACTATTACAGTTAGAATCTAATCCTAGTTTACTTCTTGAAACTTTGGATATTTCTGAATTTGCTGATATTTTAGATATATCCAGAGATATTGATCAGATAGATTATGTTGATTTTTCTGAGGATGTTTTTAATCTTGTAAAAGAAATAAGTGTTACAAAAAAATTTGAAAAATGTATAAGTTTAGCAAAGAACCTACTTATGTCTCGTAAAAAAATAATAATCTGGTGTATTTTTAAGGATTCTATGAGTAGATTAAATAAGTCTTTATCTGCTTTGGGTTATTCATCAGAAGTTATATGCGGGGAAACTGATAAAAACGATCGCCAAGAGACTATTACAAAGTTTAAAAGTGGGGAAATTGATTGTTTAATAACAAATCCACATACTTTGGCTGAATCAGTTTCGTTGCACAATATATGCCATGATGCAATATATTTTGAATACAGTTACAATTTAGTACATTTGCTTCAATCAAAAGATAGGATACATAGGCTTGGGTTACCGGACGGGCAGTATACGCAGTATTATTTTTTAGAAGAGCAGTATGTAACAAGTGATGGAGAAACATTTTCTTTGGATGAAAAAATATATAATCGCTTAAGAGAAAAGGAACAAATTATGTTAGATGCAATTGAAAATAATGTTTTAGAGAAAGGATCTACAACGCAAGAAGATTTAGATATTATATTTAAAGATATATATAGATGAAACATACGGATGTTAAGAAATTGATATTGTAGGTTGTAAAATATAGGTGGTAAATATGGATTTGATAGAGAAAGAAATTGAAAAAGCAAGAAATGCTAATAGCTTTTTAGGAGCATTAGTATTATCATTAACACTTCCCAGTGTTTGTAGTTATTATGAATATAAAGATAAACAAGTTGTACCGGAAGAAAGTAAACGATATCCTAATTGGTATAATCGATATGTTCATGAATTTACAAGTATATTAGATGGCAGAGAATGTTATGCACTTAGATGTGCTTTGTTACATAATGGAAATGACCTATTATTGAATCAGAAAATTTTAAATAAAGATTTAGAAAAGTATGGAGACAACGAGTATCATTTGCATATACCTTATGCAGGTGATGTTTATGTATTAAACTATACAGTTGGGGAAAATAAAATTGAAAGGCCGTTTTGTGCAGCGGCGCTTATTGTTCATATACTTACGGGCTATGAAGAATTTAAAGAAGATTATCCTGATTTTAAATATCCACTTGAATACAGATAAAGATGATAATTAATTCATGAAAAGCAGTTGAGAAATTCCAAGTTGTAGGTGATGTTAATGAATCAAATAATAAAGCAGATAGAAACAATCAAACAAATAAATTCAAATAATAATCTTGTGATTTTTGTGGGAGCTGGGGTTTCTAGAAATTCTGGAGTATGTTCATGGTGGGAACTAGTAAAGGAGATTGCAGAAAAAATCGGAGAAAATAAATGTGTATCATGCGAGGTAAAAGATTTAATATGTGGAGAATGCGGGGAGCAAATTGAACTTTGTAGCATAGATGGTTATAACTGTAAATTGAAATATAATTTTTCTGCAGAAGATTTTTTACGTATACCACAGCATTTTTATGAAAGTTTTGGTGATTTAGAGGAAGAAAAAAAGCCATATTATCAATTCCTAAAAGATAAGTTTTGTATGGAAGAATATGAAACCAATATTTTAGATGAAATTATTATTAAATTACAGCCAGAACATATTATTACTACCAATTATGATCATTTATTGGAAAATGTAAAAGATCCAGGAGTTTCAAAGTATGCAATAATTACAAAAGATGACGATATTTTATCAAAAAAGGGAAGAAACTATATTATTAAGATGCACGGAGATATTAATGATATAGAGAATATAGTATTAAAAGAAGAAGATTATTTAAATTATTCACAAAAACATATCATAATAGAGACGTTTATAAAAGCTCTTTTAATAGATAAAACATTCTTATTCGTAGGATATTCACTCAATGATAATAACTTAAAACTTATTATGAGTTATATTGATTTTTTCGTTAAAGAAAAAGGAGTAGAAAATCGACAACCACACTATTTGGTAGTCGATCAAATTAAAGATCCTGTACATGATATTCCATATTGGAAAAATAAAGGTGTTGAGTTAGTAGATCTATCTAAAATTACAGATTATATGATAAAGAATTCAAATTGTACGAAGTTAAGTAACCTGACAGGAAAGAAGTTATATACTTTTTTAAATTATGTGAATAATGAGGCTTTAGCATATACGGACGATACGGTACAGTTTCTAAATACAGCTTTAGAAAAATTTAAGGACGATGTTTCTTGTTTCAAGTTTATTAGTTATAAAACAATTATGGAAACATTTCGTTTCAAGAGCGTATATGGAATAAAAGCACCAGTAATGATTTTTGCAGATGAAGAAGAATATAATAATTTTAAAATCTTGACAAGAAATGAAGATTTATGTGATTTGTTAAAGAAGTCAGGAATATGGGGAATTCAACTCAATGATGGATTAAAAAGAGATACAATTACTTTTGAAAAAGAGATTCAAGAGGAGGATAGTTTATTTGAACTTTCTCTCCATAATAAGTACCATGAAATTATGGAAAAAATAGAAAAAGAACCTTCAAATTCTGAAAAAGCATACTATTATTTATTAATTAATAAATTAAATGGTTTATCAGATATTATGAATGATTTGAAAAAACAATATGAATCTGTCGATTACCGCAAATTTACAAATAGAAATTATTATGAATTAGCTATATATGAATTTAATAATACATGTGTACGTTCCTTATCATATATAAAAAATGATAAAGCTATTTATGATAGATTAAATTTATTATTGGATAATGCAGCTGCTAGGTATAGTAAAGCATATAAAACAATAAAGGATATAACAAACAAGAACGCTGATATTCAGGAAATGAATGACCTCCTATTGACTCATGAAGAGTATTATATGAAAAAGTCGAGTATGATTAAAATGGGTGGAACCATCTATGGCGATTTATTTCGGATTAGACAAATTGCATATGATTATTACTTTTTTTATAAGAAAAATCATTTGATGTTAGATTGGTTCAATAATGTTGAAAAAATGGTGACACCATATATAAAAGCAATATTTTGTACATATTATCCAGATGAATTTCAAGCAGAGAAGAAAGAGATTTTTCCGAGAACTCATGTAGAACCGTATCCAATAGAATTAGTTGATGTGGATATGATAGTAAAACATGTTAAACTAAAGAATTTAAGAAGTATAATATCATATTATAAAGTTGATACTATTGAGCTGTCTGATGAAATTGATATTTCTGCATTATTTGAGGATTTTTGTTTATCGATGAAGGAATATTGGAATATAAGCATGATAGATCAATTAGAATCTTTTAGTTTTCTACTATCATTATGTAAATTAAAACAAGAACAAAATATAAAAATTGTCAAAGCTTTTGTATCATTATTAACACCTTCTGAAAATGAAAATATTCGAACGGTTACAAATAATATAAACGCGTTGTGGATTTATGTGGAGAAACATTTCGATAAAACAATTAAAGAGTATGTTGATTTGTTAGACCTATTAGTTAATAGCAAAATTCCTCTGGAAGCAACAGTACATCCTAGTGCATATCCCAATTTGATAAAGAATTTGTCAGAGATAGCTGATAAAAATATATACGCTCATTGCTGTGATGAGCTTGATAGAATAAAGGATAATCGTCAGAAGACATTTTTTGTTTTTGTTAACAGAATGATTTTGTTGAAATATGATAAAAATAAATGGAAGAATTGGATAGAGGAGAATCTTAGCAATAATTGGGAAGAAGAGATATTTCAATTGCTATATGAAAAAAAATTGATTTTTGATGAAAAAATAAAATTATACTATGAAAGAAAATTTAAGGAGTATACTAAAAATAGGATGGCAGGGGTACATACATTCCCAGATCATAAGGCAGATGCAATTAATAACTTAATTATATTGTTATTAATAGGATGTGCAAATGAAGCTGATCTTGATTTTATGAGAGAGTATACGTACATGAGCGATTATTTAGAATTTATATTTAACCCTAAATCCTTTGATTATAGAAAAATAAAGATATCGGATTATATGTGGTGTAATTTCATTAATAATGAAAAATACAGAAATCGGATACTAGAACATAGAAATGAATTTTGGAATAAGGATGAAGAAAAACGGATTGTACTTGGGTTTGGTACCCCGCTTGAAAATCGAGTGGCCTATAAGTATTTATTCGATTAAGGAATAATAAGAAGTTCTGTGTTTGTAATGTGTCTCAACATTAAATTTTAAGAATTCCGTAAATACAGTTGTTTTAGTTAGGCATACGTTAATCTAAGTTCGACAAGAGGGAACCTACATACACTGGATATAATTTTTTGTAGTAAAAGAAGTTGGTAATATTAGAGGTGAATAAAAAATGGCTACATTTTGGCTACAAAAATATTATGGACGAAATGAATCGTGCATATAAAACAACATAAAACGGACGAAATGCGAATCCATAATACATAATATTTATAATCGTACAAATACAAAAGTGGAGTTCGAATAATCCACGCAATCACAAGAACCCAGTGCTTATGCGGGTTGCAAACAAATTTGTTTAGTGATTGGCAACAAAATGGCAACATTTTGCGATTATTCTCAAGATAAATAATTTTATTTCATAACGTATATAAAGAAACCTTACTGATTTTCAGAAGTAAAAAACTGAATATCGGTAAGGTTTTTCTTATTATGACAAACTAAGCTGGCAATAAAGCTTACCAAGAGCGTTTGTTTGAATATAGCGTTGAGTTTGACTTCCAGTGGAACTGCTTATAGTCATAGATTTTGTAGCAGAATCTAATAAACTGAGTATTCCGGGGCATTTTCCATCACCAGTCCGGCGATAGGAAATCACCATTCCGGATAAACGGAAATCACTGTTCCGGAACAGGAAATCATATTTCAGAGCCTTATAATAGAGACATGCATCGCAAGATGTAAATCTATTATAAGGAGGTCACAAGACAATGACCAAGTATCGTGAGATCCTCAGGCTTACCGCTTTGGGACTGTCACAGCGAAACATTGTTCAAAGCATCGGTGTTTCGCAGAAAACCGTAGTCAAGGTTCAAAAACGTGCACGGGAAATGCATTTATCCTGGCCGTTGGATGAAACTTTGACAGATGCAGCGCTTAAGACGCTGATGTTTCCCAAGGAATCAAAGGGCTCTAAACAAAAACGGATGCCGGATTTCAACTACATCCAGAAGGAGTTGCTCCGCAACGGTGTCAACAAGAAACTCCTCTGGACGGAGTATCTGGAGGAATGCCGCCAGTCCGGCGACGAGCCACTCATGTATTCCCAGTTCTGTTATTACATCCAGCAGGATGAGCAGAAGCGTCGCGCAACCATGCATATCAACCGAAAGCCCGGCGAGCAGATCGAAGTTGACTGGGCAGGAGATCCTGCACAGATCACCGATCCGGATACCGGCAGGATCATCCCCGCATTTCTCTTTGTGGGTGTCATGGCATACAGCCAGTATCCTTACGTTGAGGCTTTTATCAATGAAAAGCAGCGTTCATGGATCACTGCGCACGTTCACATGTATGAGTACTTCGGTGGTGTAACCCGTATTCTGGTGCCTGATAATACCACAACTGCAGTGATCCGCAACAACGACTGGTACAATCAGGAACTCAACACCATCTATCATGAGATGGCTGAGCACTACAACACGGCTATCCTCCCTGCCCGCGTCCGGGCACCGAAGGACAAGCCAAATGCCGAGGGCTCTGTAGGTGTCATTTCTACCTGGATCACCGCGGCACTCCGTAATGAACAGTTCTTTTCGCTGGCCGAGCTGAACAAGGCCATCCGCAGAAAGCTGGAGGAATTCGTAAACCGTCCTTTCCAAAAGAAAGAGGGTACCCGATACGAGATCTTCCGCGACGAAGAACTGCCATTACTGGTCAAGTTACCGGTTACCCCTTATGAACTGGCGGAATGGAAAAAAGCCACCGTTCAGTTCAATTATCACATATCCGTTGACGGAATGTTATACTCCGTTCCTTACGAATACATCAAACGCAAGGTGGATGTGCGGATAACCGACACTATTATCGAAATCTTTTACAATCACAACCGCATTGCTTCCCACCGCCGTCTGTATGGCCGAAAGGGGCAATACAGCACTGTTACGGAACATATGCCTGCCGATCACCAGAAATATCTGGAATGGAACGGTGACCGTTTCCGCAAATGGGCTGAGCGGATCGGAACCAATACGTGCAAGGTTGTTCATGCGATCCTTGTCTCCCAGAGGGTTGAGCAGCAGTCCTACCGAAGCTGTATGGGGCTTCTGAAACTGGCAGATAAATACTCTGCTGAGCGTTTGGAAGCAGCGTGCCGGAAGGCGCTTTCCTACACAGCGAGTCCCAGCTACAAGAGTATCAAAAACATCTTGGCAGCCGGGAAGGAAAAGATTGAACCGGAGTTACAGACTCCCGATTCTGCATCAACTCAGAACAAGCACGCCATCACTCGTGGTGCTGACTACTACAGGAGGTAAAGACCATGACCAATCAGAGTACGATTGACAAACTTATTGAAATGCGGCTGACTTCTATGTCAGATGCCTTTATCACACAGATGGATGATCCCAGGATGCAGGATGTTCCGTTCGAGGATCGCTTCGGCCTTCTGGTCGACATCGAATACAATAACCGCAAGAGCAACAGCCTGAAGCGTCTGATCAAGGGAGCCGGGTTCGATCAGCCGGAAGCTTACATCGCTGATATCAACTATACTTCCGGCCGGAAACTTAACCGCAGCCTGATCGAACGTCTCGCAACCTGTGAGTACATCACGGAGCACCGGAACCTGTTCATCACGGGTGCTACCGGGAGCGGGAAGACCTACATGGCCTGCGCTTTCGGTATGGAGGCCTGCAAACAGCGCTATAAAACAAAGTATGTGCGCCTGCCCGATATGCTCCTGGAGCTTGAGCTGGCGCGTACAGATGGCACCTACAAGAAGGTGCAGGCCAAGTATGCCAACCCCGTCCTGCTCATCATTGATGAATGGCTCTTATTGAAACCGACGGAAGCGGAACAGCATGACATTTTGGAACTACTCCACAGAAGACGGAAGAAATCCTCCACGATCTTCTGCTCCCAGTACGATCCCAGCGGATGGTACGACCAGCTCGGTGGCGATGACAGCCCCCTTGCTGAAGCCATCCTTGACCGTATCATGCATGATGCCTACAAGATCAATATCGTTCCGACTGACCCATCCAACTATCGCTCTATGAGAGAAGTATACGGATTGGATCCGGCGCTGAGCGAATAATCGTTAACAGCCAACTGGCATCCCCATCCTGGAGGTTCTATTCTTCAGGATGGCGTCTCCGCCGCATTCATTATCTTGTCTGGAACAGTGATTCCCTCTTTTCGGACAGGTGATTTCCAAAACACCGGACAGGCGCTTTCAGCGCACCGGTATATCCAAGCACCACGCCGAAGCTGTTGATGATGACGGCGAGAACCAGCGCCAGCTCTCCGCGGAATATGTGATGAGTTTCATTTGTCAGCATGTAAAATCCCTCCCGGTAATAAGATACATTTTCATTATCGTGCAGTGTAAATGCACGATTTAGTATAATTGTACGGTATAAATGTACCACCGGGAGGGGGATAATTCTAATGAATATTTTTTATGAAATTATAGATTGTGTCTATATTATTGCAAATGTATGGGTAGCGTGACTATCTTGTACATTTATTTAGTTCAATGCATTTATTTAGTTCTGTGCATTTACTTGATTTGGTACATTTCTTTATAAAGAAGCTACTTGGTATTGTAGAGACATCCGTCTCCGCCCATCAGCGCAGTCATCTCTTCAATGCGTTCCAGCGGAAATGGCGGTCTTGACAGCGGGCGCATGGCGATAGACATGAGCTTCATGGGATTGTCGTCCGCGGCGACCCGGTTGGAACTTAAATGTCCGCAGCGTTTACAGCGGTGGATGATGGCCCATTCGCCTTTGTTTCTGACCCAGACGCCCACTGGCTCCATAATGCCGCCGCAGTCGGATTCCCGGTCGCCTGGCTCGATGTCCAGATGCAGGCTTGAAAGACAGTTCGGGCAGTGGTTGCGGTGATTGCTGCCGGAACCGGCGGATACGACCGGCCGGCCGCAGACCTTGCAGGTGAAGCTGTCATTGCATGGATGTGTTTTATAGTAGCCTTTCTGATATAATTTTCTCTTATTTTCTCTGTTCATTTTGTACCTCCCTGAGAGGGACGGCGTCTGCAAAATATATCTTCTTCTGCATTAAAAAGCGTTTTCCATATATTTTTTCAGTCCGTCCCTATACTTTTGGGTGAGGAGTAAATATTGCTGTTGTTCTTCTTCTGTCCAATCTTCCCAGATTTTGTTTTCTATTTCGAATAATGGATAAATCTTTTGGCGGGCAAAAGCTTTGCCTTCCCCGGTAAGACAGACGATCGTATTTCTCCCCTTACCCTGTTCCAGTGTGATGATTCCTTCTTTTTCCAGCTTGTGAATGGCGGAATTAATGGTCTGCCGGCTGATGCCTGTCAGTTTGCTGATTTCGCTCTGAAGGCAGCGGTCTCCCTTTTCACAAATGACATATAAAATGTTTTGCACGCTGTCAGAGACGCCCGTTTTTACGGCTGCCTCATGATAGAGCGCATTGATCTCGCCGGCAAGATATGTATATTGATTTGCTTTCAAATAGTGCATAAGTCAACCCCTTTTTTAATTTATGTATGATTTCGTACATAATTATTATATACGATTTCGTACATAAGTCAACTGTTTTTGTGGGAAATGTAAAGATTTTAAAAGAGGAGGGGTGTTTTATCAGATTTATAAAGATAAAAAATAGCCGCCAACTACTGCAATAGCTGACGGCAGATACATAAAGTATTTCGTAAAAGCTTTGGAGGGGAAGTTGTTTTCTGGTTTCCCCTTTTGTATTATTAAATATAACATATTTGAGGAAGTAATTCAAGAATATTGTTGTGTCATATATCCTTATTACATAAGTAAATGCTTATTTTGGGAGATAAAAAATCTACAGGCGGAAAGGGCAGATTTTTGGTAGAATAGTAATATAGCAGAGCGAAGGATAAGACAAAAAAATAAGATATAAAGCTGTCTGACAGACAGAATTATTTGATGATGGAGAAGGGGAAGAAATATGGATGTGGATAAAAATTACAGGATTGACGCAAATTTCCGATGGCTGGGCAGTGAGATCAAGGCCAATGAGGAATTGTGTCTGACGGTATGTGGGATTGAGAGGTGTAAGCCGGATAAGTCTTACGGGCCGTCGATGCGGGAGGATTATCATGTGCATTTTGTTCTGCACGGGAAGGGAACGCTGGAGATTGGCGGAAAGTCATATCAGCTGCAGCGGGGGCAGATTTTTGTGATTCCGCCGGGGATTGAGACGTTTTATTATGCTGACCCGGAAGACCCGTGGAATTATACGTGGGTGTCTTTTGGAGGAACGAGGGCAGGATATTTTCTGGAGAAGGCGGGGATTACGGAGGAGAAGCCGGGGCGGGATACGTACATTGAGCCGGAACGTTTTCTGGAGATTACAGAGAAGATTCTCAATCATCATGAGCTGACGGTGGCCAATGAGCTCATCCGCACATCGCTGCTGTATGAAATCATCGCGCTTCTGGTGGAGTCGCAGTATGAGAACATGGATCAGAAGGATAAAGAGGAGATCTATGATTATTCGCCGGATATTTATGTGAACACAGCGCTGGAATATATGCATGAGCATTATTCCCACACCCGCATCAGCGAGGTTGCCTCCTTTATCGGAATATCCCGGTATTATCTTACGCACATTTTCAAGGAAAAGCTGCACATTTCTCCGCAGGAATATCTGCTGAATTACCGCATGGAACAGGCAAACCGTCTGCTGCGGACCACATCTCTGTCCGTGCAGGCCATTTCGGAGAAGGTGGGATATGAGAATCCCCTTACATTTTCCAAAACATTTAAGGGAAAGTACGGGCTCAGTCCGAAGAAGTACAGGGAGAAGCTGAAAGGGGAAGAGCTGAGACATCTGGAGGAGACCCGGCAGTAGAAAAGAGCTGATTGCGTCCATGAAAATGTACAGACGACGACAGGAAGAAACAATTACCGATACATTTTGAAAAGAGGTTCATCTTTTATGATGGAAACTTGGGAAAAAAACGGCCGTCCGATATTTTCGGACAGCCGATTTCCGTAAACAGGCCTTGCTGTTTATATTTTATAATGAAAGACGGATGGCATTGGAACGCCGATGCTTTCATTACTGGAGAAGGATATATCAATGAGCGATTGGTGTGGCGTTTTTCCAATACTCTTCGATATCGGTGGCAAGCTGTGCGCGGTCGATTTTGTCTGCAAGATATTCCTGCATGTGTGCGCCCACAACAGTCAGGTGGTCGTCCGGGTCAAAATCGTAGTTAGGAACCATTTTGCCGGTGTCGGCGTACTGTTTTACCATGGCGCCCAGCTCATTGCTGCATTCTATGGTGTTGCTCTTGAATGGAGAAACCATACCGCAGGTTTCGGAGATAAAGGTCTTGCCTTCATCAGAATCTACAATCCAGTTCAGGAAGCCTTTGGCAGCTTCTCTCTGTTCGTCGGTCGTGTATTCGCTGCTGTCAATGTAGAAGAATTTGGAACCGCCGCCGACGATGCTTCCGGTATAAGCATCCTGTGTATTCTGAGGAAGCGGCATGATTCCTACATTACCTGTATAGTCAAAGTCGATGATATCGTTCCATTCCCAGGAACCGCCGAACTGGAAGGCAACCTCGCCCTCTGACAGAGCCTGATGTACCAGCTCGTCTTCTACGGATACGGCAGAATCAGCAAACTTGTTGTATTTCTTTAAAACATCGAAAGTATCCATGATGGAGTTGAATTTGGCGTCGTTGGCAAGGTCTGCCGTTCCGTCAAGAAGGGAGGTCACGAAGCCTTCCACGTCTTCTCTCTCTTCATAAATCTGCTGGAAATAGTGTGCGCCCAGGGACCAGTCAGGTTTTAAGATGGTGGTCGGAGTTTCCATGCCGCCGGCTACCAGTCTGTCGCACATGGCGGTCAGATCATCGAGTGTCTGGATAGTTGCTGGGTCAAAAGGCTCTCCGGTGATGGCTTCAATGGCATCTGCGTTATAGAGAAGACCACGTGCCTCCACGCATACCGGGAAGCCGACTACTTTTCCGTCCACGGAGATGGCGTAGTCTGTGTCGCCTACCCATGACTGATCGCTTAAATCGGTGCAGTACTCATTGGCGAGACTGTAAATATCTTTCGCATCGGTCATGGCGATGGTGTACGGATCAGAAGATGCGTACTTGGATGAGAGATGGGCGGCAACAGTATCGTTGGAGTAATATACTTCAATGTCCACGTTGTTGGCTTCGCCGTACTCAGCCGCAGCTTCCTCCAGATATTCCTGAATCTCTGTCTTGGAATTGAAAATACTGATGCTCACTTTTCCGTCGTCAGCGCTTTCGCCGCCTGAGCTGCAGGCCGCCATGGAAAGGGTCATAACTCCGGCCATACCGAGAGCAGCCGCTTTTTTGAATAATTTTTTCATAGAATTTCCTCCTTCATTTTGAAAAATTTGTTTGTAAATGTTTATTCATAAGAATCCGGATGGAATAAAGTACATCCGATCCTCTTAAAAAACCGTATTTTGTTCTGCAGATCCTCCTCGCTGACTTCAAAGGCGGCGGCAAGGCAGGACAGGCAGTAAAATTGATCGGTACCGCGGTTGACAAGCTTTTTTGTCAGGGCAATCTCATCATGGGAGAGAGAAACGCTACATTTGGTACACATAAAGTTAGCGGCAGACGGTTTTGACTGCTCAGTGCTGACAGGAGCCGTCCTGACTTTTTTTGGGACATAAACAAGAGAAGTATCACCCATGACAGTTCACCAGCCTGCATTTGTACAGTCGGCAGTCGTGTCCCGGAACCTGTACCCGCTGATAATCCCGTACCACGCCGATGGATTCTCCTGTAAAGACGTCTTCCATGGCAAATCCGTATCCGCTGGAGTAAGGGATGCCGGCGTCCGCGAAGGTAAACAGCATTTCCTGCTCCTGCTCAAACAGATTGTAGTAGGCAAGGACAAACTCGTTATGTGAGAGAATTTTGATGAAAATGTAAAGTTGATCCTTGATGCACCGGAGCGGCTCCACTGCATTTTCTCTGTCCTCTTCCGGAATCTTTACGCTGCGCTGGGATACCAGATAAGGCGGGCGGCATTCCGGATCCTGATTGATGGCGATCAGCCGTTTGTTGAGAAGCAGTTCCTTCATGGCCGGGTTCAGGACGCGGATATCGGCTCCGATAAAGAGCGGTGAGCCGGCCAGACACCAGAGAGAAAACTGCATCCGGTACTCGCTGTCGGTACAGGTTTTGCCGATGGCCACATTTCCTTTGTTGTACATGCCCACAGTCAGCATATCGATATCGTTGAAACAGAAAGGAGCGGACTGACTGAAATGCTGCATCTGAGACTGGAAAATCCGGATGAAGGACTGGTAATTGTCGAAAATGTCTCCGGTGGAGCGATAGGTGTGGGCTCCGATGGAGCGCATCCAGTTCCAGGAATCCTCCGTTCCCCAGTTGCATGCCGCGAACAGGATATCTCTTCCGCTGGCCTTCAGGGCCATGCTCATGGTCAGATAGCGGTTTTTGCAGTCTGCATTATCCGGGAAATTGCAGAAATCATATTTCAGATAGTCAACGCCCCACTGGGCAAACTGTCTGGCGTCCTGGTATTCGTGGTCGTAGCTGGACGGATATCCGGCGCAGGTCAGGATGCCGGCACAGGAATAGATGCCGAATTTCAGACCCTTGCTGTGTACGTAATCGGCCACTGCTTTCATGCCGTGAGGAAATTTCTCCGGGTCAGGAACCAGATTACCGGCTTCGTCCCGTTCTTTCAACGCCCAGCAGTCATCCACGATGACATATTCATATCCGGCGTCCAGGTAACCTTCCTCTATAATTGTATCTGTAATTTGGAATAATAATTCTTCTGATATATCTTTTCCAAAAGTATTCCATGAATTCCATCCCATAGGCGGTAATTGTGCAATCATTTTGTTCATCCCCTTTCTTTTTCTGATATTATACGGGGGAATGTAAAAATGGTACATGGTTTAATGTTGACTGAAACAGGCGTTATGTGCGATATTTGTCATCTGTGAGACAATTGTTTCTGCTTTTGGAAAGCATTTCATTTACAAAACAATTTTTCCTTCGCCTTCTCCCAGAAAATCCTGCTCGGTCACATATTCCCGGAAGAGCTGGACTGCTGGCGGAAGATAGGAGTTTGCGCTGCTGACCATGTAAATCTTTCGTTTGTAGACGGGGTTGGTGATGGTGAGAATCTGTACATCCAGCCGCAGCAGCAGATCCATGTAGGGAACGATGGCGATGCCGAAGTTCCGGGCCACCAGACCGGCGATCACCTGGTCTTCCTCCACCTCGTAGGCGATGGACGGCTTTTCTCCGAGGAGCCGGAACAGTTCGTTGACGTCGCTGCGGATGCCGGCACCCTTTGCGAAGTAAATGTAAGGGTAGGGCAGAGTCTCCTCCAGGGATACCGAGCGCCGACCTGCCAGGGGATGATTTTTCGGGACGATGACGACCAGATCCTGATAGGCGACCGACTCGCTGGTCAGGTGATATTCTTTATATTCTTCGGGCGCCTGCGAGCTGAAAATCAGGTCGTAGTCTTTGGCGGCGAGACCGTCCAGCAGATAGGAAGTTGAGCCGGTGCGGAAAATGAAGTCAATGTCCAGCTCGGGATGCTGCTGTAAGAAGCCTGCGGCCAGAGACGGGATAAATTCCACGCCCAACGGGCGAAGAAATCCGAGACGGATGAGACCGTTGCCCCGGGCGCTGTGCTTCAGAGATTCGATACCGTTATCGAGGATGCTCAGAGAATTTTCTGCGTAGGCGAGAAATTCCTCGCCAAACCGGGTGAGGGATGTGTTTCTTCCGCTGCGTTCAAACAGCGGGACACCCAGCTCATTTTCCAGCTGTGAGATGGCGTGGCTTAAGCTTGGCTGGGTGATGCCCAGTCTGGCTGCGGCTTGGGTGTAGTGTCTGGTGTGGACCAGTTCGATAAAATAGCGAAGATGATACAGATTCATGGGAAACCTCCTGATTATTATATATAAAATCTATTATAATATAAAAATCATTCATTTTACATATCAAAGGTTAAATGATACATTTAAAAATATTTGTACATTTTATTGTAAAAAGTAAATATAAAGAGGACGGAACCTTTGAAAAGTATCTTCCTCTGCGCTCCAATCCGGACATGGTTATCATGGATACGGAGGTCATCGCAAAGGCGCCGGTACGTTTTCTGGTGGCCGGAATCGGAGATGCTCTGGCAACCTGTTACGAGGCCGAGGCCTGCGAACAGTCCGGCATCGTGACCATGGCGGG
>ENA-OPCL01001048-OPCL01001048.1-human-gut-metagenome-genome-assembly--contig:-NODE-1048-length-21635-cov-3.037859_pt1 | contig 21635 bp, 16 predicted proteins | sample MGYA00241251_ERZ501482 | MGnify/ENA primary metagenome ERZ501482 (study PRJEB25962, sample SAMEA2042581) | human gut metagenome | biome: human gut; feature: human-associated habitat; material: faeces... | reverse complement strand
ACATAACCGCTCAGCTCTGCTGTGCGGCGCACAGCAGAGGCTGCCCGAGTTACGTTGGACAGTCTCTGCGCTTTTTTACCAATCAAAGGAGGCGTATTCATGAGCAAGGAAATTATGCAGGAAAGCACACAAATTGTTGAATGTAATGCGTTACTCCGGCATTGGTATCAACAAACTGCGTGAGATCACCAACGAGGACCGGTGCAAATTCGTCCTCTGGGTGGGCAATAAGCGCCTGATTAAACGCCGCCTGTTCGATCAGTTCATCGAGCAGGCGTATTCTATTTGAAATTTGTGGTGTAAATCGGAGCCTTGATATGATACAATAAGTGTGTCATATCAAGGCTCTTTCCATCACGGAAAGGAGTTTGACAATGTCCGAAAAGAGAAAAGACAACAAGGGACGCATCCTGCGGACAGGAGAGAGCCAGAGAAAAGACCTGATTTATCAATATCGGTACACAGACATTCGCGGCAAACGGCAGACAGTGTATTCCTCCGATCTGAAAGAACTGCGGGAAAAAGAAAAGGAAATCCAGAAGCAGCTCGACGATGGCATTGATTATGCGGCTGGCAAAATCAACGTCATTCAACTGCTGGAACGCTACATCAGCATCAAACAGGGCGTGCGCTACAATACCAAGGTTGGCTATAACTTCGTGCTGAATCTGGTAAAGAAAGAAGATTTTGGCTACCGTTCCATCCGAGACATCAAGGTTTCGGACGCGCAGAAATGGATCATGAAGCTACACGAGGACGGAAAGGGATACAGCACCCTCACCAGCGTTCGGGGCGTTGTCAAACCGGCTTTCCAGATGGCGTACAATGAGGATGTGATCCGTCGGAATCCCTTTGACTTCAAGCTGGTCGATGTAGTTTCCAATGATTCACAGAAGCGCATTGCCATGACAGAGGAACAGCAGACGCTTTGGATGGATTTCATCCGGGAGGACAAGACCTACTGCAAGTATTACGACGAGTTTGTGGTGCTGCTGGGAACCGGGATGCGCGTCAGCGAGTTCTGCGGGCTGACAAAGGCTGATCTGGACTTTACCGGGCGGAAAATCCGAGTAGATCACCAGCTCGTCCGAGAGCGCGGCGGCAAGTATTATGTGGAGAAAACCAAAACCGAGTGCGGTTGCCGCTACATTCCCATGACGGATGAGGTTTACCGAAGCCTACAAAATATTCTTTCCCGCCGCAAGCGCGTGAAAACGGAAACGATCATCGATGGGTACAGCGGTTTCCTTCTGCTGGACAAAAACGACAGTCCGAAGGTTGCCCTGCACATCGAGAATGAAATGCGCTGGGCAATGAAGAAGTATCAAAAGCTGCACCCGGACAAGCCGCTGCCGCACATCACCCCTCATGTGTTCCGGCACACCTTCTGCACGAACTATGCAAACGACGGCATGGACATTAAAAATCTTCAGTACCTGATGGGTCACTCGGATGCGGGCGTGACACTGAATGTTTACGCCCACGCAAGCTACGCACACGCTGCGGAGCAGATGGCGGAAATCTCACAGTTCCGCCATTCCCCTGAAGCAAAAAAAGACAGGGGTTTTGCTGTTGGTTAAACAGCAAATATGGTGGTAGTATCTTACGTTTACTACACCATTTACTACACCACTTGGTGGTGTAGTTACATAAATTTATAGAGACTTATGAAAAAATGAAGAAAAACCGAAAGTCCGAAAAACCTTGTAACATCAGCTTTTTCGAGGCTTATGGAGGAATATAGAGATTATGTTAAAAGTACTTTTTATCTGCCACGGCAACATCTGCCGTTCCCCAATGTCAGAATTCGTATTAAAAGACATGGTGGAACAGCGTGGCTTGACAGAACAATTTGAAATCGCTTCGGCGGCGACCAGCACAGAGGAAATCTGGAACGGCAAAGGGAATCCAATCTATCCGCCGGCGCAGGCAGAACTAAAAAAGCATGGGATTGGAAAGACCGCATACACCAACTTTGCGGGCAAGCGCGCCAGACAGGTGACAAAAGAAGATTATCATCACTATGACTACCTGCTTTGTGCGGATACCAACAACATCCGTAACACAGAGCGTATCACAGGCGCGGATACCGAAGGAAAAATTCATCTGTTGTTAGATTATGCAGACGAACTTCAAGAGGGTAGTCAGCTTCAGACTAAAAATAAAAGCAGCAATTCAATCAGCCAGACAATCAGCCGCCGCGGCAAATCAATCGCAGACCCGTGGTATTCCGGGGATTTTGCACAGACATGGAATGATGTGGTGGCAGGGTGTACAGGTTTTTTAAATTATCTTAAAAACGTGCATAAGATATAAAAGCAGCATCAGTTTCTGCGCGCCTGCCGGAATTTGGACGGTGTCATATGATATTCGCGCAGGAATAAGCGGTTAAAATAAGATACATTTTCAAAACCGCATTCCAGGGAAATCGCAAGAATGTCATCATCTGATGCACACAGCAGGTGCGCGGCACGGATTAGGCGGTACTCATTTAAGTAAGCAATAAAGGGCTTTCCCATATACAGCTTGAAAAATTTCATGAAATGGGAGCTGCTGAAACCGCAGACTGCCGCAATCTGCTCAATACTGATTTTTTGTGGGTAGTAATTTGCAATATAATCGGTAATCAGACACAGCTTTTCCTTCGTATTTTCTTTAAAATAACCGTTTTTCCGGGAGGAAACAGCACTGTTTTTTTGCTGCGGTAAATCACAAGTTGTAATTTCACGCATTTTATCCGGTGCAAGAATCTCTGATTCCAGAATAAAAAACAACTGATACAGCCAGCCTTTAATGCCGAGATAATACCCGGCAGGATAGGTGGTACGCAAATCGTCAATCCGGTCAAGGCAGATTTGAACAGCGCGGTGCGCTTTCGGAACCCGGTCTATTAAAACCGGAAAATCTTCGGGGAAATTTTGCAGGCGGTGAAAAAAGTTAAAAGACATCGTATCCCCTTCTTTTGGGATTAACATCTGCATATCAAAAATAATATTTTCGTATGAAAATGCTTCCGATTCATACTGCGCAATGGAATGAAGCCTGCCCGGCAGAATAAAGACAATGCTGTCTTTGACAACCGGGTAGGAAATACCATCGACATTGACCATTCCCCTGCCGCTCTTTACATAAATAATTTCCGTTTCACGGTGCCAGTGCATCGGCACACACGGAAAATCCAGCGGAATCGAGCAAGGATAAGTATTATAGGAAAAATCCGTATCATAGTGTTTTTTCGTTTCTTCGTAATTTTCATATTCTAATATGTGCATAGCCCCTCCAATCCGCAGATTTACTGCACAAACACCGATTTTATATATTCCGGATATCTTAGATTTGTACCATTCCGGTAATGAGCAGGCTCATATTGATTTAGCCCGGCCGTTTAAGATATCAAGATATCAAAGTATGATAGTATTGTATTATTTTAAGCGGTAATTATGCAAGATAAAAAATCTTAGAAATATATAATAATAATCAGAATCATCGAAAAATAATCAGAAATAAAAATAGGAGTGGAGAGAAGTATGAGCATAGCAGAAATTTGTAACAAAATGTATGGAAAGACCATCAGAGAGTGCAGTAACGAACAGGTCTATACGGCACTGCTGGCACTGGTAAAGAAAGTCACGGAAGAAAGAAAAGAAGCGCAGGAGCGGCAGGAAAAAGAAAACGGCAAGAAAGTGTATTACATTTCCGCAGAATTTCTGATTGGAAAGCTGCTGTCAAACAACCTGATTAATCTGGGGCTGTATGAGCAGATTTCGCAGGAATTAGAGGAAAATGGAAAGAATATTGCACAAATCGAAGAAGTCGAGCCGGAGCCGTCACTTGGAAATGGCGGACTGGGACGGCTGGCAGCGTGCTTTTTGGATTCCATTGCCACATTAAACTTAAACGGGGACGGCATTGGCATCAACTATCATCTGGGGCTGTTTCGTCAGGTGTTTGCACAGAATAAGCAGACAGAACAGCCGGATTACTGGATTCAAAAGGAAAGCTGGCTGACAAAGACGGAGGTGCAGTACCCGGTACAGTTTGGCAAATTGTCCGTCATGTCGAGAATGTATGACATTGATGTGACAGGTTACGAGGGCAGGGTCAACAAACTGCATTTATTTGATATCGACACGGTTGATGAAAAAATACCGATGCACGACGGCATTGATTTTGATAAAAATGCGATTGAGAAGAATCTCACGCTCTTTTTGTACCCGGACGACAGCGACAGAGCCGGACAGTTATTGCGCATTTACCAGCAGTATTTTATGGTAAGCAATGCCGCACAGCTGATTCTTTCAGAGTGCCGCAGGAAATGTGAAAAAGCGGGAAAGACGTTAAAGAATCTGAATGAATTTGCGGTGATTCAGATTAATGATACGCACCCGACAATGGTTATTCCTGAATTAATCCGCATTTTAACAACGCAGAAAGACATTGACGGCAGTGTGATGACGATGCAGGAGGCGGCAGAGGTGGTGACAAAGACGTGTGCATACACAAATCACACGATTCTTGCAGAAGCACTCGAAACATGGCCGCTGGACTATCTTGAGGAGGTTGTGCCGCAGTTAGTTCCGATTATCCGTTATCTTGATGAAAATGTACGCGCCCGTTATACGGATTCTTCCGTTTACATTATTGACGAAAACGACCGCGTGCATATGGCACATATTGATATTCATTATGGTTTCAGTGTAAATGGGGTGGCAAAGCTGCATACGGAGATTTTGATGCAGGAAGAACTGAAATCTTTTTACCGTATTTATCCTGAAAAATTTAACAATAAAACCAACGGCATTACGTTCAGAAGGTGGTTACTGCACTGCAATCAGGCACTGGCCGCCTATATTGAAGAACTGATTGGTGCAGATTTTAAAAAGGAAGCAGGGGAACTTTCACAGCTTATAAAATATGCAGATGATGAAAATGTGATTGCGCGCATGCTTGAAATTAAGGCGGAAAATAAGAAACGTCTTGCTGCATATATGCAGGAAAAATGCGGTGTAAAAATCAATCCGCAGTCGGTCTTTGACATTCAGGTAAAGCGCCTGCATGAGTACAAGCGCCAGCAGATGAACGCACTGTATGTCATTTACAAATATTTTGAGATTAAGGCCGGAAATATTCCGGATACTCCGGTTACGGTTATTTTCGGTGCGAAGGCGGCAAAAGCATATACGATTGCAAAAGATATTATTCACTTAATTTTGTGCCTGGGTGAATTGATTGCAAATGACCCGGATGTCAGTCCGTATTTAAAGGTTGTCATGGTGGAAAATTATAATGTGACGATGGCGGAAAAGCTGATTCCGGCGTGCGACATTTCAGAGCAGATTTCGCTGGCTTCCAAGGAAGCTTCCGGAACGGGCAATATGAAATTTATGTTAAACGGTGCACTGACACTCGGAACATTTGACGGTGCAAATGTCGAGATTGCACAGCTTGTCGGCAAAGACAATATCTATACCTTTGGTGCATCCAGTGACGAAGTCATTGCGCATTACAAAAATGCCGATTACTGTGCAAAGGACCTTTATGAAAATGATGAAATGATAAAAAAATGCGTTGATTTTATCGTTTCAGATGAGTTAAAGCAGTATGGTGATGAAGAAAACTTATCCCGTCTGCACCATGAAATTATCAGCAAAGACTGGTTCATGACACTGTTGGATTTCAAGGAATATATAAAGGTAAAAGAACAGGCGCTTGCAGACTACAAAGACAGAGCCGCATGGGGCAGAAAAATGCTGATAAACACCGCGATGGCAGGCTTCTTCTCATCCGACCGCACCATCCGCCAGTACAACACCGATATCTGGAAACTGTAAGCCGGACAAAAAACAACCCGCACTTTCCGTCAAACAGCGTGTGGAAAATGCGGGTTGTTTTTTTGCCCAATCTACAGCATCACTCCGGAATTTTCCTTACTCCGTTCCATATAGTGATTGAGCTGTTCAAACGGCTTGCGAAGGACAAGACCGATGAGAATGGCAATGATAATATAGATAAAGAGTCTGCCGATACATTCCCAGTAATAATTGCCGTACATGCCGCCAATCGTTTCGCGCAGGGCATCCATGGCATATGGGAACGGCAGGTAGCGGTAAATCATCCGGTAAACCTTTGGCAGGACGTCAATCGGGAACGTACCGCCGCTTCCGGCAACCTGGACTACCATGAAAATAATTGCAAGGGCTTCACCGATATTGCCAAAGGCAACCGTCAGTGCATACATAAAAATCGTAAAGACCAGGCTGGTGACAGAACATGCAAACCAGTATAAAACCGGGTGCGGACACTGAATCTGGATATAAAACAGATTTCCGAGTACAATCAGAAGTGTCTGCAACTGCCCGATACAGTAAAATGTCAGGTATCGTCCGAAAAATTTCTGATACGGCTTTACACCGGCCGGCAGGTGTTTGGATTTTTTCACCTGTGTATGAATGATAGCCACCATAATCAGACCGCCGACCCAGATGGAAAGGACCGTGTAAAACGGTGAAACGGCAGAACCGTAAGCTGAAATTTCATAAATCTTTTTGGTCGTAATTTCTACCGGTGAGGCAATAAAGTCTGCCAGTGTCTGCGGGTCACTGCCTAAAATTTCATTCACAAAATCATATTCCGGGTCGGAAGCGATTTTATTGAGTAATTCAATAGAATCGGAAAGCTTAGTCATCAGTGTATTTAAAGTCTGCTGTGTCCGTGTCAGATTTTCCTGTCCCTGTGTAATCGCATCCGTAAAGGTGTTCATGTCGCCGTCCATATCCTGATATAAAGAAGAAATGGAAGACATTACACTGCGGATAGAGGATACATTTTCCGAAAGTGAAGCGGAAACCTCTGACAGGGAAGAAACTGAATTGGCATCCAAAAGCTTTTGTAGGGCGGCAAGTTCTCCTGCCTGAGTATCCAGTGTTTCCGGTAAATCCGATGAAGAACTGCGCGCAAGAGAGGAAACATCGGAAGAAATCTGTGTAATGGAAATCAGGGAATCTAACATCACATTGTATGTCTGCAATTCATTGTAGGCATCGGTCAGTTTACCGGATATGACATCAATGAGTGAATTCCCTGTGGTATCATCCAGTGTCAGACTGTCAAAATCCACGGTGATAGCAGCGGAGCTGGCGCTTACAAGACTTTTTGTTAAAGTGTTCACAAAGGTGGAATTAGTCTGTGACTGAACTGCTTTTTTGGCTTTATCCGTAATTTTCGGCGCAATGGCATTTTTCTTCTGATTACAGTAATACTGAATCTGCGGATGTTCTAGGGAATCCGAAAGAAAACTTACCATATCGCTTGTAAAGTCAGACGGTAGAACCAGTGCGGCATAGTAGTCGCCGCTGTACACGCCGTCAATGGCTTCCTGCGTGGAATCCGTAAAGACCCAGCCGATGGTTGTATTGGCTTTTAAATTAGAAATAATCTGGTCGCCGATATTTACAGTCACACCGTCAATAGTTACACCCGGATCATCAGACGCCACAGCAACCTTGATGCGGGAAGTGGAATCTGTTCCGTATGGGTCCCAGTTTGACAGAGTGTTAAACCACGCATACAGGGATGGAATGACGGTAAGACCAATCAGTACAACAATGGCGACCACATTGGTACTGATACGTTTGAGGTCCTGTATAAAAACAAGAAAAATATTTTTCATAGTTTAATCTCCTTTGCAGCAGTGATAATAGACTGTAAGTTGTTATTGAGACGGGATGGTAAATCCTGTACAAGGTAGTCGTGTCCCTCTTTCAAATCCAGTCCGAGCTGTTTTAATTTTTTTTGCATCTGGTCATCAATGTAAGCGACCGTTACCAGATATGCAGAAATTAAAAAGAGTGAAATTACCCATAATAAAAGATACACAACATTTGAACTCTCCATATGCAGCAGCAAAATAAGGAAAATCATCGGGATAATGGCAATACACCAGAGTCCCGCCTTAATACGCTTCTGATTGCGTTCATGCAGTGTATGGCTGAATTCCTGAATCTGCATTAAAGTCGCGTTAAAATCTTCATCACGTCCGTTCTTAGACGAAGACACGTCCGTAAAATCCGTATCCGGTGAACCGGAATCGGACAGGCTTCTGGCAGAAGTCCGTGCTATGGGTGTTGCCAGAAGGTCATCTGCCACAGGGCTGTTTTTTAAAGTCATAGTTCTACCTCACTAACAAATATGTATTGATTACATCATTTTGGTTTCTTTCATCTTTTCCTCAAAGAAATGATTGAGCGGAATGAAAGGTTTGCGGATTACCAGTCCGAGTAAAAGGGAAGCTGCGGCAAAAATCAGCAGTTTTCCCATATAAATAAAGTAGTTCATTTCATACATGCCGCTGATGGCTTCGCGCATGGCGTTAATCGCATACGGGAACGGGAAGTACAGGTATACGTTCTGGAAAAACTGCGGCAGCAGTTCAATCGGGAATGTACCGCTCGAACCGGCAATCTGGATAACAACCATAACAACGGCAATGGTCTTTCCGACATCGCCAAAGGAAAGGGTCAGAGTGTAAATCAGCAGGACAAACACAAAGCTTGCGACAGAAGCCGTCAAAATGAGCAGTCCCGGATGTTCACAGGAAACCTTTAATAAATATAAATCGCCAAGTACAATAATCAGGCTCTGAATCTGTCCCATCACAAAGAATAAAAGGAATCTGCCCAGATACAGTTCGTGCGGTTTTGCCATCAGTTCCATCTTCGGATTATTGTCAACGTGTACTTTCATCAGTGCCACGAGTACGATACCGCCGACCCACAGCGCCAGTGCTGTGTAAAACGGTGTAACTGCCGTACCGTAGTTGACTGCCGGGTAGACATCAATCTGTTCAACTTCCACAGGTGTTGCAATAAATTCGGCATAGGAGGCCGCATCGGCATGTAATAACTGTGAAAGCGTCTGATAAGCCGAAGAATCCGTAATATTATTTAAGGAAGTCAAAATCAGCTGGATTTTATCGGACATGCCCGAAATAATCGTTCCGGTATCGCCAAGGGTCTGGTTTGCCGTCAGGGCGATTTTGCTGGTTCCGAGTAAAATCTGTTCTAAGCTGTTTAGCTGGCTGCCTGAATTTTCAAGTGATTTATAGGCAGAATCCGCAGCTGCGTTCACGGTGATTTTTAATGAACTTAAACCGGATGAAGCAATGGTGTGATACTTCTGCTGGGTCTGTGTCATTTTATCAAGGCAGGAGGATAACAGGGTATGCAGCACCTCTGCCTTTGCAGCGGCAATTTCAGGTGTTTCCTTTACAATCGAAGAAGTCTGGTCAATCAGATTCTTTGCAAGGTCCTGTAAAGTGGAAATTGCTTCAAGTTGTCCGCGGATCTGTGCAATAATGTTATGGTCAATATATTCCAGATCATCTAATTTGTTTAAAAGGTCATCCAGTTTATGATTCTGCTCAAGCAGGGAGTTTAAGCCGTCTAATGCGGCAGAAAGTGCATCGGATGCCCCTTGTGTATCGCTTGTGATTTTATTCTGTGCTGTGTCTAACTGTTTCTGCACCTGTTCGGAAATGGTTTCCATGGCGGCAAGTGTTGTATCAAGCTGGTCGGTCATGTTATCGACAGAGCGGGACAGTGCAGACTGTGTCAGCTTTGTTGTATCTTTTGAATTTTCTAAAATATCCTGTAATTCCGGAATTAATGCACTCATGGATTCCAGATTTTCCGATAAAGAAGCATTGCCGTTCTGGAAGGTGGCAATGGTATCGGCATAACCGGACAGATTATCCTGAATGGTCTTCATATCGTCAATAAGTTTGCCGGAAATGGAAGAATCCTTTTGGGTAATACTTTCAAGACCGCTTAATGCCGTCTGTGCGGCAACGTTAATAAATTCTGTGTTAATCGTCTGCTGCAGTGTAGAACTTGCCGTATCGGTAATCTTTGTGGCAACGGCATTTTTCTTTGAATTTTCGTAATATGTCACGCTTGGGTGATTCATGCCGTTATCCAGAAAATCAAACAGACTGCGGCTGAAATCATCACCGATAATAATGGCAGCATAATAACTGCCGTCATATACCCCTTTTAAAGCAGCATCTGTATCCTGTGGAAAAACCCAGCCTACACCGGTATTGTCATGAAGCTGCTCCACAACCTGATTTCCCATATTGACAGGGTCGCTTCCTTTTGAAGAAAATCCACTGTCTTCAGATACGACAGCAACCTTTAAGGAAGATGTGTTGGCATACGGGTCCCAGTTGGAATAAATGTTAAACCACGCATACAGGGACGGAATAATACACAATCCGCCCGCAATCACCAAAGCGAATAAATTGCGGCTAAGACCGGTAACGTCTTTGCGGAATATATGTAAGATATGTTTCATAAAGACCTCATTTCTGTGCCTGATATACAGCACACTGTTATCATTAGAAAGCGAGCAAAGGCACTTTCATAGCGACATTATAGTATATTGGCAGTTCAAAAGCCAGTTATTTTTTACATTAAATGGAAGGTGTGGTATACTGGCTATATAGTAAATGGACAGAATGGGGAATGGTATGTATACAATTTTAATAGTGGATGATGAAAAGATTGAACGTAACGGAATCAAATTTCTGTTAAAGAAGCAGGCAGAGCCGTTTGAAATCTATGAAGCACCAAACGGCAAAGCAGCACTCGAGCAGCTATGTTCAATGCGCAATCAGGGGAAAAAGATAGATATATTGCTGACCGATGTAAAAATGCCGTTTATGGACGGCATAGAACTTATTGGAGCAGCCAAAGAAGAGGGGTTTACATTAAAAACAATTATATTCAGCGGGTATAATGAATTTGAGTATGCCAAGCTGGCAGTGCGTCTTGGCGTATCGGACTACATTTTAAAGCCGGTCAATCCACAGGAATTTGCACAGACCATAGAGAAGGTTACAGGGGAACTGCAAAAGCAGTATGTTGAAAATGAACAACGTCTGCAGCAGAGCAGCTATATGCGGGAATATCTTTTATATACCTTATTTAATGGGGGCAGTGTAGAACAGGTGCATACATTGGCAGGAAATCTTGCGGGAGAAAATTTCTGGAATCACTTCCACCGGATTGTATTTCTTGAGTTTGACCGAGAATTTTTTGGGAAAAAAGCGCTTGATTTTCAGGCGGAGATACTTGAAGAAAATATGAGTGAAGAATATCAGTATTTAAACTTAAATCCGCAGCAGGCAGTGCTTTTATTAAATGCCAGTCCGCATTACATGACCCTGCAGCAGACAGCACAAAAGCTGCATGATGCCGTTTTCAAAAAATACGGCGAGCACTGTCATTTTGCAATTTCAGGCGAAATTGACGATTATGAAAAAATACCGCAGACAATGGATATGCTTGAAGCCCTGATGGAAAATAAGTTTTACCGTCCTGATGTGTATGTATATTCCGAGGACATCAGCGGGGAAACGCCGGTGCTGGTGCAGATTGATGACGACACGCTCATGAAGCAGATGAAACAGGATATTAAGATGAAAGATATCCGGGCACTTAGGGAGCATTTTGACAGAATGTGTGCCAAGTACCGCAAAAAATCATATTTTTCACAGATTTATATTAAATTTATTTTTTCTAATCTGTTAAAAGATTTCTATCAGAATCTGCCGGAGACGCGGGAAGAGGAATTTAATAAGGAAATTGATACATTGTATAAGTCTGGGGATTTTAACTGTATTGTGTCGATTGTCAACAGCCATATTGATAAGCTGGAAGCGGTATTTGCAAAAAATCCGCAGACACAGCATAAAGAAATTGAAACAGTCAAAAAGTATATTTATACGCATTTCGGGGATGAACTGGGTGTAGAACAGCTTGCAGACATGGTGTATCTGGCACCGAGTTATTTAAGTACGGTTTTTAAAAAAGAAACCGGACAGAATTTAAGTAAATTTATCAAGCAGTACCGCATGGAAAAGGCAAAGGATATGCTTGAAAATACAAATATGAAAATTGTAAATATCAGCGAAGCGTGCGGTTATCAGAATGTTTCGTACTTCTGCCAGAGTTTCCGCGAGTGCTACGGGGTGAGTCCTCAGAAATTCAGAAATGGAATTTAAGATGAATATAAAAAATATGAAGTTGAAATACAGGCTGGCAGGGATTTATCTGCTCACGGCAGTACTGCCGGTTATTGTGCTGTTTACATTTTCCTACGGGCAGATGAAGCATATTTTAATTGAGCGCGATACGAAAAGTATCCAGAATTTTGTCAATCAGGCGGGAGCGGGTATTGATGCCCAGTTAGAGGTGTATAACAACCTGTCCAATTACATCACCTTTAATGAAACGATTTCGCGGGTTGTCAGCTACGACTATAAAAGCGATTATGAAATGTACGACCAGCTTGTGCTGTTGTTTGACCCGATGCTATCATCGCTTAAATATTTCCACGAAGACGTGAAACAGGTGACGATTTACGCTGAAGGCACGGTAAAGCACGATACCACGCTTGCACCGCTGTCAGAAATTGAAGCTGCACCGTGGTTTGATACGTCAAAGGAACATACAACGATTCAGTGGTTTGCGGACAGCTCGGCGCACACGCTGTCATCGGCACGAAAAATGTCACTGCTTTATCAGAAGAATAAACTCGGCATTTTATACATTTCAGTGGATTATGATAAGGTGTTTGAAGCACTTGAAGAAAATACGCAGAAAAACTACGGGATTTATATTGTCGATTCTGCGGGCAGCGAGGTGTATGAATTCCACAGCTTTACCGGTGAAAATGTGGATAAGGCGTTAAATTTTGCAGACTTTTGTGGAATACGGGACGGCAGCGGCGATTACACGGTTATCAGTACACCGCTTGCGACAACGGACTGGACGATTTATATGTATGAACCGACAGAATTGATTATCCAGTCGGCAAAGCCGATGATGCGCATGATTTTTGTGGCAGTGACGGTGATTATAGCCGGTGCAGTGCTTGCACTGATATCGACCTCGCGCTTTTTAATAGAGAGAATTGAGCTGTTACAGCACAATATGCAGAAGGTGGAGCAGGGTGATTTCACAGTACGTGTCCACAGTGACAGCAACGATGAAATCGGTGCATTAATTAACGGCTTTGATCATATGGTCAGCCGCATCAGCACCTTAATTACCGAGGTTTATGAGGGCAGGATTCACCAGAAGGAATATGAAATGCGGGCACTCCGGGCGCAGATAAATCCGCATTTTTTATACAACTCGCTGTCCCTGATTAACTGGAAAGCTATTGAGAGCGGGCAGGAGGACATCAGCCGGATTACACTTGAACTTTCCAATTATTACAGAACCTCATTAAATAAAGGAAGAAACACATTGACATTAGAGCAGGAATTAAGCAATGTACGCTCCTATCTGCAAATCCAGCAGCTTATGCATGACGGGGATTTTGATGTGGAAATAGATGTGGCAGCGGAAATTTTACAGTACGAATCCCTGAATCTGATTTTACAGCCGCTGGTTGAAAATGCGATTGATCACGGAATTGACTTAAAAACAGAGGGCAGAGGGCGGATTACAATCCGCGGCTGGCAGGAGCCTGCACAAAATCCGCTCACACACCGGACAGATATGGAATCTGACACACAATCCGAAACGAAATCCGGTACAGAATCCCGCCGAGAACCAGATGTGGAATCCGGCACAGATTATCTGGTAGTATTGACGGTATCGGATAACGGTGTCGGCATGGATAAGCAGACGGCGGCAGATTTTTTAACGGTGCAGTCCGGCGGATATGGTGCAAGAAATATCAACGAGCGGTTAAAGCTGTATTACGGGGATCAGTATCCGTTAAAGGTGGACAGTAAACAGGGCGAAGGTACAACGATTACAATTACATTTCCGGCACGTGTCTATACCACACAGAAACAGGCTTAAAACGGCGGTAGACGGGCATTTTATAAAATGATTTTACAACTGTCTTGTCACCTGTAAAGAAACGTGATATAATTACCAACAAAAAATTTAGCACTTATACAGGAAAATGAGGTAAATGATGAACGCGGTAACAGAGGAAATTAAGCAACTGAAAAAAGAGAAAAATGCAGTCATTCTTGCACATTACTATGTGGAAGATGCCGTGCAGGAAATTGCAGATTACATCGGGGACTCGTACTACTTAAGCCGTCTTGCAACGGAAACAACAGCAGATGTCGTTGTTTTCTGCGGTGTGGGATTTATGGGTGAGAGCGCAAAGGTATTAAATCCGGGGAAAAAGGTTTTAATGCCGGATATGAGTGCGGACTGTCCGATGGCACATATGGCAGATATCGCAGGAATTGAAAAGCTTCGTGCAGAGTATGAAGATTTAGCGGTTGTCTGTTATATCAACTCCACGGCAGAGTTAAAAGCACACGCGGATGTATGTGTGACTTCCTCAAATGCGTTAAAGATTGTAAAGGCACTCCCGAATAAACACATCTTATTTATTCCGGATGACAATCTCGGACATTTTATTGCAGAGCAGGTGCCTGAGAAAGAATTTTTATACCAGAACGGACACTGTCCGGTTCATAAGGCAATTGCACCGGAAGCTGTCAAAAAGGCAAAACAGGAGCATCCGCAGGCACTTGTGCTTGCACACCCGGAATGTCTTCCGGAAGTGTCGGCACTGGCAGATTATGTAGGCAGTACCTCGGGTATTATTGATTATGCAACAAAAAGCGATGCAGAGGAATTTGTGATTTGTACGGAAACAGGTGTATTTTACGAGTTGAAAAAGAAAAATCCTGGGAAAAAGTTTTATCCGGCATCGGCTCATCAGATCTGCCCGGATATGAAAAAGATTACATTAGAGAAAGTACGGGATGTCTTAAAAAATGAGAGCAATGCCGTAACGGTGGAAAAAGAGTTAAGTGAAAAGTCAGGCCGTCCGCTTGAGAGAATGTTAGAGCTTGCAAAATAGCCGGAAAGAATGTGTCAAGATGAATGAGAATAAGGTAAAGTTACATATTAATACGGACATTGTGATTGTAGGAACGGGAGTCGGCGGCTTGTTTACCGCACTGAATCTGCCACGTGATAAGCAGATTGTGATGATTACAAAGGCGGATTTGGAAAGCAGTGATTCGTTTCTTGCACAGGGTGGAATTTGTGTATTAAAAAATGAAGATGATTACGACAGTTATTTTGAAGATACTATGCGTGCAGGACATTATGAAAACAGAAAAGAGTCTGTGGATATCATGATTCGTTCTTCACGTGAGATTATTGATGATTTAATCGGATACGGTGTAGATTTTGAGCGGGATGATAACGGACACTTGCGTTTTACAAGAGAAGGTGCCCATTCCACACCGAGAATCCTCTTCCATGAAGATATCACGGGAAAAGAGATTACAAGCAAGCTGCTTGCACAGGTGCAGAAGCTGCCGAATGTTACAATCCTTGAAAATACGGAAATGGTAGATATTGTTGAACAGGACAATGTATGCTACGGTATTGTATGCCGTGTATCAAAGGAAGCGATGCCGCATCTGATTACAATTTCGGCAAAGGATACCGTATGGGCATGCGGCGGTATCGGCGGTTTATACACACATTCCACGAATTTTCCGCATCTGACGGGTGATGCACTGGCACTGTCCCTGCGCCATCATATCAAACTGGAAAATATTGATTATATCCAGATTCATCCGACAACACTGTATTCCGAAAAGCCGGGAAGAAGATTTTTAATATCCGAATCAGTACGTGGGGAAGGCGCTATTTTATTAAATAGGAAAGGCGAGCGGTTTGTTGATGAACTGCTTCCAAGAGATGTGGTTGCACGGGCAATTTATGAGCAGATGGAAAAAGACGATATGCCGTATGTGCATCTGTCACTTGAAAATATAGATAAAAAGACGATTATGGAACATTTTCCGAATATTTATCAGCATTGTCTGGAAGAAGGCTATGACATCACAAAGGAAAGTATTCCGGTTGTACCGGCACAGCACTATTTTATGGGCGGTGTCCATGTAGACTGCAACAGCAAAACGTCTATGGAACAGTTATATGCAGTCGGTGAAGCAAGCTGTAACGGTGTGCATGGCGCAAACCGTCTGGCAAGCAATTCCCTGCTTGAAAGTCTGGTCTTTGCGAAACGTGCGGCAAAGCATATTACAGACGGCTTTGATATGGCAGAGAGTTGTCCGGAGCTCGTGGAAGCGGCAGCACTCCGGAAGTACAACGGCTATGATGAATTGAAAAAACAGTACAAGACAGAAATTTTTGAAGAAATTGAAAGGGAGAAAAAGGTACATGAACAGTATATCAATGAAGTTAAATGCAGATAAATTAATTATGCAGGCACTGGAAGAAGATATTACAAGCGAAGATATTACGACAAATGCCGTAATGCGCCACCCGCAGCAGGGCGAGGTACAGCTTTTGTGCAAGCAGGACGGTGTGATTGCGGGCTTGGACGTATTTAAAAGAGTGTTTGAGCTTTTAGACGAAACAACAGAAGTCGTATTTTACGTAAAGGACGGAGATGCTGTAAAAAAAGGTGATTTGCTTGCAGTCGTAAAGGGTGATATCCGTGTCCTGCTTTCAGGAGAACGCACCGCCTTAAATTACTTACAGAGAATGAGCGGTATCGCAACGTATACCCGCTCGATAGCCGATTTGTTAAAGGGCAGTAAAACAAAGCTGCTTGATACAAGAAAGACAACACCGAACAACCGCATTTTTGAAAAATATGCCGTAAAGGTCGGCGGCGGTTATAATCACCGTTACAACTTATCGGACGGTGTTTTGTTAAAGGATAACCACATCGGAGCCGCAGGCGGTGTCAAAGAAGCCGTAACTATGGCAAAGGAATATGCGCCGTTTGTCAGAAAGATTGAAGTGGAAGTCGAAAATCTGGATATGGTACGCGAAGCGGTAGAAGCGGGCGCAGATATTATCATGCTGGATAATATGACACCGGAAATGATGAAAGAAGCAGTCCGTATTATTGACGGCAGGGCAGAAACAGAGTGTTCCGGCAACGTTACGTTAGAAAACGTGGCACGTCTGACAGATATCGGCGTGGATTATATTTCAAGCGGTGCGCTGACCCATTCCGCTCCGATTTTGGACGTTTCTTTAAAAAATTTACATGCAGTATAAAAAAACTTTTCAAAATAAAGAAAATCAGTAAAAAAATAGCTTTATTGCTTTAATTGGATAAATAATCTGCTTTTCTTTTTTATAATAGTGTGTTAACATAGTAACACACTAAATTTTTGGAGGTTTCTAATGAAGAAAGACGAATTTAAGCCGTATATTCCGGCTGACAAAATTACGCCTGAGTTTACAGTGACATCTGTCATTATGGGTATTCTTCTGGCAATTATTTTTGGCGCAGCCAATGCGTATCTTGGTCTGCGTGTCGGAATGACTGTATCTGCTTCTATTCCGGCAGCAGTTATTTCCATGGGCGTTATCCGCGTCATTATGAAAAAGGATTCAATCCTTGAAAGTAACATGGTACAGACAATCGGTTCTGCCGGTGAATCCCTGGCAGCGGGAGCAATCTTTACACTTCCTGTATTGTTTTTATGGTCAAAGGAAGGTATTACAGAGGCTCCAAGCCTGATTACCATTTCATTAATCGCATTATTCGGCGGTATCTTAGGTGTGTTATTCATGGTGCCGTTAAGAAATGCACTGATTGTAAAAGAACATGGTGTGCTTCCGTATCCGGAAGGTACAGCCTGTGCAGAAGTTCTTTTAGCCGGTGAAGAAGGCGGTGCAAGTGCGAAGTCTGTATTTGCAGGTATGGGACTTGCTGCTTTATTTAAGTTTGTAGTCGATGGACTCAAAGTGATTCCAAGCGTTATTACAGTACCACTCAAGGCATTCAAGACAGAGCTTTCAGCAGAAGTATATCCGGCACTGCTTGGTGTAGGTTATATCTGTGGACCAAAGATCGCATCTTATATGTTTGCCGGCGGTTTAATCGGATGGTTTGTACTCATTCCGGCAATCATTACATTTGGCGGTTCCACAATCCTTTATCCGGGAACAAAGACGATTGCTGATATGTATGCTGCAGGCGGTGCTTCCGCAATCTGGAGCAGCTATATCCGATACATCGGTGCAGGTGCCGTAGCTGCGGGTGGTATCATCAGTTTAATTAAATCCCTTCCGTTAATTGTAAGAACATTTGCAGATGCAATTAAGGGCATGAAGGGTGCAGGAAACAGCAACAGCGCTGTTCGTACAGAAGTAGACCTTGATATGCGTGTAATCGGTATCGGTGTATTAATCATGATTATTGCAATCTGGCTGTTACCGGAAATTCCGGTATCTCCGCTCGGAGCAGTTATTATCGTTATTTTTGGTTTCTTCTTTGCTACAGTTTCTTCCCGTATGGTTGGTATCGTGGGAAGCAGCAATAACCCGGTATCAGGTATGGCTATTGCCACACTGATTATTACTACGTTTGTCTTTAAGGCTTCCGGTATGACCGGCATCCAGGGTATGGTTGGAGCAATCACTGTAGGTACAGTCATCTGTATTATCGCAGCCATTGCCGGAGATACTTCACAGGATCTGAAGTGCGGTTATATCGTAGGAGCAACTCCGAAGCTGCAGCAGACCGGTGAGATTCTCGGTACTGTTGTGGCAGCTCTTGCCATCGGCGGCGTTATGTACCTGCTTAATGCGGCATGGGGCTTTGGCTCTGAGATGATTCCTGCTCCGCAGGCTTCTCTGATGAAGATGGTAGTAGAAGGCGTTATGGGCGGAACTCTGCCATGGACTCTCATCTTCATGGGTGTGTTTATTGCCATTGCAGTAGAGATTCTTGGAATTCCTGTACTCGCGTTTTCTATCGGACTTTATCTTCCAATCCACCTGAGCGCACCGATTTTTGTCGGCGGTCTTATTAAATGGGTCATGGAAGAAAAGAGAAAATATGACAGTGAAGAACAGAAAAACCACTGTGTGGAATCCGGCGTACTTTACTCTGCAGGTATGATTGCCGGCGAGGGTATCGTAGGTATTCTTCTGGCGGTTATTACAGTATTCAATCTGAATATTGACATGTCCGGCATTTATGGCGACAACTTCTACGCTGTAGGTAACTGGGTGGGCATCATTGCGTTTGTACTGCTGCTGTCTACACTGTTTTATTTCTGCCGTAAAAAGAAGCACTAGCAATTGACATAAAAAACGGGACGTACTATGATAAAGGGGCATTGCCGCGGGAGGCGCGGCAGTGTCCTTTTCCTTATAGAAAGGAGCACTATGAAGAAGAATAAAAGAGAGAAGGAAAATTATCTGGACAGAATCCCGAAGATTAATGACAAAAAGTGGGAGCTGGATGACGAAGGGTATGTGGAAGTGACGGTAGAAAATACCGGATTTTACAATACCATCGCTCAGAAGTTTTTCAAGAAACCAAGATTCAGTTTTATAAAACTGGATCAGTATGGAAGCTGTGTATGGCAGCAGATTGATGGAAAGAAAACCATTTATGAAATCGGGCAGATTTTAAAATCAGCGCACAAAGGGGCGGCGGATCAGCTTTATGAAAGGCTTGCTTCGTATTTTCGCATCCTGGAAAGTAACGGGTATGTTATTTTTCTGAAAGAAAAGGAAGGCTGAACGGCACATGTTCTATAGGAGAAAAAATCTATGAAAATCAGCACAATTATTTTGGGAATTATTTTTTTCGCTCTGGTGACCATGCTTATTTACGGCTGGGGAATCGTGCGGCAGAAAAAGCAGTCTGGTGATCTGATGAACATGCTGTTCAGCAAAGGGCAGAGCCGGGTGAAAAAATATTTAAAAGCACACGATGCTATCACTCTGGGACAAACGGCAAAGCTCTGTGAAGGTCTGGAAGCCAGACAGCCTTTTTCAGCAAACAAGGCGGTGGTGAGAGACGCCAGAGATTTTGCGGGACAGCTTCTTTCCTACATGGTAGCGACAGTAAAGAGCAGTGATGTATGATCTGGAAAGAAAGGGGTGTGAAGATGAAGAAAACCCAGAAACCAAGAAAAAATAAAAAAACAGGAGGCTATTATGGGAGTATTATCAGCATTAGAACCTGCAAAGGTATTTCAGTTTTTTGAGGAGATCTGTTCTATTCCTCACGGTTCAAGAAATGTGAAGCAGATCAGTAATTATCTGGTGGATTTTGCAAAAGAAAGAGGTTTAAAATACCGCCAGGATGAAGAGTTTAACGTGGTAATATGGAAAGACGGCTCAAAAGGTTACGAGGACGCTGAGCCGGTAATTCTTCAGGGGCATATGGATATGGTGGCAGTAAAGACTGCCGACTGCCCGAAAGATATGGAAAAGGACGGACTGGATCTGGAAATCAATGGCGATCTGATCTCTGCCAAAGGTACTTCTCTGGGCGGCGATGATGGTATCGCTGTGGCGTATAGTCTTGCCATCCTTGATGATCCGGATATGGCGCATCCTCCGATTGAGGCTATCTTCACGGTGGATGAAGAAATAGGTATGCTGGGCGCCGCATATATGGATGTTTCTGACATCAAAGGCCGCCTGTTTTTAAATATGGATTCTGAGGATGAGGGTATCTTCACGGTAAGTTGTGCCGGCGGTGCGACTGTGACCTGTCATCTGCCGTATGAGAGAGAAAATGTGGCCATGACGGCCATGAAGATTTCCATTGACGGGTTCTCCGGCGGTCATTCCGGTGTGGAGATCGACAAAGGACGGGCCAACGCTAATGTAGTTATGGGAAGACTTCTTTATGGCGTCATGAATGATATCAGAATTATTTCTGTCAATGGCGGCGAGAAGGATAATGCCATCGCATTATCCTGTCAGGCGGAGATCGCTGTTTTGGCCGGCAAAGCAGAAGAGGTAAAAAACAAGGTTCAGGAAACATTTGCAATCGTTGCAGAAGAATATAAAGTGACAGATCCGAACGCAGCGATATGTGTGGAGAAACAGGCAGATACAGAAAATGCCGGTGAAGAATGCGCGGCACTGACCGCAAAGGATACAGCCGCAGTGATCCAGGCTCTTCTTCATATGCCGGCAGGTATTCAGAGAATGAATCCGGAGATTGAAGGTCTCGTACAGACTTCCCTTAATCTGGGTATTCTTCGCACCAATGAATCCTCCGTGGATTTATCCTATGCAGTGAGAAGCGCCAGCGAACATGAGAAACAATTCCTCATTGATAAGATGAATGCTTTGGCCGTTCTGCTGGGTGGTTCCACAGAGATTACCGGACCGTATCCGGGATGGGAATACCGTGCAGATTCCTGTCTCCGCGACGTACTGGTGGATACCTACCGTGAACTGTACGGAAAAGACCCGGTAGTAGAAGGAATCCATGCAGGTCTAGAGTGCGGCCTGTTTGCTTCCAAGATGGGTGATATTGACGCCGTATCCCTCGGACCGCAGATGGAAGGCATCCACACTGTCAATGAAGTGCTGAGCATTTCTTCCGTACAGCGTACCTGGGAACTGGTGACAAAGGCTCTGGCGGCACTGAAATAGGATAAAAAGGATGGCAGTTCGGCCAGAAAGGTGAGAGATATGAACTATAATATTACAGAACAGGCGCTGGCTTTCGATCGCGTCCTTCCATGGGAAGGACAGGTGCCGGCCTGCGAGATTTGTCCGGACGGCCGGGCCTTCCTGCGACTGGCGGCGCCGGAAGCACAGAAAGTATCCGTA
>ENA-OPCL01001037-OPCL01001037.1-human-gut-metagenome-genome-assembly--contig:-NODE-1037-length-21850-cov-4.098142_pt1 | contig 21850 bp, 16 predicted proteins | sample MGYA00241251_ERZ501482 | MGnify/ENA primary metagenome ERZ501482 (study PRJEB25962, sample SAMEA2042581) | human gut metagenome | biome: human gut; feature: human-associated habitat; material: faeces... | reverse complement strand
GACGACGTCCTGCACGGAGAAGCCGAGTTCCTTGACCGCGGCGTCGAACTGCTCGGTCAGACCGGCGTTGAGCAGCGCGTTGCGCAGCTGCTTGCCCATCAGGAATTCTGCGGACAGGTAGCCGACTGCCTTGGTGTTGCCGTTGACCATGTCGGACTGGGTCTTGAACCAGGAATCCATGAGGTGGCGGCGCACTGCGGCGGACGCGGCGACGTACACGTCGGCCGGCTTGGCCTGCTCGACGGTGACGCCCTGGGTGTACTTCAGCTGCTCGCGGATCTCGTCTGCGAACTGCTCCGCGGTGACCGCGGACTTCGGTGCGGTAATTTCAGTCATTAATCGACTCCCTTTGACGGATTACTCTCCAGGAACATTATGCCTTACCCCAGCGTCCTTGCATTAGCGGCCGCATGAACACTAAGTAACATCATGCATACGTTCTCATACACAGCATACTACGTAATCATAAAAAGATGAAATTTCAAGCAATTACAAGCAAGCATTCGTTTGCAGAAATAATGCAAACCGGCTGCAAAAACGTTGCGAGCAACATGCAAACGACATGCAACAACATTGCGAACGCTGTCAAGAATCGCAGGTATTTTCCCTCTCTTCACACCCCTATTCAGTTGTGACTACGTTGTCTGCAACACCCCATCATAGTCGCTCGCAAACGGCAAAATAACACGTATGGCTGTTATTCGAGAACAAGATCTGCATAAGGGGCATGACGCATTTGCACAATGGCTGCAAACGTCTCATCGCATGATCGCCGACAATATTCCCGCAAATACCGACGCGGCCCGCGATTTCCGTCTGGAATTCTCTCCACGATTGCCACGCCAACTGTGGGCGATGGCGGTGCGCTACTCGCTGCATCTGCTGGAGAAAAAAGCGCCCGGGGCGGGCGTGGAAGTTCGTGTCGCGCCGTGGGGTGCCATCAAGATTCTCGACGGACCGGCATCCGATCCGCATAATCTCACACCGCCGGACGTGATCGAACTGGAACCGGACGTGTGGATGAGACTCGCCACGGGCATCACCAGCTGGGCTGAGGAGAAGGAGGCAGGACGCATCACGGCCGTTGGCGAACGCGACGATTTGAGTAGCTTGCTGCCGTTGGTGTGACAGGCTGCGAGAAGACCGTCACAGGCGCAAAAACGCATAGCAAAACCGCGATGTGGATACACCTGGCAGGCATATCCGCATCGCGGTTTCACAAAGTACCTGATATGCCGATCAGTCCTGCTTCTTCGGCTTCAGTGCGCTGGGCATCGGCATCGGGATGGGCTTGTGTGGCTTCGGCGCGGCGGACTTGGCTGCCGGGAACTCTCCGCTCGTGGCCTTCGCCGCCGCCTCTGCGGCCCACTTTGCATACTCGTCGAGGTCATCCTCGGCGTCGGTTTGCGCGGACTCCTGAGCATCTTTAGAAATCTCATCTTCAGCGTCCGCATCGTGAGAATATTTTGCTTCGATATCGGCGAAAGGATCAAAAGAACCCGAACCAGGCTCCTGGGCACCGAGCTCCTTGGCGAGCTCATCATAATCGGTGTCGGTGGTCAGGTACTTGAGCTTTCGGGCTATTTTCTGCTGTTTGGCTTTCTGACGTCCGCGGCCCATCTGACCCCCTGAGGATTACTGTGCTATCAATTCATCAAACAAGAGAGTACCACTTGCTGTGCCATATTTCGTTGTCGGCTCAGACTTTTACGATAAAATCGCTGATTTTCTTAAGAAAAGGACACGTATGACGGACGAAACCCAGGAGCAGCAGATCACCGCTGTCGGCAATGAAATGAGCGCGAGCTTCCTCGCAGCGAAGAAGCGTTCCGACGCAACGCTCGCCGCAATCGAACAGAATCCGGGCAAGTTCACCATGCTGACCGGCGACCGTCCGACCGGACGTCTGCATCTCGGCCATTATTTTGGTTCGATTCGTGAGCGCGTCGCCATGCAGAATCGCGGCGTGAATTCGAATATCATCATCGCCGATTATCAGGTGATCACCGATCGTGACACGACCGCGCACATCGAAGACAATGTGCTCAACTTGGTGCTTGACTACATGGCTGCCGGCATCGATCCGGAAAAGACCATGATTTTCACGCATTCCGCCGTTCCTGCGGAGAACCAGCTGATGCTGCCGTTCCTGTCATTGGTGACTGAGGCCGAGCTGCATCGCAATCCTACGGTGAAGTCGGAAATGGAAGCTTCCGGCCATGCGCTGACCGGCCTGCTGCTGACTTATCCGGTGCATCAGGCATGCGACATTCTGTTCTGCAAGGCCAATGTGGTGCCGATCGGCAAGGATAACCTGCCGCATGTCGAGATCACGCGCACCATCGCGCGTCGTTTCAACGAACGCTACGCCAAGAAGCATCCGGTGTTCCCCGAGCCGGCCGCGATTCTGTCTGAAGCGCCGGAGATTCCAGGCTTGGATGGCCGCAAGATGAGCAAGTCGTACGGCAATTCCATCATGTTGGGCGCCACAGCGCAGGAGACCGCCAAGCTCATCAAGAAGAGTCCGACCGATTCCGAGCGCCGCATCACGTTCGATCCGATCGCACGTCCGCAGGTTTCCGCACTGCTGACGACCGCCGGTTTGGTCACCGGTCGCGATCCGAAGGAGATCGCCGAGGAGATCGGCGATTCCGGTGCGGGCGCGCTGAAGGCGTATGTGATCGAATCGGTGAACAGCTTCCTTGAGCCGCATCGCGCCCGTCGCGAGGAACTCGCCAAGGATATGGATTACGTGCGCGACGTGCTCGCCGAAGGCAACAAGAAGGCCAACGCCATCGCCAACGAAACGTTGGAGCAGGTGCGCGACGCCATGGGCATGCGCTACTAAAGCTCCAGAAACACCATAATCACGCTTTAAACAGCGTTTCAGCATCGCCAAAGGCCGGATTGCGTATTGCACAATCCGGCCTTTGTTGCGTTTGAGTGGCACGTGCCACATTATGTTTGATTAGATTTTCGCGCGCTTTTCGCCGGAAGCGATTTCCGCTGCGACCAAATCGTCATCCACCTTGCGGTCATCGGGATCATCAAGATAATGATCGAACTCGTGCAGCACTTCAGCATCGGGAGCCGGAGTCAGCAGCGACACCACCACAATGAACAGCAGCGAGATGATGAACGCCGGAAGCAGCTCGTAAATAGCGAAGACACCACCAAGCGGCTTGATGAAATTATGCCAGATCAGCACGGTCGCAGTACCGGAAAGCATGCCCGCAATCGCACCGAATTTATTGGTACGACGCCAATACAGCGAGCAGAGCATCAGCGGACCGAACGAAGCGCCCAAACCGGCCCATGCATACGAAACAACCTGGAAAATCGACGAATTCTGATCGAACGCAACCGCAATGCCGAAAATGAACATAACCAGCAATGTGATGCGCGCAACCATCATCACCTGACGATCGGTGGCCTTGCGATAGAGCAATCCGCGGAAAATATTCTCACCGACCGCGGAAGCGCCGATAATCAGGTATGACGACGACGAGCTCATGGACGCGGCGAAAATGCCCGACACCACGATGCCGCACATGAAGCTCGGCAGCAGCGCCTGCGAAACCACGATGAAAATGTTCTCCGCCGCGGACTGCGTGACGAACTGCGTCGGCATCATCGCACGGCCGACCAAACCGATGCACACGCCGCACGCCAGCGACACCACACACCACGTGGTGGCGATGATACGGGACTTCTTGATCTCTTCGGAACTGCGGATCGACAGGAATCGCACCAGCACCTGCGGCATGCCGAAATAGCCAAGACCCCACGCAAGCATGGAAATCATGGTGATCACGCCGTATTCGGTAGGCGCGCCGAACATGGCCTGGCCAGCCTTGACAATCTGCTCGCCGGCATCGTTCAGAATCGGCGTGGCCATTTGCGTGCCGTCAAGGAAGCCTGGAATGCCTTTGAGGAAGGCGACGGTGTTGTCGACGCCGCCGACGGATGCGACGGAACCGATGAACACCACTGCCAGCGCGAAGAACATGAGCAAGCCTTGGATGAAGTCGGTCACGACCACGGAAAGATAGCCTCCGATCACGGTGTAGGCGAACACGATGGCAGCGCCGATCACCATGGTCAGGTGGTAGTCCCAGCCGAACAGGGTCGAGAAAAGTTTGCCGACCGTCACGAAGCAGCTACCGACATACACACAGAAAAATACGAGGATGATCAGCGCCGCGATGGTGGAGACGATATTGCGTTTGTCATGGAATCGTTTGGAGAAGAAGTCCGGAATGGTGATCGCGTCACCTGCCACCACGGAGTAGCGGCGCAAACGGCGTGCGACGAGCTTCCAGTTGAGGTAGGTGCCGAGAGCCAGGCCGAGGGCCGTCCACAGCGGGTCGGCGGCACCGGTGAAGTAGGCGACGCCCGGCAGTCCCATGAGCAGCCAGCCGCTCATATCGGAGGCTTCGGCGCTCAATGCCGTCAGCCATGGACCAACGCCTCGACCACCCGCGAAATACTGACGAGTGGAGGAATTGGACCGCTTGGAGTAGATGAAGCCGATGGTGAGCATGGCCACAAAATAGATGACCATCGCCAGCAGCACCCAAAAATCTTTGGTAACCATGAATTCTCTCTTCTTAGATTGCTAGCCGAATTTCTTTCGAATCTCTTTCTTCAAATCTCTGTCGAAACGAATTTCTTTCGAATCTCTTCTGAAAAAATATGCGATTGTCCCAATGTACCGGTCGAACATTGCGACAATCGCATTTATCTCATTTACGCGCCCAAATGCCGAAACGGATCAAATATCGTATCTCCAAGACTTATCGGTGATAACGCGAGCCATGGCTAGGCCGATCGGCAGACAGATAATCACCATGAACGCACGGAAAGCCCAGTCGAGGGCGTTCAAGGTGTCGAATTGGCCGAGGTGGAACATGGCTTGATACATGTACAAACCGGGAACCATGATCACGATGGACGGCACGGTCAGGCAGATGCGCGGGTAGCCGAGATGCGGGGCGAGCCAGCTGCGATGAACCGCAGAACGCCATGCGGAGGCAAGCAGGCCTGCGAGCAGTGCGCCGATGAATGCGCCGGCTTCGGCGGGAACGCCCATGTCAACGATTTCCAAACGCAAGGTGTCAGTAATGGCGCCAATGGTGGCGGCGACAAGGCACATGCGCTGCGGCGAGTTGAACATGGTGGAGAAGCCCCAGACGCCGATGAATGCGAACACGAAACGCAACAGGCAATTGACAACCGGATTGAGTCCCAACGGCTCGAATCCTTCCGGATTCAAATGCACGATCGAAGCGACCATCCAGCCTGCGAGCGTCGCCATCAAAATAATGCACAACACGTACGCAACGCGCTGAATACCTGACGGAAAATCAATTTTCGCCATATCAAGTCCACCCGTAATCAGCGGGAATCCAGGAATCACAAACAGCATGGCACCGATGTAAGCCGTATCATGCTGCAATGCGACGGGCTCGAAAATACCAATCAATCGCAGGGTGCCCGTGCAGGCGAGTGCCGCGACGGCCACGCATACGAACGTCACGAAGAACTGGTTGAGATGGTGGGCGAACAGGCGGCGGCGCAGCCAGTGGCCAAGTCCCGCGCCAATGAACGCGCCGATCATGTCGAAGGGACCGCCACCAAGCAGGAACACGAAGGATGCGCAGGCGCAGGCCGAGGCGAATCCCGCGAACGCCGGCGAATACAGGGGTTTGCGTCGTTCGATCATGTCGAGTCGTTCGTGGGCTTGGCGAACGGTGATGCCTTGCGATTGGTCCGCTTCTTTTCCGACGTGGTCGAAATGTTCGGCGTATTGACCTTTTGGCGGCTTGTGATTGCGATTTTTGCGCGCTTTTTTCGTGGTCGATTCGCTTGACGTAACGTTGGCCGTACCGGCAGTTTCACGCTTGGTTTCACGTTCGGCTTCACGTTCACCGCGATTATGCTGCTCGCTTGCCGCTTCGATATCACGCAAGTGCAACGGCTGCGCGGTGGTATCGGTCACTTCGGCGCGTTCCGTCACCATTTCAAGCGCGTCGAGCACGGGATCGTCAGATCCCTCCTGATTCTGTTCGGCTTTCTGACGTTCGCGAAGACGCTTCGACAGGTCAGCCGACACCTGCGACGCATCACGCTTGTCGAGATGCTGCATAAGCCCTTCGGACACGTCGGATTGGCTGTGGTACATCGATCCTTTGCCGAGGTTCACGTTGAACCAGTCAGCGAAGTGTTCGAGCAGCCAAATGCGTTCCGTGTTGACGCCGGTGGTTGGCAGGTCGACGACTTCGGTGATACGGTCTTTGCCGTCGGTGCAGGAGGCTTCGATGTCGGTGAGGTTCACGTCGGCGCGCACGTGCACGTCTAGCGGATAGGCGATGCGGTGCATCATTTCGCGTACGCGGAAGCTTCCGGTGCCCGCGCCGAGATCGAGCATGCCGACGCGTACGATCACGCTGGCTTTTGCTGCGATTCCCGCTTCAGCGACCGGCTTGTCCCAATCCCGTTCGATATCTTCCATATCGAGCGGAATGGAGTGTGTATGGAATTTGCTGACGGCCGAAGCGCTTTTTTCCGCGCTATCGAAATTCGTCTCATGTTCATGTTCGTATTGTGCGCTCACAAGTTCAGGTCTAACGTGTGGGCTGGTCGGAGGATTTTCGAAATTTCCGTCGATTTCACCTTGTGGACACCACTGGACCACGATGCGGACATTTTCGGTATTTCCGTAACCAAACTGTCGATTTGCCGCGCATACAATGGTCGTGCATTACCGACCGAACTTAGGGCTGTGGGCTCGCAACAGACGGCCAAAACAATCGCGGAGGTGCCGCGAAGGACCGACAGACCGGGCAACCCGATGGTTTGGAGAAGGAGGTCTGATGACAATAGAAAACGAACAGATCACGCCTGCCGACGCAGCTATCGTCTCGTCCGGCACCGGCACCAAAGGCCCCGAGGAGCGCGATCTTCCCGCTTCCCTCAAAGAGGAAATGGATCTGTGTTTGCAGATTCTTCGCGAGGTGCTCGGCGAATTCGATGAAAAGCTGCTGGCCAAGTTCGATGAAGTGCGCGAACACGCACTGAACGCTAGCGCCGAACGCTTCTCCGGCATTCTGACGGATACGAATCCGAATCAGGATGACCTGCAGAAGGTCGTCGACATCATCGATAAAACGGATGTGCATGAGGCACAACTGCTGGCCCGCGCCTTCACCACCTACTTCCATCTGGCCAACCTATGCGAGGAGAACTACCGTGTCTCCGTGCTGCACAGCCGTGAGGCCGCCGTAGATGACACCCAAGCCGTCGACCCAGTGAACGAAATGACCTGCGCCTACCACCAGCTCATTAACGAAATGGGTCCGGCCAAAGCCAAGGAACTGCTCGACCAGCTCGAGTTCCATCCGGTGTTCACCGCGCATCCGACTGAAGCCCGCCGCAAAGCCGTGGAAGGCAAAATCCGTCGCATCTCCCAGCTGCTCGCAACGCACAAGCTGCTTGGCGGTTCAGACAAGAAGGAAAACTCCCGTCGACTCTTCAACGAGATTGACGCGCTGTTCCGCACCTCTCCGATCGCACTGAAGAAGCCGACTCCGGTTGAGGAATCTGAAACCATTCTCGATATTTTCGACAATACGTTGTTCTATACCATTCCACAGGTGTACCGTCGTTTCGACGATTGGATCCTCGGAGATAAGGCTGGCCTCGTGCCGCCGGTATGCCCGGCGTTCTTCCACCCGGGAAGCTGGATCGGCTCCGACCGTGACGGCAACCCGAATGTCACCGCCAAGGTGAGCCGTCAGGTGGCCCGCAAGTTCAGCGACCACGTGCTGGGCGCGTTGCAAATCGAGACCCGCCGCGTTGGCAAGAACCTGACGATGGAAGCTGAGACCACTCCGCCGAGTGCCGAGCTCAAGAGCCTGTGGAACCATCAGAAGGAAATGAGCGAGCGCCTGACCGACAAGGCCGCACTGATCTCCACCAAGGAGCTGCACCGTGCCGTCATGCTGGTCATGGCCGATCGTCTGAAGGCCACCATCGACCGCGATGCTGATCTCATGTACCACTCCTGCGAGGATTACATCGCCGACCTGAAGGTCGTGCAGCGCTCCCTCGCCGAAGCCAACGCCAAACGTTCCGCCTACGGCCCGCTGCAGGACCTCATCTGGCAGGCAGAGACCTTTGGCTTCCATATGGTCGAGATGGAGTTCCGCCAGCACTCCGTCGTGCATTCCCGAGCGCTGGAGGATATCCGCGAACATGGTCTGCACGGTGAGCGTGGCGAACTGCAGCCGATGACCCACGAGGTGCTCGACACCTTCCGCGCCCTTGGTTCCATCCAGAAGCGCAACGGCATCAAGGCCGCCCGTCGTTACATCATCTCCTTCACCAAGAGCGCCCAAAACATCAGGGACGTGTACGAGCTGAACCGTCTGGCGTTCTCCCATCCCAAGGATGTTCCAACCATCGACGTGATCCCGCTGTTCGAACAGCTTGAGGATCTGCAGAACTCGGTAGACGTACTCGAGGAAATGATCAAGATTCCGGAGGTCCAGGCTCGTCTGAAGGCCACCGGCGGCAAGATGGAAGTCATGCTCGGCTACTCCGACTCCTCGAAGGACGCCGGCCCGACCTCCGCAACCCTGGCCCTGCATTCCGCACAGGAACGCATCGCCAAGTGGGCGGAATCGCATGACATCGATCTGACCCTGTTCCATGGCCGCGGTGGTGCCGTCGGCCGCGGCGGCGGCCCAGCTAACCGTGCCGTACTCGCACAGCCGGTCGGCTCCGTAAAGTGCCGCTTCAAGCTCACTGAGCAGGGCGAGGTCATCTTCGCACGCTACGGCAACCCGGCACTGGCCATCCGCCACGTCGAGTCCGTTGCGGCTGCAACGCTGCTGCAGTCCGCTCCAAGCGTGGAGAAGCGCAATACGGACATGACCGCCAAGTACGCCGACATGGCCAACAAGCTCGACGAGGCCGCGCATAACCGCTTCCTCGACCTGCTGAACACCGACGGCTTCGCACCGTGGTTCTCCACCGTCACGCCGCTGACCGAAATCGGCCTGCTGCCGATCGGCTCCCGTCCGGCCAAACGTGGCCTTGGAGCCAAGTCCCTCGACGATCTGCGTACCATTCCGTGGATCTTCTCCTGGGCGCAGGCACGCATCAATCTGGCCGCATGGTACGGCCTGGGCACCGCGTGCGAACAGTTCGGCGATTTGAACACCTTGCGTCAAGCGTATGAGGAATGGCCTCTGTTCTCCACGTTCATCGACAACATCGAAATGTCGTTGGCCAAGACTGACGAGCGCATCGCCAAGATGTACCTTGCCCTCGGAGACCGTGAAGACCTCAACAAGAAGGTCCTCGACGAGATGGAGCTCACCCGCAAGTGGGTGCTCGAGATCGTAGGCGACAAGTGGCCGCTGCAGCACCGCCACGTGCTCGGCCAGGCCATCCGCATCCGCTCGCCGTACGTGGATGCGCTGTCCGCCACCCAGGTGCTCGCCCTCGGCTCGCTACGCAAGCGCGTGGACAAGGAAGAGCTCACGCACGGACAGAAGGAGAACTACACCTACCTGATCCTGTGCACCGTGTCCGGTGTCGCAGCAGGCCTGCAGAACACCGGCTGATCTTCGGCTGACCGCCTGACAAAAGCGAGCGGGGAGGTTCCGTGCCGATAAACGGCGCGGGCCTCCCCGTTCGCGTCGCGCGGCCCTAGCCTGGCCGGCGACAGCGCACAAAACAGGCACGCAGGCCGAGCGACAGACTCCCAATCATCCGACGTAACCCGGCGCCTGTCCGCGTTTACCCACGCCGCGACACCGACAGCCATCGTGGGCTTATACAACTGGTTCGGTCAGACTTATATTCTCGGCAGATTGAGCCTAGTCCACATTTCTCTATTTCTTCCTCGTCCTGCTTATAACCCCAATGACAACCCTTTTGGTTACGGCTTTCCTTCATGACAAACTGTCTTGGAAGAAGATTGTTCGGCATCATAGCGCTGTCTTACTGTTTGACCATATTGGGTGTATTTCTGAACGAGTTGTGTTGTTGACGGAAGACGCCGCACTCGAAGGTTTTTGTTCAGCGCCTAACATGCAGCACTAGCATACTTATCCTCAATCCACTCATAATTCAGTAACAACTGCATGACTCCTGAAACACAGACACATAGCGAAGCCCTCGTTTGTAACTTCCACGAGAGAGAACCTTTGCTATTTTCACTAGAAAATCACATCCTAAAGTGCACCCCTACTCATTTTCCATTAGAATACTCTTAATATCTTAATCATTGTCGATTGAGATTAAATTTTCACATGGAGGAAATTATGAAATCCAGAAGAGTTTTTTTATCTCCACAATTATCTCAGTTTGCCTATGCACAGTTATGACCACTCCAGCCTTTGCTGTAAATTGGTGGCAGGTTGGATGGATTGTCGCCAATAACGTCATCGACCGGGTAGTCAATCTCGATGGGCAAAGTTCAAATGATCAATATTCCACCTATATGGTTTCACCTTCCATTGTTTTCAACAATGGCACCAATGGGGGCGAATTCTATATGCGCCCTCAAGTCTCCAGCCGTGTGACCAGTTTCGAAATGCACGCGCATAGAGCTAACCCCGTCGATTTTGGAGCCAATATAGTTCTAGCCTTGTCCACAACCTCAGGCAAAAGGGTTATCAATAAAACAGTAGGGACAAACCAGTATGTCTCATACACCAGATCAAGCAGCGATGGCACCGGAACATGGGACGCTCGTTTCACCGAAGATGACAGCGGGAAAAATTGGCAGTGTTATTACCGCCAATATTACGGCAATGGAAGAAGTCTTCCAACGATCATCGACGTCCCAAATACCAATCTAATCGACTACCTGGCTAACGATGGCACCACGTTCCGATACAACGCCAACCCAGATCAACCAAGAACAACAAAAGCCCCAACCCTTGACATCAAACAACTTAACAATCAATTTTATGACGAAAAAAGTGGTATATCAGTCGATTATCTTCGCGACTACAATACAGGAGATGATATTATTTTTGAAGATATCATAGATAAAATTCAATTCAATCCCAATGAAAACAATACATCACTCTTCTTTTTATTAGACAACGAATATATTGAATGGAAATTTAATGGAAATATCACCAACAAGTACAAGAAAGAAGACAGAATTAACCTTCATTTTAAAGTAATTACCGTGAAGCAATATAAAGGGATTACATTTGAGAGTATCGATTTCTTCAAAGATTCAAGCAACGGAATAAATAAACAAGGACCATACCCTTGCATCTCCGACTACCTAAAATAAGGAGAACAGTGCAGTACATATATCTCACAGCACTTGCCCTGCTAGGATTATGTATGCTTATTTTTCCAAGGCAACTCTGAAAAATAAGCAATTTCCTCTGGACTCAAAAAGGAGATCCGAGCAATCTATACACATCCTTAATGAGAATAAGCGGTGCCGCCTTTCTTGTTTTAGCTCTTATTCTTTTCATCTTCTGCAGACTGCAGTAACACCTACCTGATCCTGTGCACCGTGTCGGGTGTCGCAGCAGGCTTGCAGAACACCGGCTGATTTTAGCCAGTTTCTTTCAGGGTCCCCGTTCGCACTGCCGATCGGGGACCCTTTTTCATACCTATATCTGCCTTATATATGGCAGAATCGGAGCCTTGTCATGAGCCTTCTCGCTTATATATGGCAGACCATCATGCGAAAAACCCACTTCGGGGGTACATTTTTCCGGTTTTTCACCTTTGGGACTGCCACACATAAGCGAAATATCACCGGACAGAACACGAAATCTGCCATACATAAGCGAGATATCGCTCTATTTCCCAGCGAACGGTCAGACCAAAACGTATGATGTTGGCTAGCCTGAACAATGAGGGGTGGAGTCAATGGCAGACGAACTGTTTGTAGACCAAGACGAGGTCGAAGGCACGGCAAGCGGCGTTTGGAGCCGCATGCTGGCAGGTAATCGCAGGTTTGCGGAGGGCAAACCGGAACATCCGAATCGTGGCGCTGAAGCACGCGAGGCACTTGTGGACACACACGCACCGGAAGCGGCCATACTGAGCTGCTCCGACGCGCGAGTAAGCCCGGATATTATTTTCGATTCCGGTCTTGGCGACCTGTTCACGGTTCGCACGGCCGGTCAAATCATCGACGAAGCCGTGATTGCGTCCCTAGAATACGCGGTGACCGTACTCGGCGTACGTTTGCTGGTAGTGCTCGGCCATCAGAATTGCGGTGCGATCAAGCAAGTTTCCAAGGATTACGAAGCGTTACTGCACGAATTGACCGCCGATGCGGAAGATTCGCTGATGGCCGCCGACAGCATTTCCGACATCGACGAACGCATCTGCGATTCGGATTCGATCATGATGCGCACTGTCGGTTTCTCGATCTGGCAGGCACACGAGTCGGAATTGGAATCCAGCGAAGATTTCGAACGCGTGCACATCGCGCGCACCATCGAACTCTTGGTGGAACAATCCGAAGCGATCCAGCAGGCTCTGGCAGCTGACAAACTCATGATCGTCGGCGCAAGGTACCAGCTGGACTCCGGCAAAGTCGAGGTTCTCAGCTTCTGAAACGAAGTACAATTCGGAAAACGGAGATTTGCGAAACAAAAATCCGAAAAAGAACAATCCGAAGCTAAGCAATCTAAGAATAATTGAGAAAATCCAAAAAATCAGGAGATACAGACACTTTGACATACCACCTCGATAGAGTGGAACCATGTCACTCGGTTTGAATATCCTCCTGATCTTCATCTTCCTGCTGCTCGGTTCCGTGTTCGCCGGTACCGAACTGGCGCTGGTCAGCCTGCGCGGATCACAGATCGACCAGATGGAACAGGAGGATGCCCGCGGAAAACGCGTCGCACAAATCGCACGCGATCCGAACACGTTTCTGTCGACTGTGCAGATTGGCGTGACATTGAGCGGTTTTCTTTCCGCATCGTTCGGCGAATCGTCGATTTCTCCATACATTGTGCCGATTGTTGAAAGTTGGGGCGTGCCAACGAGCGTGGCCGCTCCCCTGACCACCATTGTGCTGACGTTGATCATTTCGTACTGTTCGATCGTGATTTCGGAGTTGGTGCCGAAGCGTATCGCGATGCAGCGTAACGAGCAGATCGCGCGTGCCGTGGTGCCTGCGATTCACGTGTTTGCGAAGGTGTGCAAGCCGATTATTTGGCTGATCGGCAAGAATACGAACATTATTGTGCGCTTGCTTGGTTTTGACCCGAACGAAACCGACAGCGAAGTGTCCGACGAGGAGCTGCGCGTGCTCGTCAACACCAATACGAACTTAAGCAAGGACGAGCGTACGATTCTCGATGACGTGTTCGACGCGTCCGAAACGATTGTGGCGGAAGTGATGCGCCCACGCGCCGACGTGGTATTTCTGGATGGTGCCATGCCGATCGGGGATGCGGCCGCGTACGTGCGCGAAATGCCATACTCCCGTTATCCGGTGACCGGCAAGGATTTCGATGACGTGCTCGGCTTTGTGCACGTGCGCGATTTGCTCGACATTCGCGATCCCGAGGCGAAGACGGTCGCCGACGTGACGCGCGAAGGCATTTCGCTGCCGGGCACGTCGAAGCTGCTGCCAAGCCTTGAATTGCTGCGTAAGCGTGGCATTCATCTGGCGGTGGTCATCGACGAATATGGCGGTACCGACGGCATCGTCACGTTGGAGGATATGACGGAGGAGCTGGTCGGCGACATTCGCGACGAATACGATCTGCCGGAGGAAAAAGGCGGCGAGCGCACGGAGCGTACCGCGTTCGTCAATGGCGTCGCCACTATCGAAGGTGGTATGACGATTGAGGATTTCGCTGATTTGACCGGTATTGAGCTTGAGGATGGCCCGTATGAGACGGTTGCCGGTTATTTCCTGGCACACACTGGCAAGATGGGCGAAGTCGGCGATACGTTGCCTTCCGACGACGGTTACGACATGACTGTCACGCAAGTGGACGGCCGCCGTATCGAAACGTTGGAAATCCGCAAGCACATGGTTGATGGTGATAATGCGAAATCCGCAAAGACTGCAAAATGATCTGAAATTAATCGAAATAATTTGAGATAAATCAAAATAAAAACAGACTTGCGATTATGTAAATGTTGATTTTTCATACGATCAACACCAGTAATCGCAAGTCTGTTTATTACGTTTGTCATGTTATTAAATCTGCTGATTTACTACAGATTCAGCCGCAGATTTAATCATAGATTCAGCTACGCAGTGTGGGATGGCATTCGTCATTCCACCATGCAAGCTGCGCGATATTGGCGCGGATATGCTCGCAGGACGCATGGAATTTGGCCTGTTCGCTTTCGGTGAGTGTGGGATTGAGGACTTCTTCAACGCCGTTCGCACCGATGATGCACGGCAGGCTGGCGTAATTGCCGCTTTCGCCTTGTTCGCCGGTAAGCAGCGTGGAGCAGGCGGTCGCATAGTGTTCATCGCAGAGCACAGCCTGCGTAAGGCGTGCCGCAGTGGCTGCAATAGCGTATTCCGTGCACTCTTTGCCGGCGTACACGCGGTATCCGCCTCGTCGGGCGTCCTGCTCGGTTTCGTCCTTGTCGAGGGCGAATCGTTGCGGATCGTCTTGTGCGAGTTGATCAAGCGGCTTGCCTGCGATGTTCACGTTCGACCAATAGGCGAACTGCGAATTGCCATGCTCCCCCAGCATGTATGCGCCGATTGATCTCTGATCCACGTTGACGCGTTTCGCGATGGCGTTGCGCAGTCGTGCGGAATCCAACGCGGTTCCCGTTCCGATGATTTTGCGCGGATCATAGCCGGTGATGTGCCAGATTTCGGTTGCGACCACATCGCACGGATTTGAGATGGTGATGATCACACCGTGGAAGCCTGCATTGAACAGTCGGGAGATCCAGGTGCGTGCAATGTCGGTGGTGACGAACAGTTCGCCGTCACGATCTTTGGCGCTGGTTTTCACGTCGCCGGCAGCGTTGATTACCACGTCGCAGTCGGCTAGCTGCTCGTATTGCGTGCCGTAGTTGCCGATCACACAGTTATGCGGATAGAAACCCAACGTGTCACTTAAATCCTGACATTCGCTGACTACTTTTTGCTCGTTGATGTCGCACAGCTTCAGTTCTTCGGCCAGCCCTGCGGAAAGCACGGCATTTGCAACATGCGCGCCCACGTGTCCGATTCCGATAATGCCGACTTTTCTCAATACAGCCATAATCGCTCCCTTCCTCACTTGTTTGATCTTTCTGCGTGAACTGTTTGCACGCAAACATCTCAGCCGCCATGATTGTAGGCTTGCAATTCGCGAATGTTAAGCGTTTGGAACATCTTATGAACGGAAAAGCTATACGAATCACCTATACGTCGTTATCAAACGTGCGTAAGCCGTGGCTAGTCATTGCAATCCGCGCAATGTGACGGCAGTGGCGTGATATCGCAAGTATTTCAACATCACAGGCAACGCAACAACATCGCCCTACGCAAGCTCATCGCAGCATGGCAGCGTGACGGCGAACGCAACAGCATCGCGAGCATCACAACACAACATGACGGTTCAGCTCCCGCCGCAATTGCCTCCATTGCGGCAAATATGCGCTCATACGCCGCTGAAAGTCCTCTCCGTGCCCGTTTTCCCACAGGTGCGTCATTTCGTGCACAAGCACGTATTCCAGGAATCTGGGATCCATAAGACCAAGTTGCAGGTTGAGTCGGATGCGGCCGGTTTTCGGCGTGCATGACCCCCATCGCGACGTCATGATGCGTAACGTGACATGCGTCGGCTTCCGCCCGATAATCGGCGACCATTTCGCAAGCAGCACCGGCAGTTGCGCATTGATGGCCCGTACGGCCCGTTCCTTCGCCGCGTCGTTCCACACGAAAACGCGCGGATTATTCAAGCTATTGGGATCGCCTGGATTGTTTCGATCGCCCACGCCGCCCGAATTTTCCAGGCCATTCAGATTATCCGGACCATGCGAACCATTCACACGGTCCAAACCATTGAAATCGCTTTGACGGATCTGTTCATCCTTGGCTTGCAGCATGGTGCGTCGCGCACGTTCGATCCATGGTTTGCGTTCCGTCACAAATCGTGCGATTGCCGCTTGCGACATGCGAGAAGGTGCGGAGATGACGATTTGCGCGTTCGGCGGTTTGATGCGCAGATACATGTTTTTGATGGCTTTACGCACGATGGTCACCGTCATTCCAGCGATTTGCGTGGTTTCTTCGGATAGCGTGCGATTACGGTTGCGCACTCCCCTGCTGGCTCTCCCACTGTTGTTACGCTGGCTACGATGATTGTTCGGCATGTCTGCATTATGTCACGACACGCCGAAGACACACCTTGTATTGACTTTCTCTGAAATTCGCGTATTATTTCAATTCGTTGTGCTTAACAGTGCAGCAGGAACGGGCCCGTAGCTCAGGTGGTTAGAGCGCATCCCTGATAAGGATGAGGTCGGAGGTTCAAGTCCTCCCGGGCCCACGGTGATTAAGAGCGGCGCGGCCGCTTTTTTTCAACTATGGGGCTATAGCGCAGCTGGTAGCGCATCTGCTTTGCAAGCAGAGGGTCGCCGGTTCGAACCCGGCTAGCTCCACGGGGCTATGGCGCAGCTGGTAGCGCATCTCCATGGCATGGAGAGGGTCAGGGGTTCGAATCCCCTTAGCTCCACCATTAGGACTACCTTTGTGATACAAATGCACGAAGGTAGTCCTTTTTCATTTCCAGCGTCTCACCCCACAACGAAGCTCTGAAAGACCTGGTCAGAGGGAATTCTAGACTTTTGCACGCGTGGGGATTGAGGGTGTGAATCCCACTGTCGTGGGTTTGATGAGGTAGTCGATGTTGCGGAAGCTTTGGCATCGGCGTGCGTTGTGCTCCGTACGTTGTTTCAAAAACGGGTTTCATCAAACGGAACAAAACCTGGGACACTTCATATCCCACCCCAGGCCTAATGACTTGGGTGCAGCGGCAACGCTCATCCGATTTAGGCAGAGTCGTTGCAGGATCCAGTGGGTCACCTGGTCCGTGGTCTTTGAATTGTCGGGCGCGCAGGCAAGGCCAGCACGGAAGATCTTCTGCAAGCAACGCTTGTTGGTGCACCGGTAGCGTGGAAGGCGCACATGAAGTTGTTGGGTGGCCGACGATGGGCAGATCGACCAGGCTGCGGATGACGTGGTCGCGGAATACTCCAGGCTGCCCGCAGGTAGGGCATTCATTGATCGGCTCGACGGGTTCGGCTTCAATAACAGTGACGTCACCGTTTTCTGTGGCACCGGTGATAGTAGTTCCTAGTTTTGCGGTGCGGCAGATGGTATCGACGATGACATTTCCGTTAGGCTGCACAGTAGGTCCTTAGTTTTGTACGGATGGATTAGATACCTTTTTCCTACAAAGCCAAGGACCCCAATATCTTGTGCCACGCCCGAACCCCCGGCGAACTAATCAATGCACTCTAAAACCGGAAGAGCCCTTTTAGTACTACTGGTGGATTTCGGTTTTGGTGGGGATTAACGCCGCCGGCTTCGGTTTTTCCGTTGAGGAGGTCGTTGACTACTTCCCGATGGTGAAATGGGTCGATGGTGAGGTAGAGAGGAACCAGTCACCTGGAAGAGATCGATCCAGTCGTTGGTGTGCAATCTGGGAGGTAGGGTCGCGGGGTCGATTCCTCGCGAGCGCAACCATGATTGTGTTTCTGAACGTGATGAAAACAACCCTGCCCTTCGGAGAATTTCCCCTATCCCGCGTCCCCGGGCAGTGAAAACGGTGTGCACCATCGCCTGAAAGGCTTTGCGCTGCTCTATCGGAATCTTCGGGTCACCCACCCGGCGGATCACTAAGATCCCCCCGTCAACGTTTGGCTGTGGCCGGAAAGCAGACCTTGGTACCCGAGAACCCAGGTGAAATGTGAACCATGGGGACCACTGAGCCGTCATCATCGTGCTTGCGCCTACCCCGGCCCGGCGGCGAGCGACTTCCCACTGCATGAGGAGTACAGCGTCAGTCCATGCTGGCGCATGCAGCAACTTTCGAAGAATGGCAGTGGTGAGGTGAAAGGGAATGTTTCCCACAATGACGCAGGGAGTGGCGGGTAACCGGAAGTTAAGGAAATCATCATGGCCCACTTCGACCGCCGCCGAGGAGGTTTCTTGTGTGATTTTGGCAGCTAGTTTTGCGTCCACTTCAACTGCCGTTATCGCCCTCCCCAAGTGGGCCATCGGGTGAGTGAGGGCACCGCTTCCTGGTCCGATCTCAATGATGGGGCCGGAGGTTTGTTTCACAAGGTCGATGATGGAGTTGATGATCTTGTGGTTGGTGAGAAAATTTTGGCCATGCTCGTGACGGCCGTGTCCGTATGCAGACATCATGTGTGCTCCTTGGATTTGAAAGGGAGCCGGGCATGACAAATAGCCGCCCGGCTAAAGGACCGGAGCGGTTTCTAACCTACGGGGTAGGAAACCGCCTTAGCGGTTGGTGCGCAACCGCAAGAAAGCGGTACCTGAAATCAACATGGGTCTAATTATATCCATTAAAGGGACTTTTCTCCATTATTTCAATCGGCCAGTTAGCAGCATGAAGTAACAATGCCTTAGGGATCTCAACTAATTCATAGGTGTAAGTCGTTCCTCCCGTTGGTGCGGTAACTCGTGGGAAACAGCGTAGTGTGAAAATGCGTTCATAACGGCTCATATGGTCAAACATACGTTGCCTTAGGGCCTCGATATCCGCTGCATTTAGCCATGCCCCTTTTCCGAGTTCCATGTATTTTGAGATGTGGATTCGGTCTATCTTGATATTTTTATCGGCTTGAGTCTTAAGGCTCCAAGGGACACCATCTACCAACACGTCTTCACCAGGGTTACCATTGGGAAGTTTGGATGCTTGGTGTCCCGAATCTTGGAGAGCCTGCACCATAGCCCACTCAAATTTGTCCTTTGTTAACGGGATTCCGCTGCCTTGGTTATGGGCAATCAACTGATCTCCAAAAGAAGCAGCAAATTCGTCATCAACGAAGTCGCTATTGGCATTCGTCTCGAATTGTGTTCCTTCACTAAGTGCCAGCACCAAGTTGCGTACGTGTCGAAGCTGCCTCGAAGAGAGCGTGGCCAAGAGTTCAGTAAGGTCGGAATGCATATCTCATTCCATCACAAAGACTGTGTCGCTATGGGGATCAACACACTTGATGTATCGAGAGACTCATGCAGGCTTGGAACTCTAGTCACATCCTGATACAGGTTTGGCTATTCGTCAGAATGGCCGTAGTAATGTCATCTCTGCGCGCGAAAAATAGGCATGGTTCATGCAGCCATCCCATCTAGCCGAGACGTATCGAACCTGCCAAGCTTTTCTCACTGATCAAATCAAGGCCGGCCTTTAACTTGATGCAAAACTCTAGATTGTTACTGGTGATCATACCCTTCGCCCCAACTAATGCTGAGTTCAGCCCTGTATCCATCGTGACCGCTTGTGCGATCCTTTTGGTGGGTCGGGAATTTTTACTTATGCTGTGACTGACGGAGATTACCTTGTTCGTTCAAACGAATGGGATCCCTACACTTGGAGGATGAGCAGTGCCCCCTGGCGCACTCAAAAAAAGTCTAAAATTACCGATGCTTTGGCCGAGTTGGAAAGGCGACCGAGGGGTCGATGTTGTAGCTCTTGATCCTTCAGAGGTTAGAACGGTAGTTCAGTGCAAGCGGTATCTTAATAAGGTGAGTGCAGACCCTATTCAACGTCTGCACAGCTTTGCAATTACTCGAAACGCTGGTAGGAAAATTGTCATCACTACAGCAGACTTCACTAAGGATGCAATTGACGAAGCTAAGCGGACAGGTACCGATTTGCTTGATGGGCAAGATCTACAAGAATTAGTCGGCAAGTTTCTACCAGATTTCTTGAGTTCTTCTGCTTAGGAAAACACGAGGTTCACTATTGTACGAAGCATCTTCGTGGAGGTAATGCATAGTTGCAGTTCTTCCTCTGATAAAGCGAGCCCACCATCTGCAATCGATCCGAGGAGAACAACTCTGCAAAAGGAGCGGAATCTTTGTAGTCGAAAATTCTTTGAAATCAAGGGAAAACAAGCTATTGGTAGGTTTGGCTCATGCTCGGAGTTTGTATCCTTTTTGGAGTGCAAACAACAGATAGGGTTTCCGGTGATTTCCGGAAACCCTTTTTTCATACCCAAATCCGAAATCCAAACCAGCATCCCAATTCCTCCAGTCACTGGAGAAAACCGGACGCAGCCAGGCACCTCACAGTCCAAAAACCTCCACCGAGTGGAGGAATCCTCCCACCAACAAGCCTCCCAGCATCCCAAAACCTCCAGTCACTGGAGAAAACTAGACGCAACCAAGCACCTCACAGTCCAGATTCCTCCAGTCACTGGAACAAATGACCCGCTGAGGTGCCTTCCAGAGTCCGTATTATTCCAGCGCATGGAAGAATCACCCCGCTGAAAGACCATTGCAAAAGGCCGTCTCAGACGGGACTTGCGTCACCGCTTGAAACGGCCTTGGATTATTGATTATTACGATCGCTTGCGATGACTACCGCACTGCGACTGCACCGGCAACAGTGTCGGAATCGTTCGGCACGTTCTGTGTATTCCGTGCATTCTGCTTGGCAAGTTCGTCGCGGATTTGCTGCAACAGCAGGATCGTCTGCTCTTCGGTGGAGATTTCCGGCTCTTTGGCAGCTTCCTCCTCGGCTTTGCTCCGTTCTTCCGCAAGCTTGGTTTTGGCGAGCAACGCCTCGGTCACGTCACGGAATTTGTTGATCGGCACGAGAATGCAGAAATACACGGCCGCCGCGATAATCAGGAAATTCAATATCGCGCCAAGTACCGCGCCGAACGAAACCGTCGCATTATTGAATGTGATTGCCAGCAGACCATCCATATTCGGTTTGCCGAAAATCATGGCGATGAACGGATTAATCACATTGTTGACAATAGAGTTAACCACTGTGGTGACGGCACCGCCCATGACGACACCGACCGCCATGTCGATCATGTTGCCGCGTGCAATGAATTTCTTAAATCCTTCAATCATGATGATTCTCCCATTATGTGAGATCGTGAGATGTTATTGCGGACGTACTCTCTCCCACGCTTTCCGCATTTCCATCCTATAGGCAACACAAGGCACGGCAATCCCGTAAAAAGAAGCAGGTTCAGAACCAGCACTCGCAAAAAGCGTCTCCAAATCCTGAACAAGGTCTTGTGCCGTCCATATTCGTGCACATAGAATGAGACCGTCTATTGGTAACCCAACTATCCCGAAGGGGAAGAATATGCTCACTGACGAGTACGTCAAGCGCGTGTACGCGCAGGTCGAGAAGCGCGACGGCGACCAGCCGGAGTTCCTGCAGGCCGTTCGCGAGGTTTTCGAAAGCCTCGAGCCGGTGGTTGCGAAGCATCCGGAATATGAGAAGGCGGGCGTGCTTGAGCGCATCGTCGAGCCGGAGCGCGTGGTGAAGTTCCGCGTCGCATGGACCGACGATGAGGGCAAGGTGCAGGTCAACCGCGGTTACCGCATCCAGTTCAACTCCGCGATCGGCCCGTACAAGGGCGGTCTGCGCTTCCACCCGAGCGTGAACGAAGGCGTCATCAAGTTCCTCGGCTTCGAGCAGATCCTGAAGAACTCCCTGACCAGCCTGCCGATGGGCGGCGGCAAGGGCGGATCCGACTTCGACCCGAAAGGCAAGTCCGACGCCGAAGTCATGCGTTTCTGCCAGGCCTTCATGACGGAACTGTGCCGTCATATCGGCCAGTTCACCGACGTTCCGGCCGGCGACATCAACGTGGGCGG
>ENA-OPCL01001035-OPCL01001035.1-human-gut-metagenome-genome-assembly--contig:-NODE-1035-length-21858-cov-2.469156_pt1 | contig 21858 bp, 17 predicted proteins | sample MGYA00241251_ERZ501482 | MGnify/ENA primary metagenome ERZ501482 (study PRJEB25962, sample SAMEA2042581) | human gut metagenome | biome: human gut; feature: human-associated habitat; material: faeces... | reverse complement strand
CGATGAATAGTAATATCTTCATTATTCAACGCAGCAAACACATCGAACAACCGCGCACCCTTTATCATCTTATTAACCAAGATCCGGTCGCCATCCTTCAATGCAGGTTCCATTGAGTCCGAAGGTATCCTGAATGAAGTAAAACAGAATAACTGCATCAAAAACAAAATTACCACTGTGCAGAATAGGAAGACTGCCAGATTCTCGAATATTGCTACAACTTTCTTTACTCTATTCATATGCTTCCTTTAGTTGAATCAGCCTACGATAAGCCTCCAGTCCCAACGTACATTTCACACATTCATCATTTTCACCCAATAATCCCTCCAAAGGGAAAGTCTCTTTCTTTATCCTCTTTTGCAAATAATCTGCCCACAAAATCAACTGGCTCCAATGCATATCAGCATAACCGAAGTCTTGTTCCGCTTCCACAATAGCAGTTGTCATTATCAACATATTGGCAGCGGCTTCCACAGCACAACTTTCCAATTTTACCTGCTTACCGGATACCGGATACAAACCAATATCATAAGGCGGATGTTTCTTGTTCCAATATATCCCCTCACAATATATAAATACAGGGTCCAACAAACTCTTCATCCAGTCGACACGATTGAAAAACAACAATGCCGGAAAGCTTTTATAAGCTTCTCTTACATTACCTAAAGTATCACCGAAACAAAACAATTTATCATCCGGAGACAATACAAATCTATGGGAAGATAAAAAATTACGGTAAGCAGGAAGTATATACTCGGCAAGCGTTTCACCTCCTACTTGTAAAGCCTTGTCATTCCACTTATAATCCAGTTTTTCACTTTCCTGCCTAAGCTCCTGACACCTGTTTCCTACAGATTTCATTAGTTCTTTTACCTCTTTTGCTCCATCATTATTCCAAAAAGGGCGTAAGTTCTCCCCACCATATTGTAAAGTCTGCCCTTCTTTATATCCAATAAGCAACACACCTCTATCTTCCTTCCCCGAACACAACTTTTGTGACAAAATGATATGATTGTCTTCATATGAAAACCTTGTCTCATCCGTCCTCATAGCCAAATACAAACTATCGGACTTCGTAAAACGCCACCCCTGCTCCACCCAACTATTGACTTCTCTCTTACCGAACATCCACTCCGTATCCACATCAAACAGTATTTTCACCGTATGCTCTTTTTCTCTTTCCGTACGAATCTGATAAGAAAGAAGGCCGACAGGCCAGCCTGTCATATCCCACTTTTCTGATAAAGAAGACGAGATAAAATCAATCTGAAGTTCTACATCTCCACATTGAAAAACAAATTGAGTCCGAGTGGCTTGCACATCCTTCTGCTTCAATATTGCCGGTTCCGCATCAGTATATGTTTTATTTTCTATGTACAAACCAAAATCCAATAAGGCAGGACCTCCCGTATTCCGACAGTATGCGGCCAGAACATTATCTCCATTAACTATTTGATTAATAGCTTCATCTGTCAAACGTTGACATTTCGTTTGATTTGTAAATCCACTTTTTAACAGATATCTTCCATTACAAAAAAGCTTTATTTGATCGTCGCATATATAACGGACATAGACTTTATGTTCCTTCAACAGGTCTTTATCATCAACTCTGATATGTCTGCGAACATATATATTCTCTGCTCCCCATAATGTATGAGCCGGATAATTACCTTTTACAGGTCCAAAAGCCCCTTTACCTTCATCCCATAAAGAATCATCATATTCCTTTTGCTCCCAACCTTTTCCCGGAAACAAAAAAGAATACTTTCCCTCCCAGCCGATACTGTCATTAGAAAGAGGAGCTAAGGAAAATATGCGTAAAGAGTCACTCCCCATGAAACGATAAGCCTTACCATCTACACACAAAACACCTGTTATCGGAAATACCTTTCCGGTTCTCAACTTCGGATAACTTTTATTTAATGTATCTCCCAACACCTTGAGACTAAAGTCGGGAGTAATCGCCAATAGCGTATGTTCAGAAGGAGTAATGTCGGAAAGAGACAAAATCTTCCTATCCGGACAGGAACAAGCATATATCAGAGAGACAATAACCGAAATAATAATTACCCTCCATACTCCAACAAGCCTGACATTAGTTTTCATTTCCATAGCTGAGTTTTGTTTTCATAAATAAAAATTCTTTCATCCAGCCCACGTGTATGATTTCTCAAAAGTAACAATGCGTTTGCAGGAATATCCCGAAAAACCAATGAATCGGCAGTCGCCTTAATTTTTCCGGCAGACTTCCAGTCGTTGTCACAATAAAATAATTCATAAACATCACCGGGACGAACATAGTTATCCCTATTGCGCGGAGTATAAACAATACGCTCTACCCGTACTTTTCTACCCAAATCAAGTCCTGCCCATCCGCCGGTAGGTTTAAAATAATCGAAAGAGGTCCATGTTTTCCCGTCAAAGACATTTGTATATTCATGCGTCCCGTCATGTTGATAACAGCCGGGAGTTCCTATGATTTTCCCAGATAAGGCTACTGTGTCATTCTTCTCATAAAAAGCGACTTCCGAAACATTACAAGACCCTTTAGCCGGACCAAAATATCTAAGATAACGGTACTCCTTATCAGACCAACTTTTTACAGTAGTACTCAGACGTTCAGGTTTACTTTGTATAATAAACAAGGTATCTTTCTCCAAAAAATCAGGATGATTACTTCCCTCAAAAACTCCTCCTAACATTCGATTTCTATATATATCTTCTCTCCCAATATCACACTTGGCATATAATACTACATCCTGCTTCTCTATAGTGACAGGATAATAGCAGATTTCATTGCTTTGCTTATCAATATAAAAGGGATCTGTCAAAAAGCATAATACGCCATTTTCATAAGTAGCTGCTCTCATAAATGTACCTTTCCGCACATACCGGAATGCCAAATGACCAGCATCATATTCAGTCCAATCAACAGGAGTCCAACGGTCTCTATCGCTAACGCATAAATAAGCTATTTTTCTGCTCCGTTTCACTTTATACTGTTTTTCTAAAGGAATAACCAACTCTTCTTTGAGATAATAACCATATTCGTGAGTTACGTCAATAAATTTAGGTAAACGCCAAAAAGGGTATAGTTCTTCGCCGTACTTTGCCATCTGTTCATACATTTCCCTATTCGCACTAAAAGTATATCTGTACACTTTGGAACTGTCATCCCACCGATACCACCAATTCTCGCGTACCGGCACTAATTTTTGCGGAAAGTCTGTCATATATTCCTCTCCGTCTTTATTCCATGTTGTCAGCCAAAAATGCCCGGCATTTATATAACTTCGCACAGGTACAAAGTCAATAGCACAAGGAATACCCAAAGCTCGAAATAGGTATACGGCAAAATCTGTAACTTCTCTACACGTCCCGGATAAATACTGTACATATTCCGGTCCTATATGTCCAAATGGATATGGCGTTACAGAAGTATAATAATAGTTCTTATCAGGCAATTTACTTATTAGAAAATTAGCGGCAACCACCGGATCTTCTATATCCAAAGAATCCGACATTCTCAATGTATCTAACAATGAATTATATTTTGCATAGTACATTTCACGCCAATATACCAAGGGTTCATCGCCAATACGATAAGGCAACAAATACTCACAAAATGTTTCAAATGAAATATTCTTTCCCCACGGTTGCTCCTGCCAGACTTTAAATGCCCAATCAATATTATGGCATAGATAAGCAGAATCTATCTCTATTATATCTCGTTTATTTTTAGGGACCTGCATTAGTCCAAAGACTTTTTTCACCGAGTCTGCAACTTGTTCTGAAACTTTTCCTTTGCTTGTTTTTAGCCAAGCATAATAAGATTTATAGTTTTCTAATTGCTCTCCTTCAGAATAGAAATAGAAAGGTATATTCTCTATCAAAAAGCAGGCTGCTTTATACTTTAGGCTATCAGCAGGGTACTTTTGATAGTGACGAATCACTTTGTGTAGTTCTCCCTCATTATCTTCAGCAGATTGTAAAGCAACTTCAAGTGAAGATATTAGTTTTTCTTCTAAAAAACATTTTCCTATATACCACCATCCCAATAAGAAAAATGCCAAAACAAGAATAAATCGGATATATATTCTATGTTTCTTCATCATAACTTAATCTCACTTAGCATTTCCTGAAATATTCAGCAAAATAGGTGAATCTTTTTCATTACAATATACAGTTATAGTCTTATTGAAATATTCAGGTCGGTCCGCTGTATACTTCACTTTCAGAGTTAAATTCTTCTCTGGTTGCACTGGTGTTTTTGAATACTCTACAGTTGTACAACCACAAGAAGTAATTACATTATCCACCACTAGTAATTCCTGTCCGATATTAGTTAGAATAAATTCACAAGACTTTTGTTTCTTCCAATCAAATGTTCCCAAATCCATGTACTTTTTATCTATCGAAACTTCTGTTTGTTTCCTTTTTTCTACCTCGGAAATATTCTGTTTATCAAATATTATATTCATATATAACTCCTTTATTTTAGGGTTATGCATGGGATTGCCTATAGCCAAAACTTTATTATGCTCATCCAACAAGAATGTTTGCAACATTGCATTGGAAGGAAAGTGATTCAACTTATTAAGAGAATCATTCCTATCTATACAAACTGGAATATCAAAACTCTGGCTACATAGTAACAACAACAAATCTCTCATATCTTTAGGATGTATAAAAAACAAAAAGGAAACTTTGTTATCAGATATAGAATCTATTTGTATCATCCATTCCAACCACTGTGACAACCTCAAATTACACCCTACGCATCCTATTGAATCGGTATAAACCAAGATCTTATATTTACTTGTAGGTATTGAATTATAAACAGAGTCCTTACCTAATCGAGTAAAAACATACTCATTATCAAATTTAATCTCTTTATTAATCCATTCTTCAACCACATTAGTAATTTCAACATTTGCCTTCTCTCGACGACATGAATGGCAACTCATTAAAATAGCAAATATATTTATATAAAATAGAACCTTAAGCATACTTTCCATTAATCATAATATCGAATATAAAAATAACAAAAGACAATAATATTTCTATTCTTTTCAAAGCCAAACTACACAAAGTAATTTCATTTCAGAGATATTATATCTATAGTTAAATCGTCAGTATTATTCTTTTCGTCTAAAACATTGTCAACAAAAAGAGCTATACCACCATAAGTTGCATTCCAACTTGTAAAAGGACTATATCTGCAATTAGATAATTTCGTTTCACCGATTTTTTCCATATTTTCATCGAACAGCATTAAATATAAGTCACGCTCATTGATAAGCTTCTCCATACCTTTTTTTTCATCAAAATCAACTTTATATAACTGTAAACGAGCATATATTTTATATTTAGGTAAATACATAATATCATAAAAATGAGAATTTTCGAGCCAGTGTTTTTCCAAAGTAGCATAATCCCCGCTTGTCGTACATTTCTCTATTATATTAGAAGTATAGTGACTGTCTGCCAATATGTATTTCCGTTCGTTTGTTCTTATGTCTAGCATATAAATAGAAGATTCAACAGGATAATTGTATACAATATTTTCACCTACAAAATTAACATTGGGGAAATTGATATATGCATATCCCTTACTCATATCAGGAACAACCTTAGACGATGATAACTGATAAGTTGCCATCTTGCCAACTTCATCTATAAAAACTTCTTTTACTATGAATGTGTTAGAAGGTGTATGTTTTACTAAAAACATTAATGAATGACGAGAGGCATTATAAAACAAGTGAGAAGTGAACATTACATAATTAGTATTTATTAGTAACTGCTCCTGATCCTCCAAATATTTCTTTAAATCAATCATTCTTTTTATCGTTCCCACACTATCAATTAGGAAAGCGCGTTCTGACTCATCAGATATCCATACAGAATCTAACGATTGTGCATATATTCCCGACAAGCGGACAATAGCATCAGGACCATCGCCTGGCAATACAATCTGAGTTACCGACTTAGATTTCAGATTCATACAATCCAACGAATGCAATCTATAATTATAACCAATCAAATAATCTATTGAATCAACATGAACAGACGAAGATAAATAGTATGATTTTAGTTGCAGAACATCTTGTGGGGGAAATTTAATTTCCCCTACCTCTATTGCAATCTTATCATTATTATCATTCTCTTTCCCCGTTTTTTGTCCTGTGCACGACACTAAAATCATACACAACATAAGAAAAAAGATTTTTAAATATGACATAATAATCAACAATAAGTTAATTTTGCACATCTGTTACCTTCGTCATATTTCTTTGAACTACACTCTGCGCCAGCATGAGTAGGGCATGGATGTAAATAATATGAGCCACTAGTTTCTCCTCCCCATGCAAAAGCTTCTACGTTAGCTAAAACCAGATCTGACAATTTTGTTTCATTTTGTGATATATAAACATTGTATCCTGCAACTATTGCAACTACTACCACAACTACCATACCTAATAATTTCTTTTTCTCTTTCAATACTTTATATTAGTGAATAAACTTTCATTTCTTCTGTATCTATCATTTCAACAGAATAGCAATAGTTTGCTACATTAATTTTTTATTCTTATGTTTGCATCGGAATCTTTTTTTAAAGGTTAAGGAGCAGATGATATGTAAGCAAATCCGGCAAGATGAACAAACTCATCATCCTGCTCCTTTTTAATCAAGTTAATTATCTAATCTTAGCCAAAGCTAAATTTCAGTATTGGCTGATCGTTATTTACATCCGTCGCCATAATCGTTTTAGTAACTTCATCCACCCAAATACCATATATATAATGGTCTAGCACATATTTACATAATGGTTCTCCTTTCAAACTAAAAACATAAATGTACTTACCTCCGTCAGAAAGCCTTCCGCTTTGTCTAGCTATATCTTTAAAAGAGGTTCCATGAAACACCGCATAAATAGCATCATCAGTAACTTGCACATCACTGAATCCCATAATACCTGTTGGTATACCATAGCCATCTGATACTTTGAATTCAGGTTCATCATATTCACCAACACGAATGACATGAGTACTATCTTTTAAATTATAGATTTCAACCACTTCTCCTAACTGAGTAACGGTAGCCAAAACACTATTATGAGAATTATAATCTAAAAAGCTGCGCCATGCCTGGGCTAATGCCGGACGGGCTTCTTGCAGGGCTTTCTTATTTGTCGTTGGTATAGTTCCTATTTTCTCTATTAGCTTACCCTTACAATCAACTTTTAAAAAGCGACTCTCACCTGAATAGTCAGGAATGACAAATGTTGTATCGTTATATATAGCAAAATCAAGTGGTCGAAGTATATCTTCATCCAATGCTACCGTTTCCTCACGAAGCAGTGAATCACCGGATGAAGAAAAATCTAACCTAGTTAATTCGCTTTTGTTAGCATCTAAAGTCCATAATGTATGGTTATGTAAACGGAAATTTTCCATTGACAACATTTCTAAAGGAGAATCACCCCGCCTACCGAAAGAGGATAGATACCGGAAACTTGGGTATTGAAATAAGTGCCCATAATAATCGGAACCATGCAAATCCAACACAATAGCTTTATCTCCTTCTATCCGTATCCGAAAAGGATAACGAAACAAGGCTGTATCAAGTTCTATTACTTCTCCTTTCAATTCTTTTTCTTGTGGAAATTGGGAATAAGGAAATACATTGTTTGCATATTCCTTATTTTTCGTTCCGCAAGAAATAAAGAGCAAAAAAAGAAGAAGAACAGCACTATTCTTCAAGACTGTAACCGCTAAAGACATATTTTACTTTAACTTTAGAGATTGGACAGTCGACAGAACCACTCCCAAGACAAGTATGAGGCATATCTTGCTCATAAGCAGCTAAAGCTTCCACATTATCTAATAACAATGTATTTACCCGAGGCTCTTTTAGTGAGTACTTTACAGAAATAACCGCTACTACCAAAATAAAAAAGAATAATAGTTTTTTCATATATACATAATTTTATCGATTAATTAATGGAAGCGAAAGTATGCAATTGGCTTACAACAACAAAGGAATTCACCTAACCATTTCTATCCAACCGATTCTATCCATTGTATATACTACTCTACAGAAAAGGTATTTATGCAAAAATCTCCCTTTTCATCGGAGATTATAGTTATTCAATCAAATTCTTCTAATATACAACTGGTAGCCAACCTTTTCATATCTTTGAACCTCAATAGAAGGAATATTTTCAAAGACTCCTCGTAAACGACTTATTGCATTATGAAGTCTCGACTCATTATTCGATTTGTTCGACCAAAAAATTTCTTGTATTTCTTCATCTTTTAATATAAATTCCGGAGCTTCCAAGAAATGTCTTAATAAAACAGATATTTGTGGTTTCATTAGAATTTCCTCTTTACCAACTATTAGCTTTTTTAAGTCTGCATCAAATATAATATTTTGATCTAATTGATAGACATGAGCAGAAGTAGGAATAAGAATATTTTTATGTTTTTTCGAAAGAAAAAACAACACTATAATACTAGTAATTATGAGTAACCAATAGATGAAAGCATAAATGATTCCTCTTGTACCTACAAGATCAAAAAACGAAAAGCTACAAAAGCCTTTTAATTCAACTTCGCAACGATAACCTATCGTTATATCAAAACAAGCTATATAATCTTCAAGAAGAAGGTCGTTCGGAAATACGCAACTTGTAGTATTTCCGTCTTTATCAGACAAGAAAAATTGTAAAGCAAAAGCGGTAAACATTTTTTGCTGTTCCAAGTGTTGTTGCCACTTCCCATATAAAGAATCCACCACTAAAGGGTGTTCTACCAAATAAGCGGAATGTAAAATACGCAATCGTGGATCATGAGCTATATTTCTTCTACTTTTTTCTCTATCCAAATAATACCCATGTTCCCCACTTTCATCTGTCAGATAAACAGTATCAGGATATTCCTCCAATTGACGTTTCCGTTCACTAGTGGAAAGATAGCCTTCAAAAGAATCTTCTTGCAATTGTCGCAATAAAACCTCTTTGAATGTTCTTTCCAACTTTTCGCAATACGCTTTTTTTCTAACACTATAATATAGCTGTCCTAAAATGAAAAAAAAGGCTATCCCCAAGAAAAAAACTATTAATAAAGGATACATCTTTTGTTTTCCAATATACACAATCATATCGCTTAGCTTTCTCATTAATCTCATCACGTGACTTATTTATCTGTTTGAATAGCGCAAAGGTAATAATTTGCAAAAACCAACGGACGATATTAAAAACTATTTTTAGCCATTCATACCTCTTTTTCCATGTACATCCAAGCAAACTACTTATCTTAATATTTCATTATCCAGCAATCGGCATTATTCCCCAGCTGATTAAGTTCTTATTCCGTTTTTACTATATATAATATAGGGTTATCATCGTCAACAAAATTAACGTCTTTAAAAACCGCCTTCCCTTTTTCCGTAAGTTCACTTCCTGCATTTTCAATGTCCATTGGACTCAAAATTGCAATAAATTCATCTTGCCCTTTCGTGAACTCAAAAAGAGGATATTGTAGTCCGGTTAAATCATCAACACAATTTTCAAATGTATATGACCGGGTTACTCCCTGTCTTTTATCATATACAGCAACACAAGGCATTTGCTTGTCGAAGAATATTAATTGTATGTAATTTCTATTTTCCGTTAAATATTTAATTTTTCCACGAGAATTTGCTAATTTCTTTTTTACTTCCCTATGAGGAATATCTTCTAAATCCTCAAAATCAATACTTTCTTCGCCAAAGTTCACTTCATAGGCAACCTTTATTCTATGATCGGATTGCATCTCATAAATCTTATTATCCAAATAGATCCGATATAGCAAAATAGAATCTTGTTTAGAAAAAGGGTGTATAAGCATCAAAAGATTATCTCCCATTCGTTTATTCGGAAAATCTTCATATAGTATCCTTCCTTTTATATCAGTCACAATAAGATTACCCCTATCAAGTCTATCACACACAAAATGCAACTGATTTTTCTGATATTCCATAGCATCAGCAAAGAAATCGAGAGTTATTGTCCCAAGAGGCTGTCCAGACAAAGAATAAGTAAAGAGTTTTTTCTTATCACAAAGCACATAAATTAAATTCTTTTCCTTGTCTATGGAAAAATCATTAATTTGCATATATTCATTAGGCCCGCTCCCTCTTTTTCCAATAGCAAATTTATATTCTCCCTGGGTATCGAATACATACAAACGGGCACTATGCATTTTATCCAAAACAAATATCTTCCCATCATAAAATTCCAACTTACTTATCCCGCCTATCAGACAACTATCATTGGTTTCAAGTGGAATAACGGAAAAAGATGAAGCTATGCTTGACAACTTAAATTTCCCGCCATTAATCTCCTGACAATCAATCATCTTATATTCACCATTCGGAGTGTTTATAGTAGAAGACCGCCTGCATGAAGTTACTAAAACTAAAAGGAAGAAAAAGAATAGAAAAACGATACTATTTTTCAGAACTGTAATACACACTGACATATTCCACCTCGATTTACCAATAGATGTAATCATGCTATTTCGTCTTGCCATTAATTTCATCACGTGATTTATTTATATGTTTGAATAACACAAAGATAATATTATTTATAATAACCAACAGATAATATTAAAAACTATTTAGCCATTCATTTCTCTTTTTCCATGCACATCTAAGCAAACTACTTATCTTAATATTTCATTATCCAGCAATCGGCATTATTCCCCAACTGGGAAACTTCATCATTTCAAATAATATTTCAATATTACAGGATTATCGTCTTCTTTCAGCGTCTCCATTTTATGAATTTCTTGTGGTGACATCAAATTACGATCCATATATTGAGACAACTCATCCGGTTGGCAAATAGCAAGTAATACATTATCTATTATACCAAAACAAGGATACATAAAGAAGGGCTTTCCTTCTTTCAACAGAAAACCTTCATTCTTTTTCCTATTATAAATATAATGACTGCCATATCCTCTCACTGCTTTAGCTAAAAAGATATATACATAATCATCATTGAAAAATTTAAGCAATGGCAAAGTCTTTCCTGATTTCCTCAGATATTGATATCTTTCCGTTGCGTCTTCTGTTATTTTTCTTCTTTCCTCATCAGAGTCAGTTCTCTTTCCGCTCGCCCTTCCAGGCAAGTTATCATCTTCAACTTCCGCATCCCCAAAATCAAGATACATAATAGGATTAAGTTTCTTTTCTTTCGCATTTATTTGATAGAAATAATAATTAAGTCCGAAAGGAACAAAATAAAATTGTTCTCCTATATGATAAAAACAATTATGCGCCATAGTGTTTTCGGAAATAGTTCCTTCATAATTTGCACTAATAGCTTCTTGAGTTCTCAAATTAACAAATGAAACTTCTTGATCCGTCCACATAAAAGGATTAGTAAAGATATAATTATCTGTATCTAAAGCCATCAAGTAATCCACAGGAAATTCCGGTTTAAACTTTCTCTTTGCCAATAGCTCAAATGTTGGACTATAAGTATATATTGTTCCATAAGGATTGAGCAGATCAATACCTTTTAAGTAAGGATTTAGATTAATATCCAATACCATGACGTAATCTTCCGGTCCTTGCCCTTTCATCTTCTTTGAATTTGCAACATATTGCCCATTCCCCGAAAATGTATAAATGATTTGATCACTTGTATAAATCACAAACATATCCGTCCTTTTATCATAAAGGACTTTATTACATCTATGAAATAAAGATGAATCATTCGTTTCCAAAGGCACAATCTCTATTTTCTCTAAAAACAATGAAACATCCTGCGAAACTTCATCTACTTCGACCGGTATTATTTCAATACCACTTAGCAAACTCTTATTGTTCGTGGAACACGCACAAATAATAATCGATAATACTATTAAACTGGCTGTTTTCATCATTAGTTTTCTATGGAAAATAGTACTTTTAGTTTTCATTGTGTGTCACATTTTTGTATGTCTTAACTACAAAGTTAACGTAATCTATGACAATTATAGAATATCACTCACTATTTTATCTTTTCTCATTAGAAAATCTGTCCTATTTTTAAAATTTCCCTATCAAATACTAAGTCAAAAAAGAAAATTACCACTCCGACCCTGCCAATGGCATACTTTATTTCTGTATCAACAGAGTGACGCTATCGCATACAAATAGCAACGGTATAGAGACCGGATAGCTACGCTATTCCGACCCTATACCGTCGCTATATAAAACCCAATATAATTGTGTTGATTTCTAGTCTCAGCGCTGTGTAGGCAGGGTAAATTCCTGCGAATCGCAAATTATTCCGTTCTCATCCGCCACCGCTACACGAAATGTTACCTCACCCTCTTTCAGTTTCTCGCCTGCATGAATGGAAGCGGTGTAACGAATACCTTCCCCCGGAAGGATTTCCTCTATCATCACAGAAGGAGAAATGCCGAGATGCTTCACCTTGCCCACTGTTTCTACCAAGGGGACAATATTATAGACAGGGTTCCGCCCTTCATTCATAATCTCAAAGATGATCTTGCTATTCTCTCCCGCATCAATCACATGACTACGGTTATCATCAATAAAACGAATCCTGCGCAGTTTCAGCTGGGTAAGAGGTCGCTGCACCTGTGGCTGTTTCTTATATTTCCGGACACGAACTTCCCGTACTTCAGGAATATAAGCATCCTCCTCTATCGGTTCTTGTCTCGGTGCTGTCAATGCATTCCCTATCGCTGCACCGGCAATGGTCCCTACAATATTTCCAATAGCAGAACCGCGATAACCGCCTCTCCAGCCATGATTATTATCTCCGATAAGCCCTCCTATCGAGCCGCCCAGACTTCCTCCGATAGAAGCGCCTGCCATGATAGCTCCCGGATTTCCCATACGCCCCGATGCACACCCGCTCAAAATCAAAGCGGAAAGCAAAATTACTGTTATTTGTTTCTTCATGACCTTCTCTATTTAGTGTGTTACTATTTATTTTATCACTTTAAAACGGGCAAAACGCAATAATAGTTGTTTGTCACCCGCATTTTTGAAATGAATGGTTGCTTTCGCATTATCTCCCGTTCCTTCCACTTTCATCACTTCACCCAGTCCGAAACGTTCGTGCTCTATCATCTGTCCGGCACGTACTCCCGTCACCGACGCAGCATTCGAAGCTGCCGACTGTGCACTACTGTTTCCACTCACCGCACTCACTTTTTTCAGGTTTCTCGGCACACTGGGGGCTATAATCTGTGCTTTCGGACGTGCACGCTGTTCGGAAGAACTACTACCGAAAGAAGCACGCGACGGAGAAGCGGAACGAGTGAAGCCTCCCTCAATCTCCCTACGGAAACGCCCTGCGCCTTCATCAACCGAACGACTCACTCCTGCCTCATGCGGTAATTGCAAATAATGAACATCAATATCACGCAAGAAGCGGCTGGGACTTCCAAATTCCATTTTTCCGTAACGAAAACGGGTCTTTGCAAACGAAAGATAGCAATGTTCTTCCGCACGGGTGATCGCCACATAGAACAAACGGCGTTCTTCTTCCAATGCACGAGGAGAATCTCCTGCCATTCCACTGGGAAAGAGATTTTCTTCCAGCCCGACCACAAATACGTTCTTAAATTCCAGTCCTTTAGCCGAATGCACGGTCATCAAGGTTATCTTTTCCCCGTCATCCGCTTTATCAGAGTCCTGATCGGTAAGCAAGGCAATCTCCGAAAGAAAATCGGTCAGGGAAATGTTCGGGTTACCTTCTTCCTGCCGCAAAGCACAAAAGTCATTCATCCCGTTCACCAACTCCTCGATATTTTCTTTCCTGCTCAAGTTTTCAGGCGACGTATCCTGACAGACATCATTGATGATACCGGACCGACGGATAATATCTGTTCCTATTTCGTATGCATTCTTATCCGCCTGACCGGTAATAAAACCCTCAATCAGTTCACGGAAACCTTGCAATTTCGCATGCGTCCCTTTATTGATATTGAGCCCATAACTCAATGGTTCACAAAGTGCCGCCCAAAGGCTGACACCATTTTCAGTGGCAGCGGAGATGATTTTTCCAACTGTCGTATCCCCGATACCACGGGCAGGATAATTAATGATACGTTTGAACGCTTCTTCATCATTCGGATTCACCACCAACCGGAAGTAAGCAATCACATCCTTTATCTCCTTACGCTGGTAAAACGAGAGTCCTCCATATATCTTATAGGGCATACTTCGTTTCCGAAGTGCTTCCTCAAAAACACGGCTCTGCGCATTCGTTCGATATAAGATAGCAAATTCGGCATATCCGTAACGAAACTCCCGGCGCAATTCTGCTATTTTGTTCGCCACAATATCCCCTTCTTCCACATCACTGTAAGCTTGAAATACCCCAATAGGCTCTCCCTTTTCTTTCTCCGAGAATACGGCTTTCCGTATCTGACGTTCATTCTTCTCAATCAGACTGTTGGCAGCACAGACGATCGTTTGCGTAGAACGATAATTCTGTTCCAACTTGAAGACTTTCGTATCCGGATAGATTTTTGTAAAATAAAGGATGTTGTCAATATCCGCACCCCGGAAGGAGTAGATACTCTGTGCATCATCCCCTACCACGCAGACACGCTGGTTTTCCTTCGTTAGTTGCAGGACAATGCTGTGCTGCGCATAGTTCGTATCTTGATACTCGTCCACCAACACATAACGGAACTGATCACGATAACGCGCCAGCACATCCGGGAAATCACGGAACAGGATATAAGTATACACCAGCAAATCATCGAAGTCCATTGCCCCGGCCTGGCGGCATCTCTCCCAGTAACGGGTATAAATATCACGGATAGCAGGCATTTTAGCGGCCATATCGCCTTCATAAGCCTCTTTGTTAGCGGCATATCCCGTAGGAGTGACCAGATGATTTTTGGCATTGGAAATACGTGCCTGTACGACTCCCGGCTTATAGGTCTTTTCATCCAACCCCATTTCCTTAATGATTGAACGAAGCAGACTTTTGCTATCTGCCGTATCATAAATAGTAAATTGGGAAGTAAATCCGATATATGATGCTTCGGCACGAAGGATACGGGAGAAAATGGAATGGAAACTGCCCATCCACAAATAACGTGCCCGCTCCATACCTACCTGACGGGCAATACGCTCCTTCATCTCACGCGCCGCCTTATTGGTAAAAGTCAGTGCAAGGATGTTCCACGGGTTGTAACCGTTCTCAAGCAAATAGGCAATTTTATAAGTCAATACGCGCGTCTTTCCCGAACCGGCACCGGCTATTACCAGCGAAGGTCCGTCGTTATAAGTCACTGCAGCACACTGACTCTCATTCAACTCCTCTATATAATTGGTATTCATAACAGCATTATAAAAACTATGAGGATTTTTAACAAACCCTTGGCGTTCAATTTTGTTCTCAATACAAAAGTATAATATTCATTTGAGAATGAAGGTATTTTTATGATTTTTCATCACTAACTATTTTAACCTAACCCCCAAAAGCAATGAAAAGAGGTATATTTTTATCAATTATTTTAGGTTTGTGCCTGATTACCTGCATTCCGCAGGTCATGGCGCAAAAACAAAGCCGCATGGAAAAGTTGCTCAGGTATCTGAACGACAACGACGCCGACAAATGGCAGAAGAACCGCGAAAAGCTGGATGATGAGACGCAAACTTATTACTCTGAAGAACTGGCACTACTGGATGTGCTCCACCAACTATGGAATGAACATAGCGAACAGGCTGCCACAAACTATTTCGGATGTTACGGGAAAGCTTTCCAAGGAAATTTTTCCACGATTTGTGACGAAGAAAAAATACAGCTTTCCGATGTACGGAACAGAGCTGAACAGTCGATTATCTACATCCTGGAAGGTTCGAAGGACAAGATTCCTTTCAGCCGAGCAGTGATAGACAGCATTCGCTCGACTGATTATCCGGCCGACTCCGTAATGCTGCAAAGGCTACGGGATATTCGCGAACTGGCATTATTGGAATGTATGCTAAAAACACCCACGCCCGGCACTTATCAGACGTATCTCGCAGAATATCCAAACGGAAAGTTCATCGCACAAATCAACGCTGCCGAAAACAAACGGCTCTATCAACTTGTGGAAAAAGATCCTTCTTCCGGAAATTTCAAAGCATTCTTCGATAATGCCGATATGCAGAAATTCTTTAGGGATAAAGACAGTCGTCCTTATCTTGCGGAGGTCCGTTCGCTTTACGACAATTTCCTGTTCCAGCACATCGACAGTCTCCAAAAAGAAGGGAATGCCACTGCGATCCGCCAAATTATCGACGACTACAAGCATACGCCGTACCTGACTGCCGCCGCCCGTACTCATCTGGACGATTTGGAGTACTTGAGCGAGAAAGCTGATTTTGAACTGTTGAAACCGGCTATTGTCAATTCTGAGTCTTTGAGTTTACTGAAAGATTTTCTCTGTACACATCATTACAAAGAATTCCGTGACCAGGCAAATGCACTACGTAACCCATTCGTCTTGCAAGCCATTCTCGCCACTCCTACTTCTGTAAAATATTACAATCAGGGAAGGTTGATAAAGTCCGTAGAAAATGATAGTACGGGAAATATCTCAACCACTTATACATACAATGAGAAAGGACAGCTCACCTCTATGCTTTCAATCACCGAAAAAAACGGGCAAATAAGTAACGAGATACAAACGAACAGACTGTACGATCCGCAAGGGCACTGCATCTTTGAGGTGAAGACGAATCCGAAAACCAAAACGGACATTTACCGGCAAACACGCCGCATTGATGCCGACGGAAGCATAGAAAGCGACTCGCTCAAATATACGGACGGAAGATTCGCTGTCAGCACCTACAACAAGCAGGGACAACTGACAGAAACCAAGGAATACAACAAGAACGGGGAACTTCAGGCATATAAGGCCAATAAGTATGACGAAAAAGGACGGCTGACGGAATCACAACACCAAAATCTGCTGTTCGCCAACGTACCGGATCAAATTCTTTCTCAAAAAGAATCGTATGAATATGACAAATACGGTTACCTGACCCGGATAGTTTACCAACGCATAACGGGCAATAACCAGAAAACTTCCGGTTACCTGACTTGCCTGTACGATGATTATGGTAACCGGATTGACGGTAACTCCTATTACGAATATGATAATACAGGACAATGGATCTATCGCGCAGACCGCGACAATCCGAAGGAAACAGAGCGTGTACAGTACATTTACAAATAAAATGAGATGTAGTGAACCTTTTCCGCCAACCTGCTGTTATTATAGTATAACAAGCCAATTAAAACTTGTAACATTATGAATACTATATTAATGTCTTTAATTATGATGACCATGACTTACGAAATGCCTAAACTTCCTTACGCTAACAATGCGTTGGAACCTGTAATCAGTCAGCAAACAATAGATTTCCATTACGGAAAACATCTACAAACGTATGTAAATAATCTGAATAGCCTCGTGCCCGGAACAGAATATGAAGGTAAAACGGTAGAAGAAATCGTTGCAGCCGCACCGGATGGAGCTATATTCAATAACGCCGGACAAGTATTGAACCACAACCTGTACTTCCTGCAATTTGCCCCGAAACCTTCAAAGAAGGAGCCGGCCGGTAAACTGGGAGAAGCCATCAAACGTGACTTTGGCAGCTTTGAAAACTTCAAGAAAGAATTCAATGCAGCAGCAGTCGGATTGTTTGGTTCTGGTTGGGCCTGGTTGTCCGTAGACAAGAACGGTAAACTGCATATCACCAAAGAAAGTAACGGAAGTAACCCGGTACGCGCCGGACTGAAACCTCTTCTCGGATTTGACGTGTGGGAACACTCTTACTACCTGGATTACCAGAACCGCCGCGCCGACCACGTGAACGCCCTGTGGAATATCATCGACTGGGATGTGGTAGAAAAAAGAATGTAACCGGACGCATATAATAAACTAAACTATACTATTGAAAAGGTCGTTGTGAATTTCACAGCGGCCTTTTTTCTAGCATAAAAAAAGGTAATATATTTATTGGATATCGGCTACATAAGTTGTATTTTTGCGATACTTGAATCAACATAACAAACAATTATGACACTTTATAAAAGAAATAAGATATTGTTCATTGTCTTCATTGCTCTCCTATTCTTCTCCCCCCGTTTATGCAATGCTGCCGACACAGAAGAATCTGCAGAAGAGATACTTTTCATTACCTCCTATAATTCTGATACTAAATATACCTACGACAACATATCAACATTTATACAGACTTATACCCAACTGGGCGGAAAGTACTCCACTATCGTAGAAAATATGAATGTAACGGATTTGTCACAGGCCCATAAATGGAAAGAAACGCTAACCGAGATTCTGGATAAACATCCGGGTGCAAAATTAGTTATTTTCCTCGGCGGTGAGGCATGGAGCAGCTTCCTTCATCTCGAAGATGAGAAATACAAAAGACTCCCCGTATTCTTTGCAATGGCATCCCGCAACGGCATCCGAATTCCGGATGAGCCTATTGATATGCAGCAATATGAACCCCAGAGCATTGACTTGACGGAACGAATGAAAGAATATAATGTAAAATACTGTTCTTCATACGAATACGATATTAACAAGGATATAGAAATGATGAAATATTTCTATCCGGAAATGGAACATCTGGCATTCGTTTCGGATAATACATACAACGGTCTTGCCGAACAGGCCTGGTTTAAAAAGAATCTGAAAAATCATCCGGAACTGTCTATCACTTACATCGACGGCCGAATCCATACACTTGATATGGCGGTCAACCAATTACGTGTTCTCCCCAAAAATTCGGTAATGCTGCTTGGCATCTGGCGAATTGATAACAGAGGAATCACCTATATGAATAATTCCGTTTATGCTTTCTCCAAAGCAAATCCTTTATTGCCTGTGTTCAGTCTGACGTCCACCGCAATAGGTTATTGGGCTATCGGAGGATATGTCCCCCAATATGAAGGGATAGCCAAAGGAATGGGAGAATACGCATATCAGTTTCTGGATAAAGGGAAAAATGACATCCGTAGCATTAATATATTACCCAACAAATATAAATTTGATGCCAATAAATTAAAAGAATGGGGATTTGAAGACAAGAAGTTACCCATTAATTCAATCGTAATCAACCAGCCGATCCCTTTCTTTGTGGCTTACAAAACGGAAGTACAGTTTATCCTGCTCACCTTCCTTGTATTGATAGGCGGACTGATGATTGCATTGTATTACTATTACCGGACTAAAATTCTGAAGAATCGTCTGGAAAGAACAACGAAACAACTACGGGAAGATAAAAAGAAACTGGAAGCATCGGAGATAGAATTGCGTGACGCCAAAGAGCGTGCGGAGGAAGCCAACCAGCTAAAGAGTGCTTTTGTGTCGAATATGAGTCACGAAATACGTACGCCATTAAATGCAATCGTAGGTTTCTCCAGTTTGCTAATCAATTCCGTAGAACCTTCGGAAGAATTGCAAGAATATGCCAATATCATCCAGACCAATTCTAACCTGTTGCTACAGCTTATCAGCGACGTACTGGATGTATCGCGTCTCGAATCGGGAAAGCTGCAATTCAACTATGAATGGTGCGAACTGGTGACTCATTGCCAAAATATGATTACCCTGACCAACCGGAACAAAACAACGAATGCAGACGTCAGGCTGCAAATGCCCAAAGAGCCATATATGCTCTATACCGACCCGTTGCGTCTGCAACAAATCATCATCAACCTGCTGAATAATGCGTTAAAATTCACTCCCGCCAGAGGAAGCATTACATTGGATTACACGGTGGACAAAGAAAAACAGTGTATACTATTTTCTGTGACCGACACTGGTACAGGAATCCCCGAAGACAAGCAGGAACTTGTATTCCAACGCTTCGAGAAGTTGAATGAATTTGTACAGGGAACAGGGTTGGGACTGGCTATCTGTAAACTGACGATTCAATATATGGGAGGTGATATCTGGATTGACAAAGATTACAAAGGCGGAGCGCGATTTATCTTCTCTCATCCTATCAAAGAAAGGGAATCAACAGAAAAATGAAAAAAAATCGGTTGATTTAGTGTTTTTCTGTTTCTTTTTCGCTTACTTTGCCCCCGTAAAGACAAAGGGGTGCCCCACGAGGGGCTGAGATTATACCCTAGGAACCTGAGGCAGTTAGCACTGACGTAGGGATTGTGTTTCTTCTTATCGCCTTTCTTATAAAAGCACGCTCTTTGTATTTACTTTCAACTTATTTATTTTGATAGGACAATGAAAGTACAAGTGAACAACAAAGAGGTGGAAATAACTCCCGGCTCTACCCTTACCCAACTGACAGTGCAACTGGAGCTTCCGGTTCAAGGCATCGCTATCGCCGTAAACAACAAAATGATTCCCCGTACCGAATGGGAACGTTTTTCGTTGCACGAGAATGACAATCTGGTAATTATCAAAGCGGCTTGCGGAGGATAGTAAGATGATCAGTCTACAATTTATCACTCACCGGACCGAACGGTATTCTTACTTCGAATCGGCACGTATGGCACTCGAAGGAGGCTGCAAATGGATTCAGTTACGCATGAAGGACGCACCACTCGATGAAGTGGAAGCGGTAGCCTTGCAACTAAAACCGCTCTGCAAAGAGCATGAAGCTATCCTGATTCTGGACGACCACGTCGAACTGGCTAAGAAACTGGAAGTGGACGGTGTGCATCTGGGAAAGAAGGATATGCCTATCGATCAGGCAAGACAGATACTCGGAGAAGCCTTTATCATTGGCGGCACAGCCAATACGTTCGAGGATGTCCTACTGCATTATCGTGCCGGAGCAGATTACCTCGGTATCGGTCCTTTCCGCTTTACAACGACCAAGCAGAATCTGAGCCCTGTTCTGGGCTTGGAAGGCTATGTCTCTATCCTCGCGCAAATGCAGGAGGCACATATCGAGCTGCCGGTAGTAGCTATCGGAGGAATCACTTACGAAGATATTCCCGCCATACTACGCACGGGAGTGAACGGCATTGCCCTATCGGGAACGATTCTCCGGGCAAACGATCCGGTAGAAGAAACAAGAAGGATTTTAAATAACAACTAATTTATAGGATATGGAAAAGTTAGTAATTGCGGGACGTGAATTTAATTCCCGCCTTTTCCTGGGAACAGGAAAATTCAACTCCAACGAAGTAATGGAACAAGCTATTCTGGCATCGGGTACGGAAATGGTAACCGTAGCCATGAAGCGCATCGACATGGACGATAAAGAGGACGATATGCTGAAACATATTATCCACCCACATATCCAGCTATTACCCAACACTTCCGGCGTGCGGGACGCTGAAGAAGCTGTATTTGCCGCACAAATGGCCCGTGAGGCATTCGGTACAAACTGGCTGAAGCTGGAGATTCATCCGGACCCGCGTTATCTGCTCCCCGACTCTATCGAGACACTGAAAGCCACGGAAGAACTTGTCAAATTAGGCTTTGTGGTATTGCCTTATTGTCAGGCAGACCCTGTGCTCTGTAAACGACTGGAAGAAGCAGGTGCGGCTACGGTCATGCCTCTCGGCGCTCCGATCGGATCTAACAAAGGTCTCTGCACCAAGGAATTTATCCAGATCCTGATCAACGAAATCGATCTTCCGGTTATCGTAGATGCAGGTCTTGGCCGTCCGTCTCAGGCATGTGAAGCAATGGAAATGGGTGCAGCAGCTATCATGGCAAACACAGCTATTGCAACCTCAGGAGATGTTGCTCTCATGGCTTCTGCATTCCGCGACGCTATCATTGCCGGACGTAATGCTTATCTCGCAGGTCCTGGAAGAACTCTGGA
>ENA-OPCL01001032-OPCL01001032.1-human-gut-metagenome-genome-assembly--contig:-NODE-1032-length-21913-cov-2.593741_pt1 | contig 21913 bp, 19 predicted proteins | sample MGYA00241251_ERZ501482 | MGnify/ENA primary metagenome ERZ501482 (study PRJEB25962, sample SAMEA2042581) | human gut metagenome | biome: human gut; feature: human-associated habitat; material: faeces... | reverse complement strand
TTGCTCAGGCACTTATAAATAATGTTAAACTATAGTGTTGCGGAATTAAGGATAAAAGGCAACACCCAGAAAGAATGGATGCAAATGGCCGATAATTCCGTCACTTTGGCTCTATCCGGCAAACTGTTGCCACAGACCCTCATATTCTTTATCATGGCCACCTTTTATAATGTATACCTGTATGGATTCCTGCATTATCCGTGCAACAGCGGTATCCTCCCCATGCTCTTGACAGGACTGTTGCTGGTATTGGCATCACAAGCCTTTGGCATTTTCTTGTTCGGACTGTTCACCACCATGCGGCTTGCTTTAAGCACAGCTTCGCTATGGGGAGTCATTTCCTTCTCCATTTCAGGAATGAGCTTTCCCGTCATGGCTATGAATCCTGTGTTGCAGGGATTAGCCTGTCTGTTTCCGCTACGGCATTACTTCCTCATCTACGTCAACCTGGCACTCAACGGCTATCCCTTGATTTATGCATGGCATTCGGTAGTAGCATTGATGCTTTTCATGCTATTGCCTTTCTTCATACTGAAAAGGCTTCGCACCGTGCTATTGCACTATGTATATATCCCTTAAAAAACTAACCGGTTATGAAAGAAAAGAGATTCAAAGAGATAGTTTCGGAAGGCATTGCAGACCTGTTCTATATCTGGTGGCAAGAGCTGAAGGCTGTGGTAAAAGACCAAGGTGTATTGATTTTCTTTATCTTGGTTCCATTGGGATATCCACTACTTTATACCTTTATATATACGAACGAAACCGTCCGCGAAGTACCAGCAGTGGTAGTAGACAATAACCGTTCCACGCTCAGCCGGGAGTATCTGCGATTGGTGGATGCCGGTCCCGACCTCCACATTGTTTCTCATTGTGCGGATATGGAAGAGGCCAAGGCATTGCTGAAGGAGGGAAAAGCATATGGCATCATTTATATTCCCGAAAGCTTCAGCCGAGATATTGCCAAAGGCATCCAGACCCGCGTCACACTTTACTGCGACATGAGCGGAATGTTATACTACAAAGCCATGCTGACTGCCAATACCAATGCATCGCTGACCATGAACAAGCAGATAAAGATAGAACGCTCCGGCAACACCACCGAGCGTCAGGACGAAGTCAGCTCCTCACCCATCGAGTATGAAGACATCTCTATCTTCAACCCGCAAAACGGATTTGCCGGTTTTCTGATTCCTGCCGTATTGATGCTCATCATTCAGCAAACCCTGCTGCTGGGTATCGGTTTATCTGCCGGAACAGCCCGTGAAACCAACCGTTTCCGCGACTTAGTTCCTTTAAGCCGCCATTATCACGGCACACTCCGCATTGTATTGGGCAAGTCACTTACCTATTTCATGATTTACGTCATCATGTCGGTCTATATGCTTTGTCTGGTACCCAAGATGTTCAGTCTGGTGCAGATAGCACAGGCAGGCACACTTTTCGCTTTTGTACTACCTTATATATTGGCATGCATTTTCTTTGCGATGACTTGCTCTATCTTTATCCACCACCGCGAAGCCTGCATGATGATATATGTATTCACTTCCGTGCCGTTGCTATTCATTTCGGGCATTTCATGGCCCGGTTCCGCCATTCCTGAGTTTTGGAAAGTTGTTTCATGGATATTTCCCTCCACTTTCGGCATCAACGGCTTTGTACGAATCAATAATATGGGGGCTACACTGCCCGATGTTGCCACAGAGTATCACGCCCTATGGCTACAAGCCGGTATTTATTTCCTCACTACTTGCATTGTCTATCGCCGACAGATAACCCTCAGCCGTACACATGTATATGCAAGACTGAAAGAGATAAAAAACAGACATAAACCCAAAGAGGTCTGAATTTGTTTTATAAACCTAAAAAGAAAGACTTATGAAGAAAATTTTCATGCTGGCCTGCGCCTGCCTATTGATTGCTGCATGCAACAGTAACAAAAAGAGTACAGACAATACTACTATTGCTGCCGACACCGAAGTCGCCGATATGCATAATGCAGAAAACGCATTGGACTACGATGGGACTTACACCGGAACATTCCCTGCTGCAGATTGCCCGGGTATCAACATCACCCTTACGCTGAACAAGGATAAGACATTTACTCTTGTCTCAGAATACATCGACAGAAAAGATGCCACCTTCACCGATAAGGGAAACTATACCATCGAAGGTAACCTGATAACTCTGCAGAATGGAACAGAAAAGAATTACTATAAAGTAGGCGAGAATACGCTGACTGCCCTTGATCGGGACAAGCAAGAAATAACCGGTGAGTTGGCAGAACACTACATATTACATAAACAACAATAATTGAAAAATTCTCCCAATAATGAGGGTGTCAAAGTCAACTTCAGAGAAAAGAAGTTTTAATCTGAAACCTGACACCCTATATCAATTCTTATATTTATCAGCTACAATCTGTAACTTTTCAGGGGGCAAAGCATTGATAATACTGTTATTTTGCCGGTAGAGGCGAGGTTCGCTCGTCCGAAAACAGTTTGCTTTGCATATTACTCCCAAAGTTGTGACCGTTGGTTCGGGCAGGCAAACCCTGCCCCTACAGTTGACGATTCGATAGGCCGTTTTAGTTTTGAACACCCTCTTACAGTAAATAAGATAACAGTTACTCCGGATTTTTGGTACGCCTTCAGACAGATTTTTCCCCCTCCCTCCCATCTTTTATCACTTTCCTCCGTTTTATTCATGGCTTTTTACTACCTTTGCGCCCATCAATCAACAGATTAAACATGAAAGAATTTATACAGATACTCCGTCGGTTCGTACCTCCCTATAAGAAGTACCTAGCTTTAAGTACTCTATTCAATATATTATCAGCCGTTTTAAACATCTTCTCCTTCTCACTCATCGTGCCCATACTGAGCATCCTGTTTCAGATGGAGAAAGCCACTTATACTTTTATGCCGTGGAGTTCGGATGCTTCCATCAAGGACATCGTCATCAACAACTTCCAATATTACATCACCGAGCTCATCAATCAATACGGTCCCAGCACCACCCTGTTGCTGTTGGGACTGTTCATGACGTGCATGACCTTCCTGAAGACAGGATGTTATTTCCTCTCTTCCGCTACCATGATTCCCATTCGTACCGGCATTGTCCGCGATATCCGGGTTCAGCTCTATAAGAAGCTGCTCAGCCTTCCTCTCGGCTTCTTTTCGGAAGAAAGGAAAGGCGACATCATTGCCCGCATGAGCGGCGATGTGAACGAGATAGAAAACTCCATCATGTCCTCATTGGACATGTTGCTCAAGAATCCTATTCTTATTATCTCTTATTTCACTACACTTATTATTATCAGCTGGCAACTCACCTTATTTACCATTGCCATCGTGCCCATCATGGGCTGGGTAATGGGAACAGTAGGAAAGAAGCTGAAACGCGGCTCGCTCATCGCCCAAGGACAATGGAGCGACTTAATGTCACAACTTGAAGAAACACTCGGTGGTCTGCGCATCATCAAGGCTTTCAACGCAGAAAAGAAAATGAACACCCGCTTCACCGAATCCAACAACCTATACCGCAACACCATCAACCACGTCAACATCCGCCAGCAAATGGCACACCCGATGAGTGAGTTTCTGGGAACGATACTCATTGTCATCGTATTGTGGTTCGGAGGTACGCTGATATTACACAATAACAGCACCATCACCGCGCCTTCTTTTATCTTTTACCTGACCATCCTCTACAGTGTTATCAACCCGCTGAAGGATTTCTCAAAGGCAGGCTACAATATTCCCAAAGGGCTTGCCAGCATGGAACGTGTAGACAAAATCCTGATGGCGGAAAATAAGATGAAGATAAGTCCGAACCCTGTTCCCGTCGGTCCGCTGAAGGAGAAAATAGAATTCCGCGATGTCTGCTTCAAATACGAAAACCAATGGGTGCTGCAAGACATCAACCTCACCATAGAAAAAGGGAAAACGGTAGCACTCGTCGGACAGTCGGGCTCAGGAAAATCAACCATGGTAGACCTTATTCCCCGTTATTACGATGTACAACAGGGTGCAGTCCTGATAGACGGTATCAATGTAAAGGATACTACACTGCACGACTTGCGCAGCATTATGGGAAATGTAAATCAGGAAGCTATTCTGTTTAATGACACTTTCTACAACAATATCTCCTTCGGTGTGGAGAATGCCACCATGGAACAAGTGATTGAAGCTGCCAAGATAGCCAATGCACACGATTTCATCATGGTAAGCGAAAATGGTTACGACACCATGATTGGCGATCGGGGCGGCAAACTTTCGGGCGGTCAGCGGCAACGTATCAGCATTGCCCGGGCAATCCTGAAAAATCCGCCTATCCTCATTTTGGATGAAGCTACTTCGGCCCTTGACACCGAAAGCGAACGAATGGTGCAGGACGCTTTGGAGAAATTAATGAAAAACAGAACAACCATTGCCATTGCACACCGGTTGTCCACCATCCGCAATGCAGATGAAATCTGCGTTTTACACGAAGGACGCATTGTGGAACGCGGCAAGCACGAAGACTTATTAGCCATGGACGGATACTACAAAAAACTGTGCGATATGCAACAAATGAGCTAATCCTCAGCACAACAAACCATAAGTAGAGCTGTCCAGGCATCCCGCCGGACTGTCTCACCGGTACGGAAATAGACAATCACTAATTTAATGCACCCTCTTTGCATTAATTAACCCTCCTTGCATTGATTGATTACGATAATTTCGTAAGTTTGCGAAAACATCGTAATTAATTCATATACTTATGGAAAAACTAACAATACAAGAAGAAGAAGTGATGCTCTACATTTGGAGCATAGGAGATTGCTTTGTTAAAGAAATTGTTTCAAAATTTCCTGATCCCAAACCGCCATACACCACAGTCGCTTCCATTGTCAACAACCTGAAGCGTAAAGGTTATGTGGCTGCTCAACGCTTTGGAAACACCTACCAATATACTCCATTGATAAAACAAAGCGAATACAAGCGTACATTCATGGGAGGAGTAGTACAGAACTACTTTGCCAACTCTTACAAGGAGATGGTGTCTTTCTTTGCCAAAGAACAAAAGATTTCGGCAGATGACTTGAAAGACATTATCAACCTGATAGAAAAAGGAAAAGAAAAATAACCTCATCAACAAGTCAATACTATGACTCCCGAACTTATCTACATGCTGAAAGTGAATGTAGGCATTGCCTTATTCTATGCTTTCTACAAACTGTTTTGCGGCAGCGACACATTCTTTAAGTGGCGTCGGATTGCTCTGCTCAGCTTTCTTACGCTTTCTTTCCTTTACCCATTGCTCAACATACAGACATGGATAAAAGAACAGCCTGCCATATATGAACTGACAGACTATTATACACTTTTAATCACCGGCAACACAAACACAAATAATGAAATAGTAACCACCGCGGTTACTGCTCCTACTCCCACGCTAATGACCTTGTTTACATGGGTATATTTTATCGGAGTAGCGCTGCTCTCCGCCCGGTTCATCATCCAATTGCTCAGCATCTTCCGGCTCTCTTTGATAAGTAAGGAAGAAACAGTAAATGGAATTCGGATAAAAAACCTTCCTTATCCGAACAATCCTTTCTCATTCTGGCATTGGGTTTTTATCTATCTTCCGGAGCTGAAAGAAAATGAGAGACAGGAAATCCTGACACATGAACTGACTCATACACGTCAGCTCCATTCCATTGATGTCATTGCCAGTGAGGTAGTGAATATCATCTGTTGGATGAATCCTTTCATGTGGCTGTTGAAAGGTGAAATCAGGCTGAATTTGGAATACCTTGCCGACCACACGGTCATGGAGTCGGGAACCAACAGGCAACAGTACCAGTATCATTTGCTGGGACTTGCCAACCAACACAAACAAACCGGTTTATATAATAACTTCAACTTATTACATTTAAAAAAACGCATTATTATGATGAACAAAAGAAGAACCCGCACAGCAGGTCGTATCAAGTATGCCCTGTTTGCACCGCTGACTGCTGCTCTACTCTTGGTCAGCAACATTGAAACGGTGGCACGGACTACCGAACGTATCACCAATGAGGTGGTCGAAACGGTAGCAGCCATCCAAACACCCAAACCCGGAGCTGTAGACACACCAGCAGTTTACCAAGACAACGATCAGATATTTACCATTGTTGAGGTAATGCCTGAATTCGTTGATGGCGGAATGCAAGGATGTCTAAAGTTCCTTATGGATAACACCAAGTATCCCGAACAAGCCAAGAGAGATAAAATATCAGGCAAAGTATCGGTTAAGTTCGTTATCGAAAAAGACGGAAGCATTACGGATGCCAAAGTCGTAAGAACTGACAACCCGGTATTCAATGAAGAAGCATTGAGAGTGGTTAACTCCATGCCCAAGTGGAAACCGGGTAAACAAAGAGGTAAGGAAGTAAGAGTATCCTACACTGTCCCTGTTATATTTTCATTAGACGGCAAAGGTTATCAGAAAGCAATGAGTACAGCTAAGGGTAATACCAAAAGCAATGCAACGCAAGCTCAATCCGGCTCCGATTTCGATGAAAACCAACTATTTCAGATTGTAGAAGAAATGCCTGAATTTCCCGGTGGTATGGGGGCTTGTTTAAAATTCCTCATGGCTAATACCGAATATCCGGAAAAGGCAAAAGCTCAGAAAGTGGAAGGAAAGGTATCTGTTAAGTTTGTTGTAGAAAAAGACGGTTCAATCAGTAATCCCCAAATTATAAAAGGTGGTAACCCATTGCTCAACGATGAAGCATTACGAGTGGTCAATTCCATGCCCAAGTGGAAACCCGGAAAACAAAGAGGTAAAGTTGTACGCGTAGGATATACTGTTCCGATTATTTTCAAGTTACAATAAAGAAATCTATCATTCATAAGAGGGTGTACTTCAAAATGTGAAGTACATCCTCTTTGATATCTGACATCTCAATATGTAGAATAACGTCTCTTACAACAGGTTATTTGATCCCAACACGGTCAACATGGAATATCCTAATATCAGTCCTATGATTCCCATTATAATACCCACTTTCTCCATATCCTTTTGCTGAATCATGCCGGTGGCATGTGCCAAAGCATTGGGAGGAGTAGATATAGGAAGTACCATGGCTAAGGAAGAACCTATGGCAATACCGATAAGCAACGTTTCCACACCACCTAAAGGCAACAAATTTTCACGCATACTGACACCTGCAATTGCCAAAATGGGGACTAACAAAGCAGCAGTAGCCGTATGAGAAATAAAATTGGCCATTGCATAGCAAATAAGACCGGAACCGACAATCATCAATATAGGAGGCCAAGTGTTAAACGGAATAGCCTCAATCATGTGTTGAGCCAAACCTGTTTCTTGCAAAGCAACACCTAATGCAAAACCTCCTGCCACCATCCAAAGCACACTCCAACTGATTTCTTCCAAATCTCTCTTTGTTATGATTCCTGTTACACAGAACACTGCCACAGGTATCATGGCTACTACATTTGAATTGACTCCCGTAAACTTGTCCGACATCCACAAAAGTACCGTTACGGCAAAAGTAATATAAACCAAGATAGAACGCCAATCTTTTTTTGCTTCACCTTCTATATGCAACTCAATAGTCTTCTGCTTGAAAGGGAATAATCGCAACAAAATAAACCAAGCAATGAATAATACCACAATAGTATAAGGCAGCATGAATCCCATCCACTCACCGAAACCTATGTTCAGATTCAAACCTTCAGGGTCATTCAAATACTTCAATGCAATAGCATTGGGCGGAGTACCAATAGGAGTAGCCATACCGCCCACATTAGCAGCAACCGGAATAGCCATAGCCAAACCAATTTTTCCTTTTCCATCAGCCGGAAGTGCTTTCAGCACAGGAGTCAAAAAGGTCAACATCATGGCAGCCGTGGCAGTGTTACTGAGAAACATAGAAAACACTGCAGTCACCAAAATAAAACCTAATAACACGTAGCGCGACTGAGTACCGAAAGGCCGTAGCATAACACGTGCCAACAACACATCCAATCCACTCTTAGTAGCGGCAATCGCCAAAATAAATCCACCAATGAAAAGCATAATAATAGGGTCGGCAAAACAGTGCATAATGGATTTATACTTCACTGCTTTTCCCAATTCCTCAGCAGGAATACCTTGCACGAAGAACCATAGGCTGCTGTCCGAAACAGTGAGTAACAATAAAACTACAATCAGCACAGAAGTAGTCCATGCCGGAACTGCCTCGAACACCCACATAAACGTTGCAAAAATAAATATGGAAATTAATCTTTGTTCAATAACAGTCAGCCCCTCCACCCCGAAGATTTCGATAGGCAAACACCATAATACAAGAGATACAACAATGGCTATTGCCAGCTTCACAAACCGTGATACACTTTTATTTTCAGCTAAACGTTTAGCTTTCTTCAAATTTTGATAGGCTTCCACCAAAGCGAAGCCATGAAATATTTTATACATAGTACTAGATTAAATGGTTATTCATTTCAAAAGAAAGTACAAAACAGACTTCCATTTAAAATTAAAGAATATAAAAAATGAAAATAAACAGGAGAATGTGCCCATAGCAATAAGCTTACCTCCAGCATATTCTCCTGTAAAAGTTCAATGCATCGTTACTTTTTCAACTCTACAATATGTGTCGGTGCTTGCTCGGCATTACGCTTCTCTGTCTGTTTCACTACATTTTCCGCCAATTCCAAGAAAGCACGTCCCGTGATAGTCGTTTCGTCCAAAGCAGCAGGAGTACCCTTATCACCATTCTCACAAATACTCTGTACGATAGGAATCTGCCCCAGCAAAGGAACATTCATATCTTCTGCCAACTGCTTCGCACCTTCTCTGCCAAACAGATAATATTTGTTTTCGGGCAGTTCGGCAGGAGTAAACCATGACATATTCTCTATCAATCCGAGAATAGGCACATTCACCTTATCATTGGTATACATATTAATACCCTTACGCGCATCAGCCAGTGCTACTTGCTGCGGTGTGCTGACAATCACAGCTCCCGTAATGGCAAGTGTCTGTACCAAAGTAAGATGAATATCGCTGGTGCCCGGAGGAGTATCAAGAATGAAATAATCCAATTCACCCCAATTAGCATCACCTATCAATTGCTTCAAGGCATTGCTTGCCATGCCGCCGCGCCACAAAGTCGCTTGGTCGGGATCTACAAAAAAACCTATGGAAAGAAGTTTGATGCCATACTTCTCAATCGGAATAATCAAATCGCGTCCGTCAATCTGCTCGGCGTATGGGCGTGCATCTTCCACCTGAAACATTTTAGGCATGGAAGGACCGAATATATCGGCATCCAGCAAACCTACTTTATAACCCAACTTAGCCAATGCTACTGCAAGATTGGCAGCTACGGTAGATTTACCTACCCCTCCTTTGCCTGAGGAAACAGCAATAACATTCTTCACCAAAGGAAGCATCTTTCCCGGTTCGGGGCGTGCCGCCTGACGGCTCTCCGTAGAGATAGTTACTTGAACATCAGGAGATACATAAGTATGAATAGCTGTTTCGGCAGCCTTCAACATAGATTTCATAAACGGGTCGGTGGGCTTCTCAAATATCAGAGAGAAACTGACAGACATTCCGTCAATACGGAGATTGTCGGCAACCATCTCCGCTTCAACTAAATTCTTTCCCGTTCCGGGATAACGCACCGTTGCCAGAGCGTCTAAAATCAATTTCGGATATAAGGTCATAATTTACATATTTATTATTTACTTGTTTGCAAACCGCTTCGCTTGCTGCGGTTGTAACTGCGATACTCGTCCAGCTCTATTTCCACATCGGGTTCGCGCAACTCTCCTTCCTGCGGCAAACGGAACTTCATATATTTGATATTCAAACCACGGTCCAGCCATTGTTGTTCATAATAAGTGCGAATGCCCAAGATATCGTCCACAAGTCCCGAATGATACAAATCTTCGGTCAGGAACTCGACGGGAAGACGATTCTCCTCCACCATATAGCGAGTGTAAGTGAACATAAAATTGCTGTCTGTCTTCAAATGAATTAATCCGTCCGGTTTCAAGAACTTGCGATAACGGTTCATAAAATAAGTAGAAGTGAGCCGTTTGGTAGCCTTCTTCATCTGAGGGTCAGAGAAGGTGAGCCAAATTTCACTTACCTCGCCGGGAGCAAAGAAGCGTTCGATAATTTCAATATTGGTACGCAGAAATGCCACATTCTTCATGCCTGCTTTCAGCGCATCTGTGGCGCCTGTCCACATACGGGCTCCTTTTATGTCTACTCCGATAAAGTTCTTATCAGAATACATACGTCCCAATCCCACGGTATATTCCCCGCGTCCGCATCCCAGTTCAAGCACAATCGGGTTATCATTCTTAAAAAAGTCACGATTCCAGTTCCCTTTCATCTCAAACGGAACATTATCGACCACCGAATAGGGATATTCAAACACGTGCGGGTAGTCACGCATATCTGCAAATTTCTCCAGTTTTCCTTTTCCCATGCAAATTCTTATGATTATTGTTTTGTCGGGCAAAGGTAGGGAATATCTAAGAAAGAGAAAAAAATAAGGCTTGCAATTCGCTTGCAAACCTTATTATTCTTTATCTATTAATCGAGAATAGTAACCCAGTTATGAGTATCAGGTTCATCACCATACTGAATGGCACGCAACTTTGTGTACAGCTTAGTACAAATCGGTCCCGGTTTACCATCTTTCGAGATAACATACGATTTGTTGTTTTCCAAATCATCAATTCGCTGAATGGGGCTGATAACGGCTGCTGTTCCGCAAGCACCCGCTTCTTCGAAAGTTTCCAGTTCTTCTTCGGGAACAGGACGGCATTCCACTTTTATACCCATATCCTCTGCCAGTTGCATCAAGCTCTTGTTAGTAATGGAAGGCAGGATGGAAGATGATTTCGGAGTGATATACGTATTGTTTTTGATACCAAAGAAGTTGGCGGCACCGCACTCATCGATGTATTTCTTTTCTTTGGCATCCAAATAGAACTCGCAAGAGTAGCCCAAGTCATGTGCTTTCTTATTGGCACGCAGACTGGCGGCGTAGTTTCCACCTACCTTGTAACGACCGGTTCCATAAGGAGCCGCACGGTCAAACTCACGGATGATAACGTACGGATTAGTAGAGAAACCTCCCTTAAAATAAGGCCCGACGGGAGTTACGAATACCACAAACATATATTCGTTGGCAGGATGTACACCTACCTGTGCACCTGTACCGATAAGCAACGGGCGGATATAAAGAGAAGCGCCGCTTTCATATGGCGGAATGAAACGCTCATTGGCTTTCACCACCTTCTTCACTGCTGCAAGAAAAGTCTCTGTCGGCAATTCAGGCATCAGTATACCGTTACATGTACTCTGCAAACGCTGTGCATTGGCTTCCGGACGGAAAATACGGATTTTACCGTCCTTACCGCGATACGCTTTCAATCCTTCAAAAGCTTCCTGTCCATAATGCAGACAAGTGGCTGCCATGTGAATGTTCAATGTTTCTTCCGAACAAAGTTCCAATTCTCCCCATGCACCGTCGCGATAGTAACAACGTACATTATAATCTGTCTTCATATAACCGAAGGACAGATTCGCCCAATCAATCTCTTTCATTGTGTATGCTTTTAATGTTATTATTTACGATTGCGAGCAAAATTAAGGTTTATATTTGCAAATTCCAACCAAATGAAAAGAATTGTTTATCATTTATCTTCCTCTTCCAATATTTTCTTGATTTCTCCGTCAGCCTTATAAAGCTTCTCACGACAGAACTTAATGAGTTCCTGCGCCTCCTTAAGGCTTTCGCCCAGACTGTCGATATTCAGTTCATTGCTATCGATGCGGGTTACTATCTCTTCAAGGCGCTTCATGGCCTGTTCGTATGTCTGTTTCTTTGCTGCCATATACTTTGAATGTTATTTATCGGTGATTACTATACTTTCTACTTCTCCTTTTGCAAAACGGGTGACGAGTTTGTCGCCCTCCTTCAGGCAGGAAGCATCCGTGACTGCTTTGCCTTCTTTAAGGGTAATGCTGTAACCGCGTTTCAGCAGATGTTCGGGCGAGGCTGCCTTTATCTGTTGCTCCAGGAACCGGAGACGATGATTCTCTTCCGTCAGTTTCTTCTGCAACAGACTGCCCAATTGCTTCTCAACCAATTCCAACCGATGACTTTCCCTCATCAACCGGGATTGCAAATTGACTTCCATCTGCCTGATTACACGTTCCTGCCGATAACGTTCTTCGCGTAAGCGCATCCGGGTTTGCATCGGTATACGTTCCACCAGGCGGGTGAGTCTTGTCTTTTCCCTCTCCATCCGGGTAGTGACCGCATAAAGAATGGACGAAGCATAATCTTCCAGCGTTTCGGCCGTGCTGCGCAGATGGTTGATGAGAAACTCGGCAGCAGCTGTCGGAGTTTTTACACGTGTATGCGATACACTGTCAAGAACAGTATCGTCGCGTTCATGACCGATGCCGGTAATGACAGGCAACGGAAACTGCGCGCAATTTGCCGCCAGGTCGTATGTATCAAAGCCCGAAAGATCGGAAGTGGCACCGCCTCCCCGGATAATGACCACCACATCCCAATCATCGCGCCGCGCATTGATGGTATCGAGAGCCGCAATGATTGTCTCCTCCACCCTGTCACCCTGCATGACGGCAGGAAAAAGACGCGGATAGAATACAAAGCCATACGGATTATGTTCCAGCTGATTACAGAAATCTCCGTAACCTGCTGCCGTGGCCGATGAAATGACAGCAATCCGCTGAGTGAGCAAAGGGAGTTCCAACTCTTTATTCAGGGTAAGGACGCCTTCTTCGTCCAACTGTTTCAATATTTCACGCCGGCGACGCGCCATGTCTCCCAATGTATAGGTGGGGTCGATATTGAGTACGGTCAGCGAATAACCATAAAGTTCGTGAAACTCCACCGATACTTCCACCAATACCTTGATACCCGCCACAAATGCCTGTCCGGTCTCTTCCTCAAAGTAAGGTTTCAGCAGGCGATACACATTATTCCAAATCGTTCCCCGTGCCTTGGCTATCAGATTGTTTCCTCTCGGCTCTTTTTGCACAAATTCAAGGTAACAATGACCGGAGTAGTTGTTGCGCACATCGCTCAGTTCCGCCTGCAGCCAATAAGTATCGGGCATACAAGAGGTAATACTGCGCTTTACCAGCGCATTCAGTTCATATAAAGACAGAGGATGTGCATCCATTATTTTCTTTTCTTTAATTCCGTTTGATAAGCTTTCCAAATATTTGAAACGCCATAGCCATAAATATTATCGGGAGCATCTGCCCGGTCTGCCGAACGACGTACCGCTTCTATCACCTCCTTTGCCGTGAGCCACGGACATGCCTGCCAGAAACAAGCCACCAGTCCGCAAAATGTGGGCGATGCAAACGAAGTTCCATTGGCACGCGACACTGTCCCGTCATTTCCGGCCACCGCAGAACTTACCCCCACTGCCATTACATCAGGTTTTACGCGACCGTCTGCCGTATTACCGACAGAAGAGAAATCTGCATTCACCAGATTTTTATCCATGGCACCCACAGTAATGACATTCTCCGCATCTCCCGGAGGAGTCAGCTTCTTCCAAGTACCGCGACCGGAATTGCCGGCACTGCACACCACTACCAGTCCTTTATCGGCAGCCATCGAAGCCGAATGTGACATCAGAGAATAATGCCCGTCCAAGTCACGATAACGATAATTACACGTTTTATCGTCAAACTCATAATAACCCAACGAAGTATTCACCACATCGACTCCCACGCTATCGGCAAATTCCAAAGCCGCTGCCCAGTAATCTTCCTCCACCGGCTGCTCCGTATCATCGTCTTCACTGCGAAGCAACCAATATGAAGCTTCGGGTGCGGTCCCTACCAATACGTCCGGTTGGTTGGCAGCCAAACACGATAACACTTTCATGCCGTGATAGTTCTCGGCATAAATATCCGACTGCGGATTTACAAAGTCACGAATACCCAAAAGATGCATTTTCTTGAAAAACTTCATCTCGTCGGCATTATAAAAACCTGCATCGATGACTGCAATCTGCATTCCTTCCCCCTTGAACCCTGCGGCATGGAGGCTGTCTCCCTGGTGAACCGCAATCTGCCGGTAAGCCTGACCGTAATAATTATCTGTTTTCGAAAACTTGTTCGTCACCTCTTTCCTGCGCTCCGGGTTACGAGCCGGAATACTGTCGGGAGAAGTCCATACCTTCTTTGTTTTCGTGACAAAAGGCAGCCTCGCTATTTGTTCTATCAAGGTGGTGTCGACCACTTCTACCACCACTGTATTGTTCCATTTACTTTTTGTCACCACAGAGGCACCCTTACCGATAATGGCGTCAATATAAGTACGGCACACCGGCAAGTCTGTTTCATCCACCTTCAACCCCTGCCGTTCCCGGCGTTCCAAGGCGCGCTCGGAAAGATAAGCTTGCGGACTGCCGACAGAGTAAGCAGTTTCTGCCTTATCACGAAGATTGATACGATACTTATAAGTCTTTTCCGCCGATACTTGCAATGTGCATGCCCCAAGCAGGCAACCTATTATAATTCTACTCTTAAAATTCATCTTAGCAACTCTTACTTATTATTTTTTTTCATCGCAAAGATACATAATCTTTTCCCTCAAGCTCAATTTTTGCGTACCTTTGCAACGAATTTCAGAATTAAACAGGTAAAAAGTAAAGAATATGGCTAAAGCAGGAACAGCAACAGAACTAGGCACAGAACGGATTGGAAAATTATTGATGCAATACGCAATCCCCGCAATTATCGCAATGACCGCCTCATCACTTTACAACATGGTAGACAGTATCTTTATCGGACACGGAGTGGGTCCCTTGGCTATTTCAGGATTGGCAATTACTTTCCCTCTTATGAATCTGGCAGCCGCCTTCGGTTCGCTGGTAGGCGTAGGTGCTTCCACACTTGTGTCTGTCCGATTGGGACAAAAAGACTATGATACCGCCCAACATATTCTGGGTAATGTCATCACCCTGAATCTCATTATCGGCATCGGCTTCACCATCCTCACACTCCTCTTCCTCGACCCTATTCTCTATTTCTTCGGAGCCAGTGCAGACACTATTTCATACGCCCGCGACTACATGTACATCATCCTTTTAGGTAATGTGGTGACACACATGTACCTCGGATTGAACGCTTTGCTTCGGGCATCCGGACATCCGCAAAAGGCAATGATAGCCACCATCACCACCGTTATCATCAATACACTGCTCGACCCTATCTTCATTTATATATTCAAATGGGGTATTGAAGGTGCGGCGATTGCCACTATCCTGGCACAAATCATTTCATTGACATGGCAGTTCAAAACCTTCACCAACAAAAACGAATTGCTCCATCTGCGCCACGGCATTTACAAATTGCGCGGCAACATCATAAAAAACACCATTGCCATCGGTATGTCTCCTTTCCTGATGAATTTGGCAGCCTGCTTCATTGTCATCTTTATCAACAAAGGATTGAAAGAATATGATGGTGACCTTGCCATTGGCGCTTTCGGTATTGTAAACCGTATCGTATTCTTGTTTGTCATGATTGTGATGGGTCTCAATCAAGGCATGCAACCCATTGCCGGATACAATTTCGGTGCCCGTCAATACCATCGGGTTAACCAAGTATTAAAACTGACCATCTACGGAGCCACCCTTGTCACCACCAGCGGATTCCTTGTAGGCGAACTGATGCCCGAACTGGCTGTATCCGCCTTTACCACCCACGAAGGATTGATTGAGCGTTCGGCCACCGGACTGCGTATCGTAGTCATGTTTTTCCCCATTATCGGTTTTCAGATGGTTACTTCCAACTTTTTCCAAAGTATCGGAATGGCATCCAAGGCTATCTTCCTGTCCCTTACCCGCCAATTGCTTTTCCTGTTACCTTGCATCATTATTTTACCCATGTTCTGGGGTTCAAAAGGAATATGGATGAGCATGCCGATTTCCGACTTGGCAGCCAGCATCGTGGCAGCCGTCATGCTTTATCGGCAATTTCAGATTTTTAAGTCTCATGCACAGAAGCAAGTTTCAAATTAAATAATTATATTTGCCGATATACTCACTAATTTATTACGACTATGAACGAGAATTATGTCATAAACCTAGGCCGTCAGCTAGGCAGTGGTGGTAAAGAAATAGGCGAGAAGCTGGCAAAAGAATTCGGTATCGCCTTTTATGATAAAGAATTGATAAAACTTGCTTCCGATGAGAGCGGATTGTGTAAGGAGTTCTTCGAGAAAGCCGATGAGCGCGCTTCACAAAGCATCATCGGCGGTCTGTTTGGTACTCGTTTCCCTTTTATCAGTGACGGTGCCATCCCCTATGGAAGCTGTCTGAGCAATGATTCACTGTTCAAAATTCAGAGTGATGTGATACGCGAGTTGGCCGAAAGACAGTCCTGCCTTTTTGTGGGAAGATGCGCCGATTATATCCTTCGCGACCATCCGCGATGTGTCAATGTATTTGTATCTGCTTCAAAAGAGGCGCGAATAGAGCGGCTGATGAGAATCCACAACATACCTTCGGAGGCTGCCGAAGAGTTAATGGAGAAAGCCGATAAGAAACGCTCTTCCTATTATAATTATTACAGCTATAAAACATGGGGAGCTGCAGAAACCTACCACCTGTGCATTGACTCATCGGTATTGGGAATAGACGGAACTGTGCAGTTTATCAAAGAGTTTGTCAAGCTGAAACTGGGAATCCAAAAATAACACTCAAAAAGACCTTGGAAAATATGTCCAGACCAAACCAACGGTCACGGCCTTGGAAGTAATGCACAAAGCAAACTGTTTTCGGGCGAGGTTTGCTCGCCCGAAAACAGCAAAATATTGGAGATTCATACCATCCACCGCAAATGAAGAATTCACCGGATTACAGCCGATTACGGTCATTCTTCTCTTTCAGATACTCATAAAATGCATATTGGGCGCGTACCGGTTCTTCATTCGGATTCTTTTTCAGCACATTCTTTAAGTTCTCATCCACCCATCCTGCCTTTTGGTTATCCCTCAACTGGATATGAAGCATATCAATCATCTCCTGTTTCAACTCTTCGTCCATGACAGGAGTCACCGCCTCTATCCGCCGATACAGATTACGCCTCATCCAGTCCGGCGACCCCATGAAAAGAAGCGGTTTCCCACCGTTCAGAAAGTACCAGATACGGGCATGCTCCAAGAAGCTGTCCACTATACGGGTGATACGGATATTCTTGCTGTATGCCTGGCCGGGTATCAAACAGCAGATACCACGGACTATCAAATCAATCTTCACCCCCGCTTCACTCGCCTTATAGAGTTCATCAATCATAGCCGGGTCTTGCAGTGCATTCATTTTCAAAATGATATGTGCCTCTTTTCCGGCTTTCGCCATATTTATTTCATAACCAATCCGCCTGCGCAACTCCGGCAACAGATTGAACCGTGCCACCAGCAGACGTTTGAATTTCGGTTCAGCCACCTCCTTACGCAACACACGGAAAAGCGTATGCAAGTCATTGACAATTACTTCATTCGAAGTAAACAAACCCGAATCGGCATATACCGTTGCCGTTTTCTCATTAAAATTCCCCGTACTGATATAAGCATAGCTGCGCACTTGCTTTCCTTCCTTGTTGCGGCGAAGCACCAATGCCACCTTCGCATGCACTTTCAGTCCCGGAATACTATATATAATGTGTATTCCCGCTTTCTCCATCAGTTCGGCCGTCGCCAAATTATTTTCTTCATCAAAACGTGCCTTCAGCTCCACAAAGACAGTCACCTGCTTACCGTTTTGTGCAGCAGCTATCAGCGTATTGATAACCTCCGAGTTTTCTGCCACCCGATACTGGGTAATCATAATCTCTTTGCAAGAAGGGTCGTGCACCGCTTCGTAAAGGAAATGGATAAAATGGTCAAACGAATGATAGGGAAAGTGCAACAGCAAATCACGCTTATTGACATATCGGAAGATGGATTCCTTTTCATCCAGATAATTCAGTTTCATGGGTACCGGCTTGACCGGTGCTTCATTACCACGATTTGGATTGGGCAAATGCGACAAGTCTTCAAGATTGAGATGCTTGTCACCCGGAACCAGCTCATCGCGATTGATGTCAAAGGCATCCACAAGGAATTCCAGATAGTCCACAGGCATCTTGCGGTCATACACAAAACGACATACCGCCCCTATCTTGCGCTTCTTCACCTTCTTTTTCAGTTGCTCTACCATCTTTTCAGAACTTTCGGCATCATCGACAAAAATATCGGCATCACGCGATATCTTGCAACAATAGCTGCAATCCAACTCATAGCCGGGAAACATACGGTCAATATTTGCCTTGATGATATCCTCCATATACATCAGATAGAAATACTCACCCACCCGGGGAAGCTCGATGAAACGGGGCACTTTGCTATATGGCAGTTTGATGATATAATATTCCTTCTCACCGGTGTCACGACGGATGACACGCACCGAAAGATAAAGACGGTTGTCACGCAAAAAAGTCTTGATGCGATTCTTACATACAGGCACGGGCTGCAAATAAGGAAAAATCTCCTCTTTGAAGAAGTTCCTGATGAACTCCGTATGCACGGGCTCCACCTCCTGCTTGCTTTGGTAAAACACCACATGCTGCTGTTCACGCAAAGCAGGAATCAGCTTGCGTTCATAAATGCGAATACGGTCTTCCATCTGCTCATTCACCACCTCGGTTATCTGATGAATAAGATGTTTTGCCTCTTCCTGAGTAATATCATCACTGTGACCGCCCGAAGCAATCGCTTTATGTTCTGCCACACGTATCTTATAGAACTCTTCGAGATTGGAAGAATATATTGAAACAAAATTTATTCGCTCATATAGCGGAAGGGAGTCATCATCGGCCTCCAGTAATACCCGATGATTAAATGACAACCAACTGATATCACGTTTAAAATAATGATATTTGCTCTCCATAATATGCTAAGATTTGTGTCAAATATAGTACCTTTGTTGGAAATAAACAAACAAACAATGACTAGAATTGGATTATTATCGGATACTCATTCATATTGGGACGATAAATATTTAAAATACTTTGAGGAATGTGACGAGATTTGGCATGCAGGCGACATCGGCTCGGTGGAAGTTGCCGAACGGTTAGCTGCCTTCCGACCCTTTCGTGCCGTATACGGAAATATCGACGGACAGGAAATCCGTAAACTTTATCCACAGATAAACCGTTTTACCGTCGACGGTGCAGAAGTACTGATGAAGCACATCGGCGGTTATCCGGGCAATTACGACCCGTCCATCCGCGGCAGCCTGTTTGTAAAGCCGCCCAAATTATTCATCAGCGGGCATTCTCACATCCTGAAAGTGAAATATGACAAGACTCTCGGCCTGCTGCACATCAATCCGGGAGCAGCAGGCAAATCAGGTTTCCACACCGTTCGCACACTGGTGCGTTTTGTAATAGACCAAGGAGAATTTAAAGATTTAGAAGTAATAGAATTGGCAGAATAAGTTGGATAGTAAGAAAATCTTTCCGAACTTTGCGCCACAAAAACAGTAATAACTAAAAATATGAAGACTTATCTCGTTACAGGAGCTGCCGGATTTATCGGCGCCAACTATTTAAAGTACATTTTGGCCAAGCATGACGATATCAAGGTCGTTGTCCTTGACGCCCTGACCTACGCCGGAAATCTGGGAACCATCGCATCTGACATTGATAATGAACGTTGCTTCTTTGTAAAAGGAGATATCTGTGACCAAGCACTTGCAGACCGGCTCTTTGCTGAATATAAGTTTGATTATGTGGTGAACTTTGCTGCCGAGAGCCACGTAGACCGCAGCATTGAGAATCCGCAACTGTTTTTACAGACCAACATCCTCGGCACACAAAACCTGCTGGATGCTGCCCGCCGTGCATGGGTCACCGGTAAGGACGAACACGGATATCCCACTTGGCGCAAAGACGTGCGCTATCATCAGGTGTCTACCGATGAAGTATATGGCAGTCTGGGAGCCGAAGGTTTCTTTACAGAAGAAACACCGCTTTGCCCTCACAGCCCTTACAGCGCCTCAAAGACAAGTGCCGACATGATTGTAATGGCATATCGTGATACATACAAGATGCCTGTCACCATCACCCGTTGTTCCAACAACTACGGTCCTTATCATTTTCCCGAGAAACTGATTCCGCTTATCATCAAGAACATTCTGGAAGGCAAGAAGCTTCCTGTCTACGGCGACGGAAGCAATGTGCGCGACTGGCTGTATGTGGAAGACCATTGCAAAGCCATCGATTTAGTGGTACGCCGGGGACGCAACGGAGAAGTTTACAATGTAGGCGGACATAATGAAAAGCAAAATATAGAAATAGTCAAGCTTACCATTGCCACCATCCATCAGATGATGACCGAAAATCCCGAATATCGCAAGGTATTAAAGAAGAAGGAACGGAAAGAGAACGGCGAAATCAGCATTGACTGGATTAACGAATCACTGATTACGTTCGTCAAAGACCGTTTGGGACATGACCAGCGTTATGCCATCGACCCCGAAAAGATTACAAAGGAACTGGGCTGGTATCCTGAAACAAAATTTGAAGTGGGCATCGTGAAAACAATACAATGGTATCTGGAGAATCAAGCTTGGGTGGAAAATGTAACCAGCGGTGATTATCAGAAGTATTACGAAAGTATGTATAAAAACAGATAATACACCAATAGACCGGAAGCGGTGACAGCAGGTAATCAATGTATCGTGAATCTGCTGCCACCGCTTTCCGATTATTTTAACTTCAACTTGACCAACACCGGAACAGTTCTATCCTAACCGAGGACTTGCATACAAGAATAAAGAAACGGCTAATGAAGTATGTCCTTTCATCAGCCGTAACAAGCATTCTCATCCGTTAGATTACCCCCTTTTATCAGTCGAAGTATTATAGTCTTCGGCAATGGACTGTACAGTCTATTACCGGAGACTGTACGGTCTACTACGGTGGACTGTACAGTCCGCTGCCGGAGACTGTAGTAATCTTCCGTTTAAAAGCCCTTGGCCGACAGCAGGAAACGACTTAATCTTCCCTTTGGCCGCGGTTAAGCAGCAGGAGGCTATACAATGTGACTTTTACATTATTTCTTTTCAAGCTCTTGCAAGCTTTCCATCTTCTTCGTTTCCAGGAATTCATAGATGCCGCAAAGATGCTCTTTCACTTTCTTGTTGCCGAATTCATACACCTTGCTCACCAGCCCGTCAAGGAAATCACGGTCATGGGATACCACGATAAGCGTACCGTCAAAGTCAAGCAAAGCCTGTTTCAAGATATCTTTTGTCTTCATGTCGAGGTGATTGGTAGGCTCATCGAGAATCAGCAGATTGACCGGTTCAAGAAGTAACTTTATCATTGCCAGACGGGTGCGTTCACCTCCCGAAAGTACCTTAACCTTCTTCATCGAAGCCTCGGGACTGCCAAACATGAAAGCTCCCAGCAAGTCACGAATCTTATTACGGATTTCACCTTTAGCCACATCATCGATGGTTTGAAAGACCGTCAGGTTTTCATCCAGCAGCGAAGCCTGATTCTGTGCAAAGTAGCCGATCTGAACATTATGTCCCAGTGTGAGTGTTCCTTCGTGCTCTATCTCCTTCATGATACATTTCACCAGCGTAGACTTACCCTCACCGTTCTTTCCCACAAAAGCCACTTTATCACCGCGCTCGATAGTGAGAGACGCATTGCTGAACACTACGTGGTCGCCATACGTCTTGCCTACCCCGTCCATAATAACCGGATAATTTCCACTTCGGGGTGATGGGGGAAACTTAAGGCGAAGCGCCGAAGTGTCTTCCTCATCCACTTCCACCAG
>ENA-OPCL01000998-OPCL01000998.1-human-gut-metagenome-genome-assembly--contig:-NODE-998-length-22348-cov-2.672229_pt1 | contig 22348 bp, 27 predicted proteins | sample MGYA00241251_ERZ501482 | MGnify/ENA primary metagenome ERZ501482 (study PRJEB25962, sample SAMEA2042581) | human gut metagenome | biome: human gut; feature: human-associated habitat; material: faeces... | reverse complement strand
TGCAGCATAGCTTCTTCTATTGCTGCACAATATCGTCATCATTTGAACCTTTACCCGGGTGTTTGACACCCTTCTAAGGGGATAATAGCATAAGAATCCTTATTTCAGGCCATGATTGGCTTATTTTTTTGTCAAATTTTTTGATTTTATATAGGCTTTTTGGGCTTTTTGTGATATAATAGGGACATGGAGGAAACATACTATGAAAGTCAATACTTCAAAATCGAAAAACGCAGAATCCTTTTATATCAAACAGTCCTATATCGATTCCAACGGCAAGTCTACTTCCAGAACCATCCGTAAACTGGGAACTTTGGAAGAGTTGTTAAAGGAGCATGGCCCGACCAGAGATGACGTTATGAAGTGGGCCAGGGAACAGGCACGGATAGAAACCGAGAAGTACGAACAAGAAAAAGAGAATCATTGCCTGCCCGTTATCTTCCATCCAAACAGGAAAATCCCCTATGGGGAAAGACGAAAATTCGATGGAGGCTACCTGTTCCTGCAATCGATTTACCACGAACTCAGGCTGCCTTCCGTCTGTAGGAAAATCCGTGAAAAGCATCACTATGAGTACGATCTTAACGCGATCCTTTCCGACCTGGTCTATACCAGGGTCCTTGACCCCGGAAGCAAGTGCTCATCCTACAAAGCCGCCCGGAAGTTCCTCGAACCTCCAATGTATGAGTTGCATGATGTATACAGGGCATTAAGTGTCCTTGCAGAAGAAAGCGACTTCATACAGTCAGCGGTTTATAAAAACAGCCTTGGTGTCATAAAGCGCAACAACCATGTCCTTTACTACGACTGCACCAACTACTATTTCGAGATAGAACAAGAAGATGGGGACAAGAAATACGGCAAGAGCAAAGAACACAGGCCCAACCCGATCATACAGATGGGTCTGTTTACAGACGGTGACGGCATTCCCCTTGCCTTTTCCCTGTTCCCCAGCAGCCAGAACGAACAAAGATCCCTGAAACCTCTGGAAAAGAAAGTGATCGAGGACTTCGGGTGCGGGCGTTTTATATTCTGCTCGGATGCAGGACTCGCTTCTGAAAACAACCGTATCCTCAACCACTCCCGGGACAGGGCGTTTATCGTCACGCAGCCTATCAAGAAGCTGAGCGCGGAATATAGGGAACTTGCCCTTAACCGCAAGAGATTCCGCAGGCTCTCCGACCATAAACTCGTGGATCTTGACCATCTTACCGATGACGATTCCGATCAGCTCTTTTACAAAGAAGAGCCTTACAGCTCGAAGAAGCTGGAACAGCGCCTTATCATAACCTATTCCCCTAAGTATGCCGCCTATCAAAAGGAAATCAGGCAAAAACAGGTGGAACGGGCCATGGCCATGCTTAAGGCCGGGAACCATACAAAGCAAAGAAAGAATCCTAACGATCCCGCAAGATTCATCACAAAGGAAGCTGTCACACAAGATGGGGAGAGGGCAGAGATCCAATACTACCTTGATGAGACGAAGATAGCTGAAGAATCCCTGTATGATGGCCTTTATGCCGTATGTACCGATCTGTTTGATGATGCAGTAGATGATATCCTTAAGGTGAGCGAAGGGAGATGGCAGATAGAAGCATGTTTCCGGATCATGAAGACCGATTTTTCTGCACGTCCCATATATCTTCAGCGTGGCGACCGGATACAGGCCCATTTCCTGATTTGCTTCCTGGCACTTCTGGCCTATCGTATACTTGAAAAGAAACTTGAGAAGAAATACACCTGTGAAGAAATCCTTGAAGAGTTGCGTGGGTACCAGTTCGCAGATGTGCAGGGACAGGGATTCATACCCGTCTATACAAAAACAAAACTGACGGATAAACTGCATGAGATCAGTGGGTTCAGCACGGATTTTGAATTTCTTACAAAGAGCAAAATGCGGGAAATACAAAAAAAAGAGTAAAGGAAAATAAAAAGCCTATATATCAAAACGAAAAGATACCGCCGTAATACCCCTATAAAATGGGCATTACAGCGGTATTTGGTTTTTATGACTGTCAAAGATGGGATTATAGCGTGTTTATGGTCGTATGTCGATAGTGATTGGACCATAATTATATAATGAAGCCACGACGATATTATGCAGCATAGCTTCTTCTATTGCTGCACAATATCGTCATCATTTGAACCTTTACCTTTCTATCTATATTGTTCATATATTTGCTCAATATTCTCCAAATCAGTCGTGAACTGCAGAATTTATAAACCGATACGAATCCATCTTTTCCTTTTCTATTATACCTTGTAAAAGACACTTTTTGATAAATGCAGACGCTCCGTTCTCGGTTATTCCAAATAGATCTGCAATATTCCGGCGATTAAACGAATATTCATAGCGATAACGATCAAATAATCGTACTAACTTCTCCATTGTATTCTTTCTAAAATCTTTTCCAAGTTGTTCAATTATTCTTTCCTGAAAATAAATAAGTTCCCAATCCTGTGATGAGTTGAATTTTCTCTCCACCAGTTGAGTTTTCTCTCCACTCAGTTGACTTTTCTCTCCACTCAGTTGACTTTTCTCATCGCTCAGTTGACTTTTCTCATCGCTCAGTTGACTTTTCTCTGAAAAATCAAGTGCTAATTGTGCAGGCATAGAAACACTTCTGTTTGGAAGAACAACTTGAAAATAAAATTCATTTGAATAAAATACGGGCTTCTCAGCAAAATCTGTATAAGAGTTAATTATTCTGCCAATACCACTTCCACGTCGGTCCATGTAATGCAATCTGCCAAAAATATCCGAAATAATTTCGTTTCTTCTCATAGAAGGTACTCTTTTCAAATCCAAGTCTTGAATTCGACTTCCATTGATCATGCCGCCCGGAGAAGTTATTTCAAGACGATCATCAAACATATCAACATGAACTTCTGTCCCAATGATTTGATAATCCCGATGAATAAGTGCATTTACCAGGACTTCCCTGACTGCTCTAAATGGATAATCGCTTTTTTCTTCTCTCCGCATTCCTCGAACAGTCCACGCGCTTTTGGAATTATTACGAATAAACGATTCAGCATTTCCGAGCAACGTAATCATGCTCGCATCAGAAAACTCCTGATCATCTAGAGCATCTCCATCAATAGAACCCTTCTCAGTTCCTTTCCAACGAGTACACACAATCTTAGACTGATGAATAAATCCCTGGTCACACAAAAGTAACCCTGCATTTGTTACCATCCCATCATAATCAGCAAATCCCATCGATAAAAGGTCTCTAGGTAAAACAAAATCATCTCCAGTTTCTTTTTTGTATGTTGCCTTTAACAAGGTAAAGCTCACATCTTCGATTTTATATTTGCTTGGGAGAGAGTCATATGTTCTATTCTGACCTTTTAAAATAAGATTATTTAGTTCCTCTGGAGTAGCTATAACTGATCTGTCACCATGTCGAATATATGCTTCCATCGTTCTATCATGTAAATAATAGTAAGGATAATGTGGTCCATTTGAAATTATTAGTTCCAAACAAAGCTTTCCCTGCGATGTAGCCGGAATCTCATTTAATTCAAATCGTACATGTGGTGATATTCTTCCTTCAATTAGCTCAGAAATTTTACTTGCTACTGCTTGTGGATTATCAAGACCTACTGCTTCATGCGAATTATCCGTATAACCGAACAGAATTTGACCACCACTTGTATTAGCAAACGCAGATACTGATTTCAGCCAGCTCTTCGGTTTTTCCTGCTCAAGATTTAATTTATAATCAATTTTTGTTGCTTCTACACCCATAGAAATAAAAGAATCCACCTTCATTTTCCTTTCTCGTTTTCAATATCAACTAAGTATCAGAATATCTTATTATTGTCACTTACCGCATATTGATTTACATTTTGGGCAAATGGAGTAAATGAATATTTCTGATCTCCATTATCACTAGCATCAACGACACTTTGATACATCAATCCAACGTTTAAAAGTCCTTGTACAAAAGAACTGTACGGAATATTTGCTTCGTAAATATGCTCACCTAAAAAAACTAAATCCTCTTCCAATGTATGAGTTATTGCGTGACAAATTCGAAAATATGTCGGTCTATCAATAGCATCTGCAAGAAGATATCTAGTTGCATTAATTAGATATTGAACCTTTTGTTGTGTTTCCACTCTATCAATAATTTCTATCAAACGACGAGAATTTTCTCCCTTTTCCCCATCTTTAGTAAGCTTGACACACAATTTAAGATTATCATCTTCATTTAAATAAACGCCATTCAGGAATGCCTCCATCTTTCCCCAAAATAATTGTTCCCGAATAAAAAAAGGCGACTTTCCAAGTGCAATAATAATCTTTGCGGCTGACATTGTATCTCCTAAAATAGCATTAACAGCATCCTCAAGCAAATTCTTTGAAGCTTCCAGCGTCTCCTCATTGGATATTACCATCTTTACTCGCTCAATAAACTTCATTTCTCCACCTCCCATATTACATATGCTAACATATTATTCTCTAGATTTCATCTCAAATTCCCGAAAACACCCTAACTTATATTTCCATCGCTTTCCTTTGTTTTACTCACTTTACCGACTTTCTCAGTAGCACGGTCATCTCCGTCTTTTCCATCAACTTTTTCAGCAACCAACGTTCTTATGCTGCTCTTCATCTATGATATGCCTATATGTTTTGGTCCCACATCCGCTTATGTATGTCCAGAATCTCCCCGAACAGTATTGATCTTCCCGGACACTTTGTTTATACCTCACTCCTACCCCATTTCACGCAAATACTCACTGGCTATCGGAATCAGTTCCTTCATCGAATGAACAACTTCGCCTCCGTTCAGGATTTTTATTTCAAATATCGTATCCTTACCAAAGCTCATCATGTGTCTGAGGTTTATCGTAACATCCTTCATTTTACTGATTTCCAAGATCCATTTTGCGCAATTATCGCCGCACATCGATGCGTTAAAAATTCGATCCGGCTCATTCAAAATCAACAGCAGCGTTTTTACTCCACCAGATAACCGCTCCGGTAGAATCTGTTCCAACACAGGACTGTTAATACATTCTCCACTTAATACATCCGATTCATCAACATCTCTGATCATTTTCTTCGCCAGGTCCGTTACAAGCCATTCTGGATCATAACTGTTGTTAAAATAAACCTTTGTATTATAAATACTGTTTTCCACATCCCCATAAATAATACTGAGCATCTATAAGCACCTCCATATGGTAAAATAGAAGGATAACTTCATCGTCACCCTTCTACCAATCTTTTACAGTTTCCTACAAAACCTTTGTTTAATTCACTCCTAACTCATTTGTCGAGTTAAAATTTTTTTCTAATTCATATTTACGAGTTAAAACGAGTTATCTATTTCAGAAAATAAATTTCTGAAATTTCTCTAAATTGAGTCCTCTATCCACGTCACTTCATCGTCTTCGCCAGCGATGCCAGCAGGGCTGCCATTTCCGGGTTTGCCAACACCTTTCTCAGCAGCTCTGCGTCCACGCCATCCGGCACTGCAACTGTCTTGCTGTCCCCATCTTGTCCGCGCATCTGCGGGTTGAGGTTCTCTTTTTTATAAAAGGCATTTTCCATCAGTTCCGCATTTTTCCGCCGGTCCTCATCTATGATATGCCCATACACTTCCGTTACCATATCCGCCTGTGCATGTCCGGAATCTCCCTGGACCGCTTTGATGTCCCCGCCACTCAACTTCAGCTTATAGGTCACGCTCGTATGTCGCAGGCTGTGAAAAACCACATCCGGCAAGCCCAGCCGGTCTATGATCTCCTGCATCTTCTCCCGGAGATAACTGCCGCCAATCGGAAGACCAAACGTTGTTGCCATGACAAGGTTATAATTCTGGTATTCGTTTCCCAGCGCTTCTATGATCTCCTCCTGCTCTTGCTTGATTTCTGCCAGGCACTGGGCAACTGACCTCGGGATGAACACTTTCCGGTTACTCGTCTCTGTTTTCGGGGTTTTTAAGACCCGGACAGTTTTATTATTTTTCCTCTGGCTGGGGAAAATCAAGAGGATATCTTTCGAATCCAATGCTTCCAGTGCCCGTCTCGATACCCGTTCCACTTCCTTATTCACAAGGACATACGCTCGGTTCTCTGCAACCGCTTCCTCCGAAATTTCCACGCAGTCCCATGTCAGTCCCAGGATCTCCCCCATCCGCAGCGTCGCGGTAAATGCCAGGTGGAATGCGATTTTCAGCATCTTATTGTCACAGGCTTCGATTGCCTGCATCAACATCTCCGCTGTCCAGATTTCCCGTTCCTGCTTCTTGGCTTTTGGTACGGTTGCATCTGTTGTAGGGTTCTTTTTCATCAGGTCCCATTTCACCGCCTGCCGGAAGCAGCTTCTCAGAATTTTATGGATATCATTTACCGTTGACTCTGTTATCGTTTCCGTTCCATGGGGATTCCGGGTACTGATGACTGCCGGCATTTTCAGCAGCTCCTTATAATACTTTTCCATGAAATGCACGTTGATTTTGGAAAGCTCCGTTTTCCCGATGGTGGGCAGGATATAATTTTCAATCAGAGAAAGATTTCCTTCATAAGTCGAAACGCCCCATGCATCATGCCCATATAATTCCACATATTCTTTGATCAGTTCTTCCACCCGCGTACATTTTGGAACCTGAAAATTACCTACCGCCATCTTATACTCAATTTCCTTCCGGCGGATTTCAGCTTCTTCCATGGTGTCAAATGTCTCGGATTTCTGATGTTCTTTTCCCTTCTCGTCTTTATATTTATAAACAACAGCAATGGAACTTCCGCGTTTTCGGATAAATGCCATCTCATACACCGCCTTCCCGGCACTGGTAGGAACCGACCCATTGCAAAAATTCCTCCCGGTGGATGCGCAGGACTTTTCCTGCCCCGATCCCGGAAAATTTCCCTGCCTGCAGCCACTTTGTCACGGTAGAAGGGGCTACCCCCGCCAGCTCTGCCGCTTCCTGTCTGGAAAGGTAATTCCTTGTTTCCAGCCCTTTTCCCGAGGCAGCTGTTCTTTTTGCAACTCGATAGACAGACTGTGTATTCAGGAATTGCTGAAAACTCTTTCTGGAAATCCATTTCCTGTCATCAAATGTCCTTACTTCAAAAATATATTTATAAGCGCCGGCTGCAATCATGCGGTTCAACTCCGCTTTGGGAATTTCCAATAACGCTGCCGCTTCCTGTAGCTCAATGTACTCTGATTCCATCTCTTCCAGCGTCGGCGTCTTCTCTGCTTTCCGATACACGCTTTGTTGCCCATACCACTGCTCAAATTCTTCCATCGGAATCCGCATCACAAAATCAACCAGGATTGTTTTCAGCCCATTCTTCTTCCAAATCTCATACAGGTTCGAGCTGTTCACTCCTAACAGATTGGCAGCCTCCCGGAACGAATACGAACTTCTAACCAGCTCCTTGCCCGGTGCTTCCCCATTTACTTTTTTGTGTTTTACCTGATTTGCATACCATTTTTCAAAGCTTTCCACGTCAACCCGCATCCGTCCGCCGACCAGCTCTGTTTTGAAAAAGTTCCGGTGAACCAGCCAATAGCTTTCCGTCTTTTTCACCCCAAGCAGCCTTCTCATTTCCGGCACGGACATTGTTCGCTTTGGTACAGACATACTGTTATCCTGTACACTACTTCCTCTCTCCGTACAAAAGATTTGCGCTTCCCGGAGTTTCTGCACTTCATTTTCATGACCATGATTCATAATTGTTTTCCTCCTGTGCACCCAATATACCACGCGCTCATTCCAATGCTTTAGAAGGTAAATTCATAAATTTCCGGTCTGCTGATCCAGCCACGCATCAAAACTTTTCTTTGAAATCCGGTATTTTGTTCCAGCCTGAATCCAGCGGAATTCTTTTCTTTTTAACAGTTCATACACCGTAGGTCTGCTGATCCCCAGGATCTGCTGCAACTCCTTTACCGTGTAGCAGCGCTTTTCCTCCATTATGGCATCCCTCCTATTTTCCGATCCATAAAGCTGATCACCTGCCGCTTCAGCCGTTGCCTGATCTTATAAATTTTCTGCCTTGCTGCCTCATAAGTGATTCCCTGATCTTCCGCGACATCTGTAAGCGATATTTCTTTACGGAGATATTTTGTAAAAAAATCCTGCTGTGTCCCCAAAATAGACAGTTGACTGTTAAACAGCGCATAATCTTTTCTCATATCCCGCAGCACATACGCATCTTCCATATAAGTCTCCGCGCAGTCCACGCCTTCCATTATGTCCCCGGAAAAATCACAGTTGACCAATGCATCAAAAAGCATTACATTCCGAATTGCCTTCCTTGCAGTAGGGTCACTCATTCCATTTCCACCCTGTATCCGGACTCCCAGCGCTCCTGACTCATGCCTGGAATTGCTTTCCTTTTCATTTTCAATCATGTAGCAAAGTCCCTCCGTATATCCATCTACCATTCCAAGAAAGTTCGGATAATTTCGGATAATAAGATCTACCCGCTTTTCAGAGTCTGCGCTCACATATATCCGGATTAAGTCTAAGTTTCCGTTTCCCATAAAATCGTCCACCTTCTGCCCGAATAAAAATCTCCGTTTCTTTATCCACACAATCAACTCCGTTTGCTTCCATCATCCACAATTTCGTCCGATTGATTACACATCCCCTGTGGATTTCCAAAAGAACCCGTTCCTCTTTATCACAAATTACAATATGGTCCTGATACGCTTTCTGTATCCTGATATAAGCAACTGCGTCCTCCCAGCTTTCTACCCACACCCCACCTGCCAGGGAACCATCCTGTAACAGGCTATAGCACAAATATCCTTTAAAAGATTCTCCTGTTCCAAATCCCTGCGGAGAAATGGATGCCAATACTTTACGTTCCATCCAAGGCAAATGCCCCGGACGCAAGATTCCAAGAACCTTACTCCGATCCACAATTTCTTTTCGACCTGTCCGTAAACTGATTCCAACGATCGGTCCTGACCGATGCAGCAGATCCGATCCAATACCGCCCTGACAATAGAAAAGCTGCCCTGACTTTTCCATCAACGCAGCCTTTCCAGACAGCACGACAATTTTCCTATGAATTGTATAAGGCTTTCCTGCCTGTTCCATACAATCCGCTTCTGTGTACTGTCTCATTCCTACTCCTTTCCGCTTTTATTCGTTTCTCCGCTTTCTTTCGTAGTTGTCTGCTCCATATCTGTCTCTGCTTCTTTCTCTGACGTCTGTTCCGGTTCCGTTGCCGACGCAGAATCCTCAGATACAGTTTCATCCGCAGTTTCTTCTTTTTCCTTACTTTCTGTCCTGGAAACCTCTGTTTCTTCTGTCTCCGTTTCACTTTCTTTCCCCAGTTCAGATTTCACCGTTTCTGTATCCATCTTTACATCTTCCATTCGAACTGGCAGATCGCTTTTTTCTGACCTGCGAATCAGGCTTTTATCAAGTTGAGGTTCCAGCGTCAGCGCCGTGGTATCCATTTCGGCTGCATTGTTATATACGATCCTTGCACCAACAATCTGTCCATCTGCCAGACCACAGCCAAGCTCATAGTAAATGGGGAAATCCGTAGATGTCGGCAGTGTACAAATCAAATCGCCTCTCTTATTTAAGGGATAATCTCCACAATCGTAAATATACCCCCAGTATGGCTCTACGCCTGCCCAGTCAACCCAGACCGGATGTCCTTTACAGTGTTCGTTGTGCTCATGCGTCATCTGGTAGCAAGAATCCGTATGCGTATGATACACCGGCTTTGTGTAACATCCACCCTGTGTATCCTGATGTGCGACCTCCCCAACACGATTTCCTGCTGCATCCGTATGATAATGGTAATCATATTCGATTTCTCCGGGCACCTGATCCACACCGATCACCATTTTCTGCGGTACATTTAAAATCGCTTCCCTGATCTCTGCGAATGTGGCATCCTCAGACACAGATACTCCTTTTGTGAGTAATGCGGATGCCAGACCTTTCTTACCATTACTCACACGCGTAAAAACCGCATCAAGCTTTTCGTTCAGCGCATTTTTCAGCTGCTCCAGATATTCCTGTACATTGGACTGATTGCCGGTAATAGCACTAGCAAGTCTTTCCTGCTCTGCCATCACATTTGTATTGTGCTGGGCAATCGCATCTTTAATCGCTTGCTGTCCCTCTTTATTTGCTGCGTCATGCGTGGTCAGACTGTCCAGAATTACCTGCTGGTTTTTCTTTACGTCGTTTCCCAGATTACCAATCGCATCTCCGATCTGATCCTGACTGGCACCTTGACTTTCCTGCAGCTGCTTAAAATAGTTGTCCAGCGCAGTATTCAGATTTCCAAAAGATACGGTAATCTGATTCAGGTTCGCATCGATCGAACTGTTTAAACCGGACTTCATTTCTTCCAGTTTCTGTAATGTCTCCGCATGATCTGTCTTGTTGTCCTTTGACAGCTGCAGAATCAGGTTTTCCAAATCTTCATAGCTCTTATTGAGCTGAGAAGAAATGTCTGCTGCAGCCCGCTGCACTGCATCCAGAGTTTCCTGATACTGGATGTCCTGTTTTTTATCCATAGCGGTCAGAATCTCTGTAATTTCGCCCTGCGTTTTTGAGATCTGTTCATGCAGGTTATCCATCTGATTTTTCAAATCCGCAACGGAAAGATCCAGATTTTCGTTCAGCTCTGCAAAATTCTGTTTTGTCAAAGCCTCTAAGCCCGAAAACTGATTTACAATCTGCGTCAGGTTCTGGTCTGCCTGATCCTTCAGTCCGCTTTCCAGCTCAGATAAAATATTTTTCAACTCTGCCTGGTTCGCATTTGCAATAGACTTATTTTCCTTCTGGTTTACCGCCATCGTATCTTTTAATTCCGATTCCATTGCCGCAAGATCCTTGGCTACGTTTCCCTCCAGCGTTTCCATCTGCTTCTGCGTTTTTTCAATTTCAGTTTTTACTGCTTCCAGACTCTTTGTTACCTCTTCCTGGCGCAGCTGGTTTTTGCTTTCCAGCGCATTTACGCTTTCCGTCAGTTTCTGCTCTGTGTAAATGATCTGGTTTTTTGTTTCTGTAATACCATTCTGAATTTCCTTCATTTCAGAATGCAACGTTTCCTGATCCTTACCATACTGCTCATAATATGCATCCAGCTTCGCCTGCTGATCTGTTAAAAAGGAATTGACCTTTTCAAATGAACTTTTCATTTCTGTCAGGCGGTTAGTCAGCTCCCTGCTCAGACGGTCTATCTTTTCGTTTAGCTGCAGGACAGAGTTCTCCATTTCCTTTGTCGATCCGGAGATCTGTTCCAGCGTACTCTGGTTTGTGGTAATCTGTGTATCCAACTGTGTCAGATACTCTGTCATCGAATAGAGATTTTCCTGCAGCTGCTTTGTTACAGTATCCCCCAGCTGCTTTACTGTGTTGTTGGTTTTCTCTACATCCGAGTAAACAGAGTTAAAATTGTTCGTGTAAAGCTCTACCATCTTTTCCGCGATTGTATGAATCGTTTCTGTGGACAGTCCAAGATCCAGATCCGCCAGAACCTGTTCCAGCCGAGAAATCACGGCATTTTTATCATAGCCTGCGCTGCCATCCCCGATCAGCTTATTCAGTTCTTCAATTGCGGTGCTGATCACTTTTTCCTGATCTGCTTTACTTAAGCTGTCTAACGCATCAAATGCGTTTCCCTTTTCCTCCAGATACTGTTCGAATACTTCCTCCATGCTCGGAGCTGAAGCAGTTTTGCTTCCACATCCTTTTACCAGCCCAGCAGTTACCAGACAAACGGCTAAAACTCCCATTCCGGTCAACAGCACAACTCTTTTCTTCAATCCAGCCATGTTCTTCTCCGAACTCGGCAGCTGTTCCTTTTTCTTTCGATTCTTTAATTCCATGTTCTTTCCTCTCCTCTTTTTATCTGTGTAAATTAGATTCTCTGTTTCAGCTTCAGTAGGACTCCTGCATTTCCTTTTCATCCGTTTTTCTCCTCGTCCATAAGCCCTTAAAACATTCCCGGTCTTTTCTTTTTCCTTGGAAACTCCAAGGAACCTTCTTTTCCAGTTCAGTTTCCGTTTCCTGCGGAACTGACTTTAGTGTAAAAGATACTTTCCTGTTTGCCGTGGGCTTTGTAAGTCTACTTCTGATCTTCGTAGGTCTACGGAATAGACCAGATGGAAGAATTTCTGGTTTCTGAAACGGATTTCTGGTTCTCGGCTGTTCCTTTATGTCGATATAATTCCCTGGCAATTTCTGTCAGTCGATCTGCTATTTCCAGTAGTTCGTCCGATTCGGATGTCTTTTTCCCTTCTGCTCCCTTTATCAGTTTGTCCGTATTCACTTCCAACACTTCTGAAATATTTACAAGCAAATCCAACGAGCAAGCTGCAACACCACGTTCCATCCGGCTGATATGCAATTTCCCAACATGCAGGATGTCCGCCAGCTCTTCCTGCGTCATCTGTTTTCCTCTTCTTGCCTCCTGAAGCCGCTTTCCAAAAGCATTCTGATCAAAATACAACACGTTCTCCATCTCCTTTTATAACGGAACCGAGACATCCATTTTTCAAATCCCGATTCCAACAAAAAAGCCACCGGCAAGGCGATTTTGCTGCTTTCAACAAAATCACCTTACCGATGGCCTCTCATGTATATCTGGTTTAACCAATCGGATCAATTCTATCCTATGTGACCTGGAAATGGATTTACGCAGTCTGTTGCACCTCAACCATTCCGTCGGCATACTGAAATTTTATAAATCTACTCATTCCGGCGCGTAAACATCCAATCGATGATGCCTGCGTCCCATCATTCTTCTGACAATCGCTGCCTGGCAGCTTTTACAAGTCATTTTTACTGTCCCATTTCTATCCTGATATCCTAATAATAAATTCCCACAGTTAGGACAATAACAGGTATATGGATGCCATCCCCCTATCTGTACCATATCCGAATCCTGCTGCACCTCTTCTCCACATCGTTCACATCCATCATATAATTGCATCGTATAATTCCCCTTCCTGTTTTTATCTGTAAACCTATAACGTGTTTACTTTTATCCAATAGAGATTCCCCATATCTCCGGACAAGGGAAAGGAACCGGAAAATATGCTGCACCTGACAAGTTCCGTCGCGCCCAAAGGCGCTGTCAGCTGTTCTCTTTACCGTCATTATATTCTCAGCATTATCCTCTGTCAAGAAAAACATGCAAACTATTGCATGTTTTCAATTTTGTAAAGCGCACTATTTTGCATCTTTTCATTGACTTTTTTATCTGTCACAACTATGATAAAAATGTACAGATTTATTATTTCGACACGATTGATTTAAGGAGAACTCATATGGAATTCGGTGAAAAAATCAGAACTTTAAGAAAACAACATAAAATGACACAGCCAGATCTTGCAGCAGCGCTCGGCGTTTCTCTCCGGACCTTACAAAACTATGAAACAGGTAACTCCTACCCACACAAACAGGAAGTCTATCAAAAACTTGCCGAATTATTTGGCTGCAACCTTGACTATCTCTTGACCAGCAATGAATCCTTTATTCTGGATGCCTCTGCGCAATATGGCGCACGAGGCGCCAAACAGGCTCAGGCAATCCTCGATCAAACCGCTGCATTGTTCGCTGGAGGAGAACTCACAGAAGAGGACCAATTGGCTTTTATCAATGAAATCACAACCTTATATTTTGATTCCAAGAAACGGGCAAAAAAATATACCCCCGCCAAATACCGTCGCTCCGCATCGGAATCTACGGAGTCCTGATTTTAGGACAGCGAATATGTTATCCTAATTTTGTCACCGGGGGTATATCCTATGAGTAACTATATCTATGATACTGTGGAAAAACTTTGTAAGAAATATAAAACGCGAGATCCTTTTGAACTGCTTAACGGCATGAATGTTATTGTTACAGAATCTTTTGCGTTCAGCAATTTAAAAGGGTTCTGCTTTTTGAATTGCCGAACGACCTATGTCGTTATCAATGGAAACTTAACCGATTCTGAAAAAAGAATTGTTGCCGCTCATGAACTCGGTCATATCGTCCTTCATAAGGATCACCTCAAGCTGGCTCCTATGAAGGACTCCATTCTGTATGATATGACCGGCAAGCTTGAATACCAAGCTAATTCTTTCGCTGCAGATCTTCTAATTTCTGACGCGGAAATTAGGTCGTTGCTTAAGGAAGAAGAGATGGACTATTTTGAAGCGTGTCACCGGCTAGATACTGCGCCTGATTTGATCAGCTTCAAATTATTTAACTTAAATAAGCGAAATACATCCTATAATTTACCCTTACCAACAAATTTAAACAGTGTCTTTTTGAGAGATTAAATTTATGATTTCTGAAACAAATTTTTCAACTACAGTATTTTCATTATACATGAGTAAGTCATCTTTTACTTCTATGGAGTACATTTTTTCTATATCTACAATTAACCCAATATATCCTAATGACTCCATTCCTATCGACTTCCATGTATCATTCTCCTTTATATCAGGAATTCCACATTTTCAATAATCAATTTATATAATTGTTCTCTCATCTTTTACTCCTTTATCACCCTAAAAATATATAGCTTTCTTATGCTCCTGCACCGGTGTATTCTCCCAGCATTTTATGGAAGAACCGGTACGCCAGCCAAAACAGCAGCACTCCGATCACTGCAGGAGAAATCACAAACAGAAAGCCCGTGATTCCACTCACCCTGCCCGTCAGATAAACGGACGGATAATAGTTCACAAACGCATACGGCACAATAAACGTGATGAACAGCTGAATCGGAATCGGGTAAATTGAAACCGGATATTCAATAAATCCTCGGATCTGATAGATAAAAATGTCCATCAAGTTATTTGCCCGCACATATTTGATGCTCAGCGAGCCGAAAAAAATGATGATCGCCGACTGAATCAGACTGCCTCCAAGGACAATCAGTGCCAGTACCAGAATCAGGTGCAGGCTGACTCCGATCGCCAGCTTGTTCAGACAGAATACCAGCATAATGAACCCCAACACCACATGGCTCAGAAATCCCAGATAGCTCTGCCGCATAATCAGATGCCAGAACGGGTCGAGCGGTTTTACGAAAAAGATATCGAATTCGCCTGACTGAACCATCTTTTCAATCGACCGGATTGGAATATAGAAAAACAGGCACGCGATTCCGTAGGTCAGCAAATTCAGTGTATACAAAAAGCTGATCTCATAATAATTCCATCCGTTAATCGAACCAAACTGCCTCAGGATAATCCAGATCCCGCAGTAACTGATAATATAGGTAAACATATTGACGAAGATTTCCAGAAAAAAATTCAGCCGGTATTCCGCCTTGCTTTTTAACAGCAAATAATAAAAATGTCCTATAATTTTCAGATTCATGTCAGCCCCCCTGAATGACGATTTTATAGATTGCCTTTTTCCAGACCAGATAACAAACTGTCCCGAAAAGAACAATCCAGAACAGCTGCTTTCCTAAAATTCCAAGTACCTCTGCCGTTCCGTATTTTCCGATATAGATCGAAATCGGCGCAAAATAAATATACTGAAATGGCAAAACTTCCGCCGTTCTCTTTAAATAGTCCGGGAAAAACCACAGCGGAATCCATGCACCGGAAAACAGCTTAATCAGGTCATTTAACAACCGTTCCAGTGCCCAGACCTGACTGAACCAAAAGCCCAGGATTCCAAGGAAAAAGCAGATCAGAATCCGCAGGAATCCTCCTGCCGCAAAGGAACAGAAAAACAATAAAAAGCTTTTCAAATCCGGAATGGAAAAATGAAAAATGGCATACATCACAATAAGCAGCGGCACTGCGAAAAAAGTGAGCTGAAACAGCATTTCCCCAATCGTCCGCGCCAGCATCAATGAAAAATAGCTGTACGGTTTTACCAACTCCGTCCCGATTTTTCCGGTATAGATCTGGTCGTTGATTTCACTGATAATCCGGTTGTTTAAAACAATTCCGATCACTGTGCTGACGATGATATAGGTCGTCATTTCCGTAATGTTGACGTCGCTGGTATTATTCTGATAGACCAGCAGCACACGCCAGATGTAATACTGTGCAAAAACAGTCAGAAACAGCGCGACCACCTTTGTGATATATTCGAACCGGTACGCCATGTTCTGTTTAAAAATATTCAGAGACAGTCTCAGATAAAATTTCATGTTCATGCCTCCATATTTTGATACATCCGCCGGATAACGGCTTCGATTTCCGGTTCCCGCACTTCAAAATCGACAATTTCCACTTCACGCCGGAAATAGTCCACAATGTTGATCGGTTTTACTTTGCTTGTATCCGCATTTAACGTCAGACGGTTACGCTCTTTTTCCACAACGAACGGCGCAAATTCTGCAGGAATTTCCACCTCAGAAATCGGTTTGGAAAACTCAATATTCACAATCCGTTCTTCCCCATATTTATGCTTAAGCTGATCCAGCTCGCCGTCGAACATTACTTGTCCGTGGTCGATGACGATCACCCGTTTGCACAGCTTTTCCACGTCGGACATATCATGCGTTGTCAGCATAATCGTCGTCTGGTGCTCCCGGTTTACTTCTTTAATAAACTCCCGGATTTTTTCTTTTACAACGACATCCAGACCGATTGTAGGCTCGTCCAGATACAGGACAGCAGGATTGTATACAAGCGCACACGCCAGATCCGCGCGCATCCTCTGTCCAAGCGACAGCTGTCGCACCGCGACATTATCGAACTTATCCAATTCCAGAATATCATTGAAAATTTCCAGATTTCTCTTATAAGTCTGCTCCGGGATGTTATACAACTTCCGATACAGCTCGAGCGTATCCCGCACCGGAATATCCCACCACAGCTGCGTCCGCTGACCAAAAACAAGACCTACCTGCAGCGCGTTCGCCTTGCGGTTTTTATACGGCTCAATGCCATTTACAACGACCTTCCCTGCAGACGGAACCAGAATCCCGGACAGCATCTTGATCGTTGTCGATTTTCCCGCGCCGTTCGGTCCAATGTAGCCAATACACTCCCCGTCTTCAATAGAAAAACTGACGTCCTTTACCGCTTCTTTTGTCATGTACTCCCTGGAAAAAATGTCCTTTACAAATCCCCCTGCCCCACTCCGTCTTTTCTGGATTTTGAAGTTCTTGCTGATGTGCGATACTTCTATCATTTGATTTCCCCCTTATTTTCAAAAAAATTATAATTACTATAACTTTCTATCCACTTTTCAATTTCCATTTCCGCTTTTATAATAGCGTCTATTTTTATTTTTACAAGATCATCTATCTTTTTACCCAAAAACAGTAATTTAATTAAATAGCTTCTAAATTTCAAATACTCTTCCGATAATTGATTAAATTTATTAACTATCTCATCATAATTTTCTCCTGTTTTTAACTGTAAAAAAACGAACATATCTGCGATTCTTTTTTTATCATCTCCAATATTTTTCAAATACATAAACAAACGTGATGAAAAGGGATCTTTATCATCCGACACTTCCTTAGTAAGATCCAATTTCCCCTTAATATCACCAGAAAAGTTTAATAACTTATCTTTGGAATCATTATTATACCATATTGAAATACGATGTCTCAATTCTTCCTTTCTATTTTCTATTTCAATTTTATTCTTGTTTACTATTTTTTCAAAAATTATAAATCCACTTTGTATAAATTGAATTTTTTCCTTTTCCATATATTTCAGAGCTTCCAAATATTCATCATCTAATAAATATCCTTCTTCCTTTTTTTCAACTATCAAACAGATGTGTTGTCGGTGCAATTTTTTATAAAAAGGAAGCCACTCACATTCATAGCCATCAACATATATCGCAACAATATGATTATCAATCCACTCTTTACTACATTTATTGTCCCAGAGTGTTTTATCAAAATATTCTATATGAATACCATGATAATTCTCCAAAAGTCTATTTCTTTCTTTTAAATCTCCTTCCCAGCACAATTGCATATTCTCGCCAATATTTTTCGAAGTATTGTTAATTTTATAAGAGAACCCAATTAATTCTAAATACATCAACTTATATTCCACATTCCAATAATTTGCTATCGAGATTATTAAATTAACAAAACATATCCAAAAATAATAAATTAACTGGAGATTCCCCCTTAAGAAATTTCAGATATTCTTCTCCATTTGTAAATACAAAAATATCCATCTGAATTTTATGTAATTTTGCAAAATTTTGTATATATCGCTCTAACTGAATTCCAAATGCCAAATCATCATCACAAACTCCTATCCTGTGCATAGTTATCTCCCCTCCCTTTTTTTATTTTGCTAATTAATAAACATTATATCATACATTTGAATACATATGTAAAAAATTTTTCGAATCAAAAAAACATAAACACAAACCGGCGAGCAGTGCCCTTGTGATCACACAGGGCGTCTTTGCTCGTTGGAGGCACATCCCCAATCCCCTAAAAATGTCATCTTCGATGCCAAGCTGCGCCCACACTTTGTGTGTGCTGATTCATTCCGGATTTCCGGAAATAAAAAAAGAGGGGTAGTCGCAATTCTTTGGCTTTGCTAACTACCCCTGTGATTATCGCTGCTGTTGTCGTTTCTTTTTCAGATCCTCTTCCTGGTTCCAACTCTGCTGTGCCGCATAGAAGGATTCCACGTTTTGCTTTGCAATCTGATAATCCCGCATCTCTTTTTTTATTTTTTTGTACTCGCTGTAAGCGTTCTTTTTCTCGGATAACAGCCAGGCAAATTCTTCATTCAGATCCTTTACTTTCGGAATCTTTCCATCCGGCAGTTTTGAAAAGGCTTCCTTTGCTGCTTTATGAAGTGTGATTTCATCACGATGGGCTTCATAAAATTTCTTGCTGTAGCCGGATTTTCGGTAGGCGATATAGGTATCCCTGGTCTTGGAATAATTGATGATGTGGGTTTTGATTACATCGCTTGACAAGGGCACACAGCCCTTTGTCGTGTGCGATGGATAAGTAAAAGTCAAATTTTCCACTCAATCGAAACGTGTTCGTCGGTTGCGCGGATCTGTGAGATCAGGCCGTCGGCAACCTGCCGCCTGTCCTCGAAGTCAATTTCTTCCCATTGGTTGAGGTAGACCGACAGCCGCTCGATCTGCTCCGGGGACATGGTTTCCGCCGACAGCGCCGCGATCTCTTTTGTCAGGGCTTGGCGGCGTGTGTCCAGCTCCTCGATTTTGCTGTTGGCATAGGACAGCAGCACCGCATTAGCCCCGGTCAAAGTATTCAGCAGCTTTTCAATCTCGTCCTCCACGCGGGCAAGCTCCATGTTCAGCGCGGTCAATTTGGGATTGACCGTTTCCCGCTTTGCCGTCAGCGTCTGGAACTCGGACAGCTTCTTGACCATTTCGCCGTACAGGAACCTTTCAAATTCCCGTGTACGGAGCGTCCCGCAGCCGTCACAGCTTTTACTGTCAGCCCGCTTGGAGCAGCGGAGATACTGAACACCTGTTGGATTGCCGACGCTCATAAGCGCGTACCCGCAGCGGCCACACTTGACCTTTCCGGCAAGCCATGTGTTCTTTGCCTTGCGCCCGCCTTGGAACGTCTTGTTTGCCATGAGCTTTTTCCGGCAGCGCAGCCATGTATCAGACGATACCAGCCCCTCGCTGGGAGCCAGAACAAGTATCTGATCTTTCAGGTGCTTGTTTTTTCTTTCCTGCACGTCCCGGCCCTGATAGAGATAGCAGCCGTTTGTCCCGGCAAAATCTGTTGCTTCATTGACTACTACCGTACCCTGGCTTTTGAAGAACTCGTACATATCGAGGTCAGCCTGTGCGTAAATGGGGTTTCTCAAAAGTTGGGAGATAAAGCCCCGTTTCATTTCCTTGCCGTAGATCAGGATGCCCTCGTCGGCAAAGTAACGGGCAATGTCCCCGAAAGAAATTCCGGGCTGAGAGTACATTTCAAACATCAGCTTTGCAATATCTGCCGTTTCCGGGTCAGGCTTCATCATTTTTGTGCGGATGCCCTCAATGGTGGTCGGCTCCAGTTGGAAGCCGTAGGGGGCCGCGCCGCTCATGTGAAAACCGTGCTGGCAGCGGGAATAGTAGGCATCGGTCACGCGCTTCTGGATGGTTTCACGTTCGAGCTGGGCGAACACGATGCAGATATTCAGCATGGCCCGCCCCATCGGGGTGGACGTGTCAAACTTTTCCGTGGAAGAAACGAACTCGACATTGTATTCCTGAAAAGTTTCCATCATGGTTGCGAAGTCCAGAATGGAACGGCTGATACGATCCAGCTTGTAGACCACCACGCGCTTGATCAGGCCCCGGCGAATATCGGCCATCATTTCTTGGAACTTGGGCCTGTCGGTATTCTTGCCGGAATAGCCCTTGTCGGTGTACTTGCGGAAATTGCCTCCTCTCAATTCATACTTGCAGAACTCAATCTGGCTTTCAATGCTGATACTGTCCTTGCGGTCAACGGACTGTCTGCCATAAATGGCATCTTCACGAATAATCATTTGGTGCTCCTTTCCGTGTAGGAGCTACCAAACCTTACACCTATATTATACCTCTGGCAGCCCCGCATCTCAAGGATGTCCCGCATTAGTGCATCTGCGCCCGTCCCGGCGCATACTTCACAAAGACCTCATACAGACAGCTTTCAATTTCACGCTTGCGCTTATCCCGTGCTCGGGGAGAGAGCATCGGGGTCAGGTTTTCCACGGTGATGGATTTGCCCTGAAAAGACGCGGTTTTGACTTCCTTGTGATAGCCGACTCTTGCCTCCGTCATCTGAAAACCTCCTATAACAATCAGCGGTGTGAATAGATTTGATGGTTTCCCGTTGTCCGTGGGGAAACGTGAAAGGACGGCACAAAAGCGCCGTCCTTTGACCTTGCCCCACCTCTGGCCACGATGACCAGAAGCAGCGGGACACTTCCTTGACCTTCTATCTCCAGACAAGCTGAGCGCCGCCGTGGATGCAGCCGGTGCGGAAGCACGGGAAGCACGCAGCCGCTATGACGCTGCCGCTGCCAAAGTGACGGACAAAAAGGCAATGCTGAAAGCAATGGACAATTACCGCAACACCGATCCCGTTATCAAGGAGTATCGCATGATCCGCAAGGAAAAGGACAAGCAGAAATTCTATGCCGCGCATGAAGCGGATTTTATCATCAACGACGCTGCCAAGCACCAGCTTGACAAGCCGGGCGTACCGAAGCAGCTTCCGAAACGCAAAGATGTCGTTGCGGAGATTCAATCTCTCATTTCAGAGAAAAACGAGTGCTACAACGATTACCGCGAGAAAAGCGACCGGCTGCATGAGCTGATGACCATGCAGCGCAATTATCAGATGGCGATGCCGCAGCCGAAGCGAGGGCACAGCCATGAGCAGGAACGGTAAAAAGCAAAATGCCGCCAGAAACGGCGGCATTTGCGGACGGTCAATCCGTCTGATCTTCGCTTGTTTCGGTCAGCAGCTCTATGAACTCTGCCGGGGCGTACACAGGGATCGGCGCTTTGCTGTAATCCTTCGTGTTCCGCGTCACGATGCAGTCCGCGCCGGAGCGCACCGTCGTTTCGACCATTACGGCATCCTCGAAATCGGAAATCTCTGCCGAAATCGCCTTGCGGATGTCCAGCGCTGTAGTGTCCAGCAGCCCGAACAACGCGCAGAGCTTTGTCAGAACGTCGCGAGTTGCTTTGTCGCTGTGGGTCTGCCGATGCGTCAGATAGTAAATGTCCGTGATGGCTTTCGCCGTCAGGAAGCCTTCAAACTGCCGGTTGGCGCAGAGCAGGAAAATCGACTGCGCATCCTTGCAGAACGGTTCGCGGCTTTGCAGCGCGTCCACGATGACGCAGGTATCAATGACAGCTCTCATATCCGGTTCAGCCTTTCTTCCTTCGCTTCCTCCAACGTCACATCAGCCGGAAGAATCCCGAACAGGGACTTGGCAATGTCCACTCTGTCCTGATGGGGGTTGGAGAGTTTGGCGACAACCTTGCCGTTGCGGGTGATGAAAATGTCCTCCGTCGCTGCAAGCAGAAGATACTTTCCGAGATTGCTTTTCAGTTCCGTCGCAGTAATCGACATGATCTGGTTCCTCCCTTCGTGATTTGGTTCATCCTTATTATATCTAAACCAGACGAAATATGCAACAGATTCGTGCGAAATATTTTGTGAACCGTCCGATAACTTTCTGTGACCGAAACGGAGCAAATGCCCATCCCAAAAGCGCACAGAGCGCGCCGAAGGGACTTACCCATACCGCAACACCACCCGTTCCCCAAACGGAGCGTACAAGGCGAAAAAAGCCCGAAAATGATACCGAGATTTACAATTTGACCGTCTGCCGGAGCGCGACGCTTTGGCGACAGATAGGAGCGTGAAAATGCCGAGAATGAAAAAGCAGCGGCGGCTGGAATGGTCGTTCTTC
>ENA-OPCL01000996-OPCL01000996.1-human-gut-metagenome-genome-assembly--contig:-NODE-996-length-22368-cov-2.149240_pt1 | contig 22368 bp, 15 predicted proteins | sample MGYA00241251_ERZ501482 | MGnify/ENA primary metagenome ERZ501482 (study PRJEB25962, sample SAMEA2042581) | human gut metagenome | biome: human gut; feature: human-associated habitat; material: faeces... | reverse complement strand
TAATCCAGGAAAAGCATATCTTAGTGCATCATTACAAAGTGGATTAACTAAAAAGATTCCTGTAACTGTTAAACCTGTAAAAACTCAAAAAATCTATGGAGTAAAAAAGAATATCATAATCAAAGCAGGTAAGAAATATACTTTAAAACCAAAGCTTTCTCCGTCATATAGTTCTGACAAAATAATCTATTCTTCAAACAATAAAAAAGTTGTAGGAGTAAATAGTAAAGGTATGATTACTGCAAGAAAGAAAGGAACTGCATATATCACAATTAAAAGCGGTTCCAAGTATGTAAAATGTAAGATAACTGTAAAATAGATAAAATAGGGTGGGATAAAATTCTCACCCTATTTTAATTTTTGAATTTCCTTCTTTAACTTTTGAATTTCTTTTTTCTGCAATTTATATTGTTCATAAAGTTCTTGTATACCTTTAATAGCATACTCAGTCAAAAGAAGTCTGTCAATGCATTTCACATTCATACTTCCATTACTATCATATCCACCGCCAAGTGTAAGCATTGGATCAATTTTCTCTAATTCGTCAGCTATCAATCCTAAAGATTGATGATTCTTTTCTTCTTTCCAATCAAATGAACAAATATTCATTTTGTTAATAGCAGAAAGTGCATTTACATTACATACGCCAATATTCTCTTTTAATCTAATATCAGACGTAGCATCATTATAGAAATAATAGCCTTTATAATTATTCCCTTTTGAACCATATTGTGCGTTAGCATAAAGACTTTGTTTACCATTTTTTACAGAAGATGATAAGTATGCAACTCTTGATCCATCAGAGGTTACCGATGCAATAGGATGTCTTTTTAAAGTTCCAGAACTATCTAATTGTCCATAATCTAAAAAATCTATTCGTTTCGTATTGACTGTATCTGGAACTACAAGAGTACCATCAGTTTTAAAATTATAACTTACATCATTAGTAGCTCCTGTGACTTTTATTATTAATCCCATATATCCTTCTATATTTCCTGTTATTTGTATTTTATCAAAACTAACCGTATTAGCATTAAAAAATATATTTCCACTTGTTGAATTTGTTTGTGAAAATTGTATATAAGGATTTTTTGTAGAATCAGGAGATGTGTTAGTACCCATTAATCCAAAATATAAATTAGAATTATCAAAATATAAAACATTTTGATAATTGTTTTTATTACTATTATAAATACTATAATATTTAAGAGCTGTAATAGAAGTTGCATTAATATCTCCCGTAATATTCGCATTAGTGGATACGAGTTTACCATCATAACTAACTCTGAATGGTGCGCTATTACTAGATTCATTGCCAGCCCAGAAAGCTTGATCTCCACCCATACCAACACAAGTAGAACCACTACCAGCAGCTATATACGTTTTAGTAACATAATATCTTCCAATCTTCATTGTACTTCCATCCCATGCTAACGCACCGTCATTATACTTAAACGTACCACTTCTCAAATTAATCCATCCATTAGTACCCGCAATATTATTTGTGGTGATCTTATCAGATGTAATCGCATTTGCTGCAATTTTATCAGATGTGACTTCGCCAGATCTGATCTTAGCCGCAGTAATAGCACCATCAACTATTAATGCATTGTCAGCCATTCGTCTAATTGATATATTTCTAATTTTTAAAGTCCCGGAAAAAGTTCCGGAGCCTGCACATTGAATGTATGTAGAAAAACTTCTTACATCATCATTTAATTTTACATAAGTTGATACTTTTTGAACAGACCCAGTTGAATTAGATCTGCAACCAAAAGGAATATACCTGCATGATGCGTTGGCTGTATTTTTTCCATACAAACCAATATTAATATTTACATATGTATTATTTCCATGATCATCGGTAGTGCTTGCTTGAACAGTAGAAGATACCTCAAATTCAATATGATAAGTTCCACCACCATTACATTTATAACTGTTATAATCATAACTTCCTGGAGAAATCTGAATATCTCTCTGAGGTGTATGTACGAACCAAGGATTATTATTGCCATCAGCTACAATAGAAAATCCATATCTTGAATATGTTTCCGAAGTAAGATCATGATATTCTGTAAAATCGCCTATTCTAATCTGACTTGCGTTGAGAGTACCAGAAATATTTGCGGACGGAACAATTAGTGTTCCATTATAAATAGAACATCCACCAATAGTACCACTCGTAGCAGTAATATTCCCTGTGATATTTGCGTTTGTAGCATATAATTGTCCCGCATGTCCAACATGAAAAGGAGCACTTCCACCATTTTCTGCACCAGCCCAAAACGCCCAACCGCGACCATCTGTAGAGCACATTCCAACAGTATTACTCCCATTATTGTTCACCAAAGTATATTGAGAAATAGTGAATCCACCAATCGTACCAGATGAACTTACCAACGTACCATTAAAATAGGCGTTGCCAGCCGCATAAAATCCATATCCTGTAGGATTAGTCCCATTAACAGCAGGAAGTCCGTCAAGCGCACCCATCCTTGCAACAGGCTTACCATCATCAACAGTACCATTATAAATATCAATACTAGATTTCTTATCTTCATTATAAGATGACATTCTGATTCCTACAGGTCTGTTCTTAGTTGTACCATTAACATTAAGATTGACCTCATACATCATCATTTTTAAATCACCAACGGCTGAACCAGAATAAGTCTTACCTTGCTCAATTCCTGCACAATCATCAGTAGTTGCAAAATTTAATGTGATATATGCTGTTTTAGCAGTAGTAGTATTTAATTGTCTTGCCATTGTACCATTTACTACACCAAGAATAGATGTATTAATACGTCCCATAAGCTTGATCTTACTACCAGAAGTCCATGTTTGACCTCCAATACTAGAACTTATAATATTGTTATCAGTAATAGTAAGAGTAACAGTAGTGCCAGATTTTGAATTAATATATATACTTGGATTTGTAAAAATAATGCATGGAGATACATAGAATGTAGAACCTAGATTTGTGATATTATCAATCGCCCATGTTGTACTACGAAGTTCATCTTTAACATAGACATTATTAAATATAGCTGTTGCAGCATCCGCATTGATACGTGACGAAACATTGACGTTTGTTGCACTAACATTGTTTGCAGCTAAATTTGAACTTGAGCAGGTTACACCATTGATTTTTAGAACACCTTTACCACCTTCAATAATTCTTGAAGTATAATCATTATTGCTGTTATCAAAATGGAAATCTATAAATGGAGTTGAAAAATATAATTCCAAACCTGCGTTTCTAATTGTAGCACCATATCCAAAATCAACGCCCGCATTTACTATCAATGATTTATTACAAGTAATAGCCGAACTGTTCGCTTTAAAGCAATTTCCATTATCTCCAACTTGAAATTCTCCATCAGTTCTCAATGTTCCATTACCACAATAAATACCATATGTAAATGGACTGTTAGTGCCATTAACGCTATTATTGAGACGAAGCCAATTATCATATCCTTGCAGAGCAACTTTACCATATAATTGTAGATTGCCATTGGTAACATTTATGTTTCCATTATTAACATTCAAATTTCCATTAAATGTACCACCATTACTAAAATAAACCTTATTCAAAAATCGTGAACTACCTGTCACGATCAAATTATTTAATTGAGCCAAATAAATCGTACCCCCTTCCAAAAAAGAGGACGATATTATTCGTCCTCATCATCAATCATAAATGATAGCATTTCAAGGTCTGCAAAAGATGGGTTTGCATCTTCAATATCATCAATAGTGATAAGCTTGAAATTAATCTCATTTTCTTGTACTAAAAGTTCCTGGTATTTATTCTGGAACTCATCAAAAAATTCCTTTTTAACAGTTCTTGTTTTAATCTCTTCACCTTGTTCATTTTTTACAGGATTACCTTTTTCATCTTTCATAACCTCTTCTGTAGAGTGTTCATCATCAGCATATTCAGACTGAAATTCTCTGAGCGCCTCTTCATAAAGTTTATTAGCTTCTTCAATCTTTTTGAGATTTACACGAAACGCCCACTTTGCTTTTGTATTAAAATTCTTGATAAGTTCAAGAGTAGGAGAGTATGTTTTCTCATTGCCATTTTCGTCTTTTTCAACATTTCCTTTTTTATCAATTACTTTTTCTGTACGATTGATATACGCATAAATATTGATAAGTTCTACATTCTTTAGTGTCATTTTCTTGAAATTACTCATATTAAAATCTCCTTTAAATTAATTCATTCTTTTGATTAGTTGTTCTTTGTTTCAGATGATGATTCTGTTGAAGAATTTGTATTCACATTATCTTTTGTAATATCATCTTTGCTAGATTCATCCTTGCCAGTTGTATCTGTATCAACTTTTGGAAGATATGGTTCTACAATCTTCATCATAAACGCTTTGGAAGATGCTACGATTTCATTTACACGATTCATAGATTCTTCTGGAAGTTCCATTCCATATGTAATTTTTGTAAGTTCTTCTTTAGATTCACATACTTTGATTAGCATATTGATGGCATTACAATATGTTTGTACATAAGTAGAATGAAGATATAGTGTTGTATAGATATTTGTAAAATCTATTACTGAATACATTTCGCATGGATTTCCAGAAGAATGATACGGAACTGAAAGTTGTTCAATAGGAACTCCCTGTCCTAATAGTTCTCTAACCGAAGCCATAGCAGAGGCAGTATTACTTTGATCTTCGAGAGTGAACGTGAAATGTCCTGTGCTTCCATCTGACATAACAATATCCTGTCCATTAAAAATATCCGCTTGAGCAGATTGAGATACTTGATTATGGATATATGTTTTATATTCTTCTAAATCCATCTCATCTGGATTTACTACAGGATTGATTTTAGCATCAAGTTTTTTCACTTGATTCACTAAATCAGCTTTTGTTAGATTGATTTCGATAACGTCAACAAAACGACTTTCAGGCTCATAAAATTGTGAACTAAAAGCCATAGCAGAAGAGAAGCTATCATATGCTGTAAATGCGGCTAAGAAGTTTTCTCCTGCATAAATATCTAATTTTTCAATATCATTAAAATCTGTTTTAACGGATTGATAATCCGATGTAATAAGTTTCAAAGTGGCATTTGTTTGAAACATAGAAGGATTCCACTCATAAAGTCGATATTCAACTTCTTCACCACTTTCTTTTTTTGTTACTTTTACTTTAAATAATGCCATATTTTCTCCTTTTAATTCTCAATAATTTCGTTGCAACTTATATAAGCATTATGAAATTTTGTCTTTACAGAATTGGAAGATAAGAGGTCAATATAATATTTCTCTGGAACAATCAATATATCGCTGAGAGTTACCCATGCAGTCCCATTTGAATAATCACTTCTCATACTAATTCCGAATTTTGTTATAGCTGTGTTTGTAGATGTAAATGTAGCTTTATATGTATAAACACCAGTAGTCTTACTCAATACAACATCACGTGGCAGTTTTACATCATTTAGCGCAGATGTGACAGGATTTCCCGTTGTCCATCCATCATTTTGAGTACCTTGAAACGCCAGATTAAAAGTTCCTCCAGAGTTTGTTTTTGTAAATCCGTTCCATGTGAGAGTACATTCAATGTAGTATTTTACATTTGGAGTTACTGTTACGACACGTTCAGGCATACATGAATTTGATCCTGTATTTGGTGTATAAGTAACACTATTTTGTAAAGCCATTCCATTTCCATCGACAAAAATAGACATTGCTTTGCACTCATATAAATTTGGAACAATAGCATTTCCATTCTTTTTAATCGTTGTCATGATTCAACCACCTCACCTGCTAACATAACTTGTCCAGTCGAAGTGATAGATGCTGAATTTTGATACAATGCCTTAACATCGTCTGCGCTAAGTACCGTAGTAAACATTCTAAAATCAGAAATCCATCCACAGAAATTTGTATTCCATTGTGTTCCTGAATAAGAGTTTCCCAATGCTAAATATTCCATATCTGCATTGATATAATTTAATGTAGTATATTTTGTAACATCACCTTTTCTTGTACCATTAAGATACCAGTAAACACTTCCGCTATTAAAAACATATGTGATCATATACCATGTATTTAATGATAAATATTGATTTGGCATACCTTTTCCATATTGAGGTGTATTACTCCATATATAGCTCCAAAGTCCTGACTGTTCTGTATTTACACATATCCACGGGAAATTACTTGTAGGATTATTTAAACCTGATAGGATAGTAGCATATCCACCACATCCACTATCGAGCCTTACCCACATATTAATAGTTAGCCCCCAAATTGTCTTTTTAGCATAAATTGGATTTGGAAATTTAAGATATGATTTTGCAGAAAAATAATAGCATGCGTCATAACGTGGAGATTCTACACCGACACCAACAGATGCGTTGTTAGAATATCCAGAGATATCTGATACAGACGAAGTTACCATTTCATTTGCAATAAATGAATATTTTTGTCCTTCTGTTACTTGGATATCTTTTATATCTACATCAAAAGTATAAGACATTCCACTGGTACTCATATCATTGGTATAAAATTCTACCCACGGATTACATGTAACAGTAGTACCCGACCTATCAAAATTTGCATTTATAGTTTGAGAAACAGTATATTCATGCCATTGTCCATCCGCATTTAAAGTATCTACCATAGTTGTCAGCCAATCATTATCACATCTAGCAGCTCTTAAAAATAATTGAGTATGAGACTTAGAATGACAACGTACTTTACATGAATAATAATATGTCCTTCCTGCGGTAAAAGAAAAATGATTTCCTATTGTCAAAGCGTTCCACATATCTTTTCCTGTGCCTGTGTATGAAAGTTTATAATTATATCCACGTTCATCTGCAAGTTTCGTTCTGGTAATATAATCACTACATCCCAAAGCACCTTCCGCAGCATCACCAAAATATTTATTTGTAATTCCAACTTCATAGATGTTGTTCAATGGATAATGAATGATCTGCAAATTATAGATACTTCTTATTTGCTTTTGTGAAATAACTTCATCATATATACGAAGATCGTTCATTAAACCAAAATAATTTGCACTACCAATTTGAACATAACCTGTGAGATAACCACCATTACCTACGTCCGTTCCAATTAAATTTCCATTAGTATATGATTTAAGTTCTGTACCGTTATACGTAACACAAACATGATACCATGTACCATTTGAAGAACCTAAAATTCTACTTCCACCAGTGATTGCATATATATCATTATTATGAAAAGAACATGCACGAGGATAAGTTTTACAAGATTCAAAACGAAAATTACTTCCATAAGAACCATCGGTCTTTTTATCACCTAACTGCAACATTTGATTCCAGTCAGCTTTTGTACTCTTATCAGCCAACGTCCAGAAACACACACTGAATTTTTTAGCATTAACTAATCCATCTGCCATAAAACTAATAGGTGAAGAATTTGGGACATTTAAACACTTTCCAAAAGTGCTACATGTTCCTTGCACATAATTTCCCGAAAGATTTGATAAATTACTTAGCCCTTGATTATTAATATTTCCAATCATAGGCATCCATACTTGTAATCCCAAACAACCCCTCCTTTCTTATTTTGAAAGAGAAGATAGGCTATAACACCTATCTTCCCTGTATTATGAGAATACGAAGTTTAAACATTGATTTGAACTGTCATATTGTAAAGCACAGTGATTATCAACATGTACTTGATTAGCATATAAATGTGGCACATCAAGATATTCATTCCCTTGATTTCCTCTGACAGCTAAACCAGCAGGCCATCTTACAGAATCATAATCAGTATACATTAGTTCAACTATCTGACTTCCATCTGAATTTACAAACTTAATCTTCGGATTATTTGCGCCATAAGCAATAGATGCAGATGTATTACCTTGAAGATGAAGTAAACCAGATCTTATTCCACCATTATGAACAGACATATTTGTAAATGTCGCTGTGCCATAAATATTAGCTGTGGTGGCTGCAATGCTTCCGGCATTCAAGTTGGCATCAATAGTCGCTCTATCAGTGAAATTTTGTTTTCTAAAATAGAAAATTCCATCTGAGTGAAACAATAATGTTGCTGCAATTCTATTAGACCAATGGAATCCTATTGAAGGAGCGTATGCTATATCAGATTGTTTATTTTGCACACAATTATTTTCACGAATTTGTAATCCTCCACTAACAAATCGGTTTTCCGCGTTAGAATTGTACCAACCATAAACCATTGCTTGTCCTGCCACATCACTTGTTCCATTAAACAATTTACCGAAAATATATCTGCTAGTTTCTAATTGAGTTGCTTGAGCAGAAACACCAATATATTTACCAGTGGTATCAATATAAGTATGAACTGCCTTACTTGTTGAACCATCCTGACAATTAACATAAAAATCAATCATACCATCATTTGCCAATATAAGACGTTCATTACCGCCATCACTAATGTAATTGTTTTTACAAAAATCAGAAGATTCTCCTCCTCCGATAATTACTGTACCACCACCACCAATAGCGATACCGTTACCATAAGTATCATTAGGATTGTCGATGAATGTGATCATATCATATGTTGCTTTAGTACCTTTGTATGAAATATTACCTGTCATTGTTCCACCAGATAACTTCAAGTAAGTAGAATTAATTGTATTTCCATCTGAATCTGCCGTAGCTCGATTGACTGCTGTAGTTCCTAATTTACTTACTATATTAGCCGCAGTAACACTATAAGCACTTGCACTTGTAATATGACCAGTAGAATCAACTACAATCTTAGGAATCGTAAGATAGTTTGTAGAATCAGCACCATAGGTTCCTGCTGTAACACCAGAAGTATTATGAGAAAGTGTCGCTACACCTTTTGCTATAGTAGCTTTAATATATCCAGTACCTTTGATACTATTTGCTCCAACTGTACCAATATCAGAAACAGTAATGGAATCAAGTTTTGATTTATCCGCAGCCGACATATATCCATTTACTGAACCTGACGATGCACCAATAGCAGTTAAGAGTTGTTCTCTACTTACTGTGATTTTATTTGATGTAACAGTAAAATTCGTTCCATTCAAACTTAATGTTGAAGCATAATTATGAGTATGTCCACTTGAAGCTGCACCAATGGAAGATAAGCTAATATCTGCTGTGCCATCAAAAGAAGCATTACCAATTTTACGTGCTGTTTGAAGTTTTGTTGCGGATGTGGCATTACCATTGAATCCTCCTACTGCATAAATAGTACCATCAATAGTCATATTTGCAGTAGTAACAGCACCTTCTTTTCTAATCCAAATAGTTAAATCACCAGTATCATTTGTTAAGCTAGTGTCTTTCCACCATTGTCCCCATACTACATATCCATCAGTTATGCCATTACGCCATGTGCTAGTGCCAGTTGTAAAAGTATCAGATGTTGTAACAGGATTTAATAGAGTAGTTCTAGTAGCAATACCATTTAAATTACCATTAAACTGAGAAGCCGTAACTTGAGTTGGAGATCCGTTACCATTGTTGAATCTGTATTCTGTAATCAGAGGAGAAGTAGAACCATCTGACCATCTATAGCCAAAATGTACAGTACCTCCTTTGAACTGGTTTTTATAAAAACGAATCTCATTAGTTGCAACAAGATTAATATAGTTTGCAGTATCAGAAGATGTCGCATAACTTGCGCTACCTGAAACATTACCAATAACATTACCTGTTAATGTTCCCATTAAACCATTTACAAATCTTGCTGTACCATTTACGATCATATTACCAACAGTAATCGAATCAAATTCTGTAGATGTTGCTTTTAAATATGTTGAAGAAATCTTATTTCCTTCATCATCACAAATAGCTCTGTCAGCAGTCCCTTTTAAAGAACCATGAATAAAATCAATATAAGCCTCTGAAAAATACCATGTGCTAGTACCAAGAGAACTATGACCATCACCAGCAATTCCAGACTGATAAGGAATCAAACCATTTACAGTTGATCTTATCCAATCTGTATCATTTCCATCTGGACGAGCCAATCCATAATAACCATTTTTATTATTTGATCCTAGTACTCCTAAATTTGCTCTTGCTTCGTTGACAGTAGTTCCACCTGTTCCACCATATGCAATAGATATAGAACCAACATTAATTGCCGCTGAACCATCATAAGCTTTTCCATTGATGCTCAAAGCATTTACTACTTTTTTCGCTTGATTTGCCGTTGCATTTAATGTTCCTGTGACTGTTAAATCACCTTTAATAGTTCCACCTGTAGTAGATAGAAAAACATTTCCACCAGCAACATTTTGATTTTTATACCAAATAGAACCATCATAATCCACGTGAAATAAATATTCCCAATCTTGAGGGTGAGTAGTAGGTGTATCTGCTCGTCTAATATATAAGAATTTCTTATTATATGACTTAGCATCTTTGCTCATATCTGGTTTTACAATACCAAAATCATAATATTTATTATCTTGTGGATTGAGTACAAACTTACCATTGTTAAGAGTAGTCAATCCAGATTGAAGGCTCATATTATCGTTCTGACTTTGTAAATGCCATTCATTCACTACAATCGCAGCATTTTCAGTAGCTTTCAAATAAGAATATTCATCGCCTGTCAACGCACCATCATTGTTCATTATGTCTGTAATGATAGTTGTTCCAATATACCAATTATGTTGCTCTGTTCCAAACCATCCATCTAATGCGTTGATTGTACCATTGAAATATGCATTTCCGATTGTATCTGTATAGAATCCAGGTGTATGAATCATACCGTTGTCTAAATCAAGGAATGTTCCTAAAATAGAATAACCTGCACCGTCAACATATGTACCTTCTTTGTAATTCTTTGATTTGATTACAGAAGAAGAGAGCATATCGGTTGTAATTGCACCTGTTTTGATTTTTCCACCTTCAATAATGGTAGAAGTGCCATCTGGTGATTTGATAACAAACTGATTCGTGATTGCAGATATCAAACTATCCGTAAGTGTGAGAGAAGTAGAAGATGATGTTCCATCCACTAACCATGAGAATTTATCCGATAGCTGTTCAAAAGATGTTTTAGCGTAATTGTTTACCGATTCTGTTTCCGATTTTGTAGAATAAGTTGATTCAACGGTTTGTTTGAATCCACTCATATCTTGTTCTGCCTTTGATACACGAATTGTAAGTGATTGGACAGTAGTTCCGTCAGCTTTACTTTCAAGTGTCGTCTGCATATCTTTAACGGTAGAATTTATGCCCGTAATATTCTTTTCAACAGAAGTAGTTCTATCTCTAATATCTTTAACGGTTGTTTGATCATAGTCATTTATCTTTGTCGTAATATCCGATTCCCAAATTTTGTCTGTAATAGATTTATCTATTTTGCTTACAGTAGAAGATACTCCGCTTAAATTACTATTTATACTTGATAATTCAGTTGCAACGCTTTCTTGATATTCTGTATAGGATACGCCAAATTCATTTCCTTTTCCGTCAAGAATATTCGTAATAGAAATCTTACCATTCTCATCTGTTTCAACAATAGGAAAACTGAGCTTATCTTTTGACACAGTTCCGCTTTGAATCATATCATTTACGATTAATCCGTCAGCAATTGCGCCAGCATGGACACCTGTTTCACTGTCTATCAATACGCCATTTCCAGTTTCATCAAAAAGAGAAAATGTAAATGCTCCTGTGGCATCTTGTCCGATTTGAACTCTGACGTTTCCATTTGAATCATAAAACTGTTGTGTACTATTTTTAAAAGCGATTGAAGGTTTTCCATCTTGAGATATAAGAGTGATTAACTCAGCAGAAGCAGTATGAACCATTAAATCTGCTACAGAAATTTTTGCAGCAATAATATTTTTAATCACAGCTTCATCAATTACCGCATTTGCAGTCGTAAGATGTATTGCCTGTAAATCTCCAATACCAGCAGAGCCAGATAAAAGATTAGTGATATTTCCAACTTCGGCATTTAATTCAGATGTATTAATCTGATTATTTACAAAGTCAATTAAAGTTTGTGAATCGCCCCATCCTTTAATTTGATTTGCTGTGATGTCAGAAGTAGAAATCTGATTCTTTAAAAAATCAATAAACGTAGTTCCATCTCCACCAGAGATTTGATCTGTTGTGATTTTTGCCGCTTGAATCTGTCCATTTACTAAATCAACAAATGTTTTTCCATCTTCACTACGGATTTGATCTGCCGTAATCGTACCAGTTTTCATCTCATTATGGACAAAATCAATAAATGTATTACCAGTTTCACCTTGTAAAAGCTCTGTGGTAATGTGTTTCATGTTCAAATGAGAATTTACAAAGTCAATGAAATCCCCATTTGATCCATTGATAAGATTAGTAGAGATTACTTCTGAATCAAGATATTTTGTAAAGAACTCATTGAAACTACCTTTATCACCTTCAATGTTATCAACTTTAATTTTTGAAGCATTAATAAAGTTAGAAACTAAAGTGTTGATTCTAGCTTCATCGAGATTAGCTGTGGTACTTCCAGCAATATTTCCAACAGCCGTTTTAAATGCTCCCATTTTAACTAATTGTTGGAGCATAGAAGATAGATATTCTTTTTCACTGTCTGAATCACCAGTACCAAAAGATATACTATTTTTTGAACCACGATTATTTTCAGTATCGAGTAATTCTGTAAGGTCAGTTCTTCCAGAGCGAGATGTGATCATATTTGAAAATTCAAGTGTGAGATCTTCTGTAACATCACAAGGATTCCATGTAATTCCAGTAACACGAAGTTTTACACTATAATCATCACGAATACCTAGACGAATAAATTTAAGTAATTCAAGTTCTCCTTGCCAATGCTTGAAAGCTTCGATTCTATAAAGATTGTCTAAAGATACAGTAAATTTGAATTGAGGTTGTGCTACCTCTGAAAGTTTCTCAACAGCATCATCATACAATTCCTTTTCTCTATCAATTTCTGTAACAGATGTATCAACAGAAGTAGAAACGATATTATTATTTTGATAATCTTGATCATGAAAGAGTGAATATATAACAGTTTTATCTTCATCAGTAAATCCATAATCTGCATTGTTAATACTTGCAGATATTTTCATGCTCGACATTTGAGAATTATATCCATCAAGAATTTTCTGTGCTTCTTTTTTTTCTTGATTTCTTTTTGCAATAGCAGCGGTAAGAGTACCATTTGCACTTATATATCCATAAATTTCTACATATTTATTATGATAGATATTATAACTATCTTCATTACCACTATTAGCTCGTTTTTCTTCGTCTGTTAATTCACTCCAAGGCTTTGCATAATCTTGAACCTTTTCAAGTTCTTCCGTGTATTTTTTATTTAAAGCATCTAATTCAGATGTTCCATATAAATCCCAATTAGTTTCCCAATCTTTGATATAATCTTCTTTTTTCTCATCTATTTTTTTGAGATTTCGGATAGCAATTTCAATATTTGGAATAATATAATGAAGAATATCATAATAGGTATAATATCCACCATATCCATTTTCTTGAGCTTTTAATTTCTCAAGATACTTGTCATGGTCAACACTACCATCTGCTTTTGTCCACGGTTTATAAGTTGAAAAATCATTATTCGATGCATCCCAGTTTGGGTCTACAGAAACTTGCAGACTTGTTAGTAGAGAATTATAATATTTAAGGCTTTCATTTAAACCATCCTCGTTCATATCATCCCATTGTTTGATATCTAAATCATCTGCGGGATTTCTATAAATAATATCATTTACTTTTTGGCTTGCGTCCGCTACATTCTTAGCAATTTCAATATACTTATCACGGTTATCATCTCTATATTTAATCCATTTCTTTACTTTTATAAGTAATTCATCGGATATATATGGAGAGCATAAAAAATAGTCCAGATTCATAACATAATAATCGCCATAATTACAATTAATTACATTTAAATCATCATCTCCACGTACATTGAATCTTGTAAAGATAGAATCTTCATCTACATCAATATCAATAGATTGTGCAAGATTTCTATAACTGATAAAAACAGTTGATTCATATTTTTTATCATTCAGATTTTCTTTTGCAATGGCTTTGATTTTCCGATGAATTGTATCGAATAAAAATAGAATTTCCATGCGTGGAGCAATATAAGAACAACAAAGAGCATATAGATTTGTATTATCTTGTGTAATAGCAGGAAGCTTTCGTGTCCATAACACGGGATCAATATCATCATCATCTACTGACCACCCAGGAAGTTTTTCTAATAGAAGATGAATAAATGATAAATCATGTTTATTTTTATTATAAAAAGTAACAAACTCTTTAGCGTATCCGAGTTCATTTAGATTATTCTCCGCAACTTGTTCAAGTGAATCTTTATCACCTGTGTTACATTTAAAATTTAACCAGTTTTTATCTTCAAATTCTTTTTCAAGAGAATATGCAATAATTGATTTCTTTTCACTATTTCCATCATTGCTTGTTTTAGGATTCTGTATTTGGAACATGCCTAAATCTTCCAAATACACAGTCATGTAAGGAAGTAGCATATCGTAACCTAGAGATTTTACTTTTTTACCATTAATGATAATGTATTCATCAACATCAAATGTAAGTTCATCATAGTCTTTTACATGACAGCTATATTCTACAGACTTAGTATCTACACCATTAAGTACCATTAAAGGATGTAAATTAAAATCACATAAGTATATTTTTTTACAAGTAGGTATCATATCCATCCACCTACCCTTTTACATGTGTAGTCAAATTCTACCTTTACACTGACAGTCGCAGAACAATCAATTTCAATTTGATTTTCTCCTGGAAGAAGTCTGAGCCAATAAATATTTCCTACATCTTGCCATCCTAAATCTTTGTATGTAATTATTCCAGATGTAGTTTGATCATATGGAATACAATTTTTACAATCTATTACCATATGATTATTTCTACGTGTTAAAAAACTCATAGAATTGTTATTGTCGGTTTTATTTTTTATAGTAATATTAGCATTGGTAGTTGAGGTTTGGTAAATATCCAGAACAGGATAAACATATTCTTCTAATTCATCTGTGAGATTATTTATTGTTATATTTATTTTACTGCCATTAATAGAATAGGTTTGACTAAATTTCTTTTTCCCATATGCTGAATTGCATGTAAATTTAAATGTTAATCCTGCAAATCCACCACTCATAGGTTTCCATTCTGTTTCTGTGAATTTTCCACAATAAATATCTGTTATATTATTTTCACAATCATAAATTTGAATATCTTGTGATATTTTTGGTGATGTGAGCCACGTTTCAATAATTTGTTGTTCTGCTTCTGTAAATGGTTTTTTATTCTTTTTGATTAATCCATATTCAATTTCAAGATTATTGTATGTAGTCCCATATTCATTTGTTATGGGATGTGCAATAGTAGATTCACCTGAAACATCATCACGTGTCATACCAGTTACAGAATCTACTGAGTCAAAACTTGCCAGTATTAATTCTGAACTATTTATCACATTTTTTGTTGATTTTCCATTATAAATAAATCCTGGCATATTTATTCCTCCTTTCCAATTTTTAATATAAGAAAAGTGACTACTCCGATGAAAGAGTAGCCACCTAATTTATTTACGTGTTACAATGTAATCATCCAAATCTCCGCTTATTCTTACGGATCTTTAGTAAATTCCACAATTATCACCACCAACATTATAATTTTTGATTTGATAACATAAGCATTTACCATAGTATTGATTGTTTGGACGATATGTTTGCAGAAAATTTCTATATGCGGGTTTCACATCTCCAAGTCCTTTAATTTTATCTGTGTTTGACATAATACTTTCAATGCATTCACACATAGCATCTATACGATTTGCGTATGTACTTGTCGCATAATATCCCATTTCTTTCACTTCTTTAGCGGTAGGAGATGAGTATTTAGATAATCGGATTAAATCTTTATCTACAAATGGAAATATATATAAATCAAAATCAATAAACATATTATTTGTAATGCTAGAAATATTAGCGTCAACAAACGTAAAAACTTTCTTTTCTTTTATAGCATCGTCAACAAAGTCATGATCAAAGACATGTCCTTGCTCTGTCCATTTCTTTTCATTTATAATCCATTCTCCACCACGAATAACATCAACTTCATCAAGTTCTTCACATTTACTTTTTTCAGGAGATAATAATTTTCGATAATTTTCGTTGCTGATTAGAAGTTGCATGATTTTGTTCTTATATTCTGTTACAATATGCAAAATGTTTGAATTGTTCATAGCACCTCCTAAATAACATCAACGATAGTGATTTCTTTTTTGGATAAAATAGATTCATTGACAATAATTTGAAGTTCAAAAATATCATCAATATAATCCTCGTCTGAAACCTTTAATGTAATATTTTCATTATATTCACCAGATACTTTTTGCTCTATTGGAAATTTAGACTTTATGTACCATTTAAAATCAATAGATGAAGCTTCAATTTTTGAATTACCGTTCATAAAAGATACAGTATAGGTACGGGATATTCCAATTTTTAAGTTAGTATTTCCCGTGATTGTGGCGGATATAATTGGATTGTCTGATTCTGATGGTGGGAGAGTAGGAGTAGTTGGAAATTTGTAGTCGCAAATCCATGCTTCTGTTCCATTATCCAATTTAATCAATTTATCTGTGACTTCATTAAATCGCTCATAAGATAATGTGACAGTCATGACACCACCTTTATCAATATATCTGACATCGGATAAGAAACCTTTCTTACCAGTCATTCTATATGTATCTGGTGGATACACGCCTTCATAATCTATGATAAATCTATTTTTTCGATTAAGTTGTTTTGTTTCATCGTCAACGGGTATAGTTAGACCATATTGGTAATCTCCCAAAGTAATAGTAGAATTACCTTTTTCGCCCATGCTATATTTAGTATAATCTTCTGAATATCCCCAACGTTCAATAATTTTACCATCTGCATTTTGCCATCTGATCATCAACTGACATAAATACATATATCCACGATTCCATACTTTATCATCAGTATCAAGTAATGTAATTATCCAAATTTGATTATTCCATTTAACATAATCACCAAGTCTGATAATATCATTATGTCTTGATTTTATTTTTTTCTTATATGTATTGTTGTCGGTATCTTTAATAATCATTAACTGCATAGGTTCATTATTTACTAGAACATCTTGAGTATCAAATGTATCCTCAAAATGTCTATCAGCGTGTTTGTTTATTTTTGCTAAATTTTTCTCACGTTTATTTTTTGTACCATAAGCATTTTGCAATTTCATATAATACTCAATATCCATAGGTTAATCCTCCTTATACTGAGCATAATTAATAAACTGCTTCAATGCGTTAGTTTTTCTATCTCGATTTTTATAATCATCAATCTTGATAGACACATCATGTTCCAATTTAGCAATAAAATTACGGTAACTTGTCCTTTCATTTCCTGGTGAAAATACACTCAAATCAGATGGTGTGAAATTAATTTCCATTGCATGAAGGAGAGTTTCATCCCTTTTCATATAAATAAGAAACATAATTTCAACAACCAGTTTGATTTCTTTTGGTAATAATTTAAAACCAATTTGTTGTACATCTTCATCATAATCTGAAAAATCTACATCCAAATTTGAGAGGCATGATAATTCATCAAGTGCCTCGCATAGATAATTAGTGGCACGAGTCTGAGCAATTTGTATCGCTTCACTAACATCTATATTATAATAACTAAAAAAGTCCTCATCCTTTTCTATACGACGATAGAATTTGTTGAGAATTTTTTCAAATTTTGTAATTTCTTGAGGCAATTGAGTTCACCTCCCATATTAATTTTTTCTAGGTCTACCTGGGGACTTCTTAACAGGTTTAGCTGTTGGTTTTTCTTCCTCAGTTTTAGTTGTAGATTTTGATTCATCTACTTTGGCATTCTGATTAGATGCATTCATTTGTAATAGAAGTGCTTTCATTTCAGCTAATTGCTGTTCAAGTTCTTCAACTCTTTTATTACTTGGATCTACTACATCTGCATCGTCTACAGAAATATTTGATTTAATATGATTATTAAATAATTCTCTTGTGCGTGTTTCAATAACGTTTGCCATATCCAGTGTGAGTTTATATCCCTCTGTTTTAAGTTTCTGGAACTGACTACGCACTCTATCAAAATCAGAAAGTGCAGGAATAGAAATAATTCTAATTAATCCTTCTTTGGTTGGATTTAATAAAATCTCTCTAATCTCATTAGCTTTTAATACTTTTGATTTATCAATACGAAGCTCATTGTATAATTCATCCTCAATATCCTCTGGGAACTCTAGTGTTCCTGTTCTAAACGCACTTCCATTATTTGCATAACGAATTTCGTCAAGTGTCAGTGGAATAATATTTGGTTGACCATCTACAGCAGCTTCAAATAGGGTGCTTTTGCCTGGGGCAACATTAATACAAACGCAATTGTCATTATAATTTAAAACAGAAATATGTTTTGTTTCTTGAATATTAATAACGATTCCTCCTAATATTAGGAGGGCGTTTGCACACCCTCCTTAAAAATTTTTTGTAATAAAAAAAGACTACTTACTGTAAAGTAACCTTTGCGAAGTTTTCAATATTTGTAAGCATAAATCCATATGTGAAATCTTTCAGCATGATATGAATCTTTTCGCTCTGATTATTCATATCCTGATATGTATGAGTTTCACCTTTCATATCAAGATTTCCCAGTTTTCCAGCGATTCCATAAATACGTTTGTCAGGAAGTAGAAGAGAACCTGTACCAGTTTTCTTTGCACCAGAGATACCTGCAATTCCAATCCCATCATATGATTTAACAAGACCGTATCTATTAAAATCTTCTTTCATTGTATTGCTCATATACTGTGCAAAGTTTGGCATACGTCTAATAGCTTGAGCGTATTTGTTAAGTGTAATAATTACGCTATCACTTGATCTATCGTTAAGGTATAGAGAAAGTTTATCCATAGCTTCAAGTGTAGGTGTTGCACCAGCAACAGTGATAAGTTGATCACCACCTGTTACAGCTTCATCAGCTAATGCAAGGGCATCAAAGAAAAGTGCATTTTGACAAGCTTCCTTCATGAAAGTAGTAAGAGTAGCAATTGATTTAAAGCCATTACGCCTAAGATCTGCATAGCTTAAATCAGTCTCAATTTGACGATTTTTCCAAATAGGTTTCAGCACAGAAATATCAATGTAAGAACGATCTACTGTACCGCCTTTAGCTGCTTCATGTGCAACTAATGTATTCTTTGGATCTTTGTGACCTTCATAATCATCAAATTCACCAATAGAACCTCTTTCAAAAATTTGATCCAGAAGTTCATCTGGTGCACTATAAACCTCTTCACTTACAGTTCTATTAATAAATTCAGCGATTGTGCATTCTGGATCTTTTCCAGTCTCTCCAATCTCTCTCGCCCAAGAATCTGTAATTTCTGCAATTTCTTTTTCTTCGGAATTGAGATCTCTTTTATACTCAACTTTTTCGGCTACTTCAAAAAGTACGCCCTTTTTGTTCATAATATCCTTAATTTCAGTATTAATAGCCATTATGTTAATTCCTCCTTATCTTAATTACGCCTGTGCAACTGCATCAGCTTCTACACGAATCATAATGAGATCATGACCATTATCCTTGAATGGTTTCTCATATACATATTTGGAAGATCCAGTTGTAAGTTTCTGCCATTTTCCATCTGCACCTACAGATACAGGTGTACCATCAGCAACTTCACCAGAAAAATCTGCTTCTTTGTACTGGTCTGTTGCAAACTTTTCACCATCTGTATATCTTTCAAGTCCAAGGAACTCACCTTTGGCAATATTTACAAAATCTTCATCATAGTCAGACATATCCATTCTTGCTGCATTAACACCAGTTGGAATACGCTCTTTTGTTGCTACATAAATATTTGCTACAGTTTCAGCTTTTGGAAGTTCAACAGTAGTAGCATCTTTGATTACAACGCCCATACCTGTAACAAGTGCTACACCAGCTTTGTGCATTGTATCTTTTGGCTGTGCGCCATTACGTCTAATATCACGAATCATTACATTTTCCTCCTATTATCGTCTTGATAAAAATTTAGTCATGAAAGAACTTGCGCTTTCATTTACATCATCAGTTTCTAAGCTCGCTGTTGCTGGCATAGGATTTGGTTCTTCTGTTTCAACATCCTCTGCTACATCAGTTTCTTCTTTATCAAAAGAAGCAATATATTTTTCTGCGATTAAACTATTGATGGCAGTTTTATTTCTTGCTTCAATTAATTCTGCGATTTCAGCTTTTGCAATTTCTTCCTCAGTGAATAATCCACCTTTAAGTAGATTTTTCTTTAGGGATTCTTTTTCCTCTGCAATTTCAGCTTTGATCTTTTCTTGTTCTGCTTTTTCAACCTGTTCTTTATATGGTTGTAGTTCAGAAATCTGCACATTAAGTTTGCCAATTTTCTCACCTGCGGAGATGACAGCTTTATCTTTAATTTCAAGCTCTGCGATCAATGTTTCGATTTTCTCATCTTTTTCAGCAAGAACAGTATTAACGTCTGATACAGAAACAGTAAGTTTTACATCTTGCGGTTCAGAAACAGTTACTTCATCATTCTCAACTGTATATGTAAATAATATATAATCTAACTGTGTCGGGGCATTATCTACATGAAACCAAACAACATGCTCTTCTGGAAACCAATAGGAAATATAACCCCAACATCTCATTTTATCTTCACAGGCTTTACTAATTTTTCTATATAAGTCGCAATCTGTTAGAGAAGCTGTTTCTGGTTTTTCTGTATCATCCTCTGATTCAGCAGTTTCCTTTGTTTCAGATGCATCTTCTGCACAAGAAGTTTTCTTTTTCTTTTCAGCAGTTTCTTCATCTTTTTTCTTTTTGTCTTTTTCTGTTTCGTCTACAGAATCATGTGTTTTCTTTTCTTTTTCTGTATCTTCAACAGAGACATCTTTCTTTGTCTTGTCAGCCAAATTCATGTCCTCCTTTTCTTCAATATCTTCATAGTTTGCTATATCAGTATTTGAAATATCAGCAAGAAGAGCAGAAGATAATTGTTCTTCCAAATCATCCATTTCGGCATACTCAATTACACCTGCTCCTGGAACGGCAGGATTCCTATTGCTACCTAAAATGCAATTGCCAATAAATTCAAAAACTTTATAAATTTTATTAGCACCCTCAGTAACTACATCAGTTGCAGTTAATTCCCATGAGCTGCTAATTTCTCCATCGTCCCATAATTTATCGAATACTTTAAAGTATTCTGGGAATCGTGAAGTCCATAGTTTAGTTTTGATTAAAATACATTTTGGCGTACCATCATAACCATCTACTTCACGTTCCTCAATCCATGCGTCTGTCACACTACCAATCGGAACAGTATCAAAATGACTTTTCTTTTTCCCATCTTTAGTTTTTTGGATAGTCAACTCATGACCACCAAAATCTACAGGTTGTCCGAAAATATTCTTTTTAAGTTTGGCTACAATTGGATATCCAATGATTGTGTCAAAATATTTTTCACCTGCTTCTTCTGGAATGATTCTTCCATATGAATCAGGTTCATCTAACACACTGATCAAAAAGACAGCTTCCTTATAATTGGTATAAGACGCTATAGATATGGGGCGACTGTTTAGAATAATATGTTCATTATCCATTTTAATCACCTCGTTTAAGTTGTTTTAGATTCTTGATAGTTACTATCATATTCTTGTTTCGATTCGTTTACAGAATTTCCTTTTGATGTACTTCCTTTAGGTCTGCCACCTTTAGAATCTTTTTCTTCATGCTGTACATCTTCTTGTTCATCTTGATTACCAGAAGAGTTATAAGATGTTGGATGTGGAACAAAGATTTCATTAACACCATTATCTTGTTCTGCTTTTCTGCGTTCCATTTCATCATTGAAATTCATATCCAATGTTTCATATGCTGTACGGAATGAACAATTTAATTTAGAATACAAGAACTCTGCAAGATCCTTTTTCATTTCAAACTCTAATAATTCTGCATCGAGAATATGTGTCCTATCGTGTACAAACAGTAAACTTTGATGTGGAATTTAAAATAGCCGCATAAAACAACTTATACAGGTTTTGTCTAAAATCTCAGAGCCTCCTTGGTTATTACTAAATATTCAAAAGTAATAGCTAAGGAGGTTTTATTTTATGATTAAACTTGAGAAACTGGAGAAAGGGGACTTTTTCCGGGATGCTTTCCTTGTATCGTATAAGTACAACAAGGATTATTTAAACAAGATGAGGAGTCTTAAGTACAGGAAGTATGTACCTGAGAAACAAACGTGGGAGATCCC
>ENA-OPCL01000987-OPCL01000987.1-human-gut-metagenome-genome-assembly--contig:-NODE-987-length-22503-cov-5.896071_pt1 | contig 22503 bp, 15 predicted proteins | sample MGYA00241251_ERZ501482 | MGnify/ENA primary metagenome ERZ501482 (study PRJEB25962, sample SAMEA2042581) | human gut metagenome | biome: human gut; feature: human-associated habitat; material: faeces... | reverse complement strand
TGTCTGCGTTCCATGTCGGGACAAAGGCTGCCACACCGCGTTTTTCGTATGCGGCCGTACCTTGCGGCCAAGTACCGTCCTCGATACCCTTGAATGCGGAAACTTTCAGCAAGTCGCCGTCCTGTGCATTGATGGGGCGTACCACTTCATTGATGAATGCAGGGTCGTCGTTGGGCTGTGCAGCGTCTGCAGCGAGATTAGCCCATGCCGGGTCTACGGCCAGTTCCTTGTATTCACCGCCGCGGTCTACGGCAGCATAGTTCTTGTTCACCACGTCTTCACCTTTCTTGCCGTAGGACTTCACGATGAACTTCTTCATCTGTTCTACCGCCAGGTCTACCGGGATGACACCGGTGATACGGAAGAATGCAGACTGGAGGATGGTATTGGTACGGTTGCCCAACCCGATTTCCTGTGCAATCTTGGTGGCGTTGATGTAATATACCTTAATATTGTTCTTGGCAAAGTAAGCTTTCACCTTGTTCGGCAGGTTCTTGGCTAGTTCTTCGCCTTCCCAGATGGTGTTGAGCAAGAACGTACCGTTCTTCTTCAATCCGCGGGTCACATCGTACATGTGGAGGTAAGCCTGAACGTGGCAAGCCACGAAGTTAGGCGTGTTCACCAAGTAAGTAGAGCGGATGGGGGCGTCTCCGAAACGCAAGTGAGAGCACGTGAAACCGCCGGACTTCTTAGAGTCGTAAGAGAAGTAAGCCTGACAGTGCTTGTTGGTATTGTCACCGATAATCTTCACGGAGTTCTTGTTGGCACCCACCGTACCGTCGGCACCCAGACCGTAGAACTTGGCTTCGAACATGCCTTCGCCACCCATGGCCACCTCTTCTTTCTGAGGAAGCGAAGTGAACGTCACGTCGTCCACGATGCCGAGGGTGAACTGGTTTTTCGGTTCCGGAAGAGCCAGATTCTCGTACACGGCCAAGATTTGTGCCGGAGTTGTGTCGTTAGACCCGAGGCCGTAACGTCCGCCTACGATGACCGGAGCGTTTTCCTTGCCGTAGAAGCATTCCTTCACATCCAGATACAGCGGTTCGCCGTTGGCGCCTGGTTCTTTCGTGCGGTCCAGTACGGCAATCGTCTTGGCTGTGGCCGGAACGGCTGCCAAGAAATGCTTGGCCGAGAACGGACGATACAGGTGAACGGCTACCAAGCCCACCTTTTCGCCCTGTGCGGTCAAGTGGTCGATGGTTTCGCGGATGGCTTCGGTTACGGAACCCATGGCGATGATGACGCGTTCTGCGTCTGCGGCACCGTAGTAAGAGAACAGGCCGTATTTGCGGCCGGTGATTTCAGACACCTTGTTCATGTAGTCCTCTACGATGGCAGGAACTGCGTCGTAGTAATTATTGCAAGATTCACGGTGAGTGAAGAACGTGTCGGGATTTTCGGCCATACCGCGTGCCACCGGATGTTCGGGCGACAGAGCACGGCTGCGGAACTCCTTCAAGGCCTCCTGGTCTACCAAAGGAGCGAGGTCGTCGTTCTCCAGCATTTCAATCTTCTGGATTTCGTGAGACGTACGGAAACCGTCGAAGAAGTTCAGGAACGGCACGCGGCTCTTGATGGTAGACAAGTGTGCCACGCCGGCCAGATCCATCACTTCCTGTACGGAACCTTCGCACAACATGGCGAAACCGGTCTGGCGGCAAGACATGACGTCCTGATGGTCACCGAAGATACACAGTGAATGAGAAGCCAAGGTACGGGCCGACACGTGGAACACGCAAGGCAGCAGTTCGCCTGCAATCTTGTACATGTTCGGAATCATCAGCAACAAACCCTGGGATGCCGTATAAGTCGTGGTCAGCGCACCGGCCTGCAACGAACCGTGGACGGCTCCGGCGGCACCGCCTTCCGACTGCATTTCCTGTACCAACACTGTTTCGCCGAAGATGTTCTTACGGCCCTGTGCTGCCCATTCGTCCACGTATTCTGCCATGGTCGACGACGGGGTGATGGGATAGATGGCTGCAACTTCTGAGAACATATACGAGATATGCGCTGCGGCCTGGTTACCATCACAAGTGATAAACTTTTTTTCTTTTGCCATAATAATGATTAATATTACGAGATTAAACTACAATTTCTTTATTTTCTCTTTAGTATAGGAATCCGAACAACCATATCGGTATTTCGTTTCCGTGCCCTATTTCTATCTTATGCCGGGCATATATCGTTTCGGCGTTTCGCCGTCGTTCTTCGTTGGGGCAGATTTTGAATCTCAGATTTTCGTCCACCAAAAACGAGGTGCCCTTTTCTCCCTTGTTCAGTTTATGGTCTTTCCACATCGTGTTTTGGAAGAAAGTCTCCAGGATGTCCTGTTCTTCCAGGCGGCACGGGTAGATGACGTACATCAGATTGCTGTTGTGCATCATGATTCGGGCCGGTTTTTTGGGAAAGGTTTCCCCCTTCGGGTAAATCATGTTGATGAGCCGCGCGTCGGCCAGATACTTGATGTAGTTCATTACCGTGGCCCGCGACGTGTGGATGTCTTCCGCCAATTGGCTGACGTTGGGAGCCACCGGACTGTCTATCGCGAGCAAATATAGTAATTTTTTGATTTTTGCCAAATATTTCAGCTCGATTTGTTTGATGAGCAAGATGTCCACTTCGAGCATCATGTTCATGGTCTTGAGCAGATTTTCAGAGAAATTCCGCTTTTCCAGAAAGAACGGGTAGAAACCGTGGTGCAGATAGTCTTGGAAGAACTTCAGCGGACTGGCTTTAGGCAGGATGCTGCGCACGATTTGTTCATGACGGTTCAGGATTTCGTCGAGTGTATAAGACGGGAAGTCATTGCCCGTCTGCAAGTTGAGGAACTCGCGGAAAGAAAATCCTCTCAGGTTGTATGATTTCACCAGTCCGTTCAGTTCCGGGTTCTCCGTCTTCAGCCGCATGACGGAAGAGCCGGTGAATACGATTTTCAGTCCCGGCAGCGTGTCGTAGCATTTGCGCAGGTCTGTGCTCCAGTCCGGTTGTTTGAACACTTGGTCGATCAGCAATACTTTTCCTCCGCCTTCGTAGAACTCTGTGGCGAATTCGGCAATGCCCTTGCCCTGAAAATAGAAATTGTTCAGATTGATGTAGAGGCATTTCCGGTCTTCCACGTGGAAATGTTCTTTGGCGTATTGCAGAAGGAAAGTGGTCTTTCCTACTCCGCGTGTACCTTTAATACCAATCAGACGGTCGTTCCAGTCTATCTCGTCCATGAGGGCGCGACGGACAGGAGCGTGGGTATGCTCCACAAGGTACGCATGTGTTCTGAAAAAAGACTCCATTCTTTGGTACTTGATACAATTTGCAAAGATAGTGTAAAACCGCAAAAGTGCAAAGTCGGGTTGGCAAAATCTTTGTTTTTTCTTCATTTTGCATCTCGAAATGCGAGGGTTGTCAATTTGTCAATCCCGGCCTTGCAGGATTGAGCTATTTGAACCGAGGAATGGAGGCGCACGGAAATACGCGATTCTCGTGCGTCGGGGGAATGACATTCTGAAGCTCCTTCGGCCTGTCGGGCTTTCAAAATGTACGGCATGCGGGCACGGCGTGCGTACGGGGACGGGATTCGTGGGAGCATGAAATGGCATCCGTAGGGCATTCTGTCATTCGTTTTTTGCTGTCCGACGCGCTCCGTTTAGGAGAAAAACGAGCCGTATGGGTATATCTTTGTTCTGTTTTCAGGGCTTTTCTCCACCTGCATGCAGAGAAAGATGCCCCACCATGAGGACAAAAAAAATGTTTTCTCAGCCGAGCGAAAAATTTTTCGGCTGCGATTGAAATGCGTTTAGGCTGAAAAAAAGCTAAAAACAAGGCTGAAATGTGAATTTATGTATCTAAAAAGGGGCAAAAATGGCATGGAACGTAACTGGAACATGGAACTTTTCATTCAGAAAAAGTCCGTAGAACTTACGTTTTGTCGGTAAAAAGGCGTATGTCTTTTCATTTGTTTATTAGGAACGTTTCCTGTGCTTCTTGTTCCGCTTGTCGGAAAAGCTTTTTAAGCGGCAAACGGGTACGTCCTAAAGAAATAGGATTTTGCCGTTTGCCGCATCTGAAATGGAAATTAGGTTATGAAATTGGTTTTTTACTGTTTGGCTTCTTCGGGAACTCCTCCCCATCTTTGGTCCAGACGGATGGCCTCTTCGCGGGTGATACCGATGACGGAACCATGGCGCGGATGGAAGTCTTTGACGAAGGTTTCGGGCTTGGAACTGAAATGAATAAGGTCCTTGCTGCGTTGGAATTCATAACGTCCGCTGCTGTAAAGGTCGTACATCAGGATGTATTCGTCCGAATCGTTCAGTTTGAATATGCTGGAGCCTTCCACGTGCGTACGGGTTCCGGCATACGCGTCGAGATATGCGAAATGCTCTTTCCACGGGCCGCGCAACGACGGGGCCGTGGCTTGCTGTATGCCGCTTTTCAGCTCTTTGCCGTTCCGGTCTTTGGTATTTCCTTTATAGAAGAAATGATAGGTGCCGTCTTTATGGATGATGTCGCCGTCTATGGCACCGTATTTGGGAGCGAACATCAGTTGAGGCTCGTTCTCGAAGGCCGTGAAATCTTCGTTGGCGTATGCGCAATAGAAATTGAGGGCGGTGTCGTATTCGAAGCGTACGGTGAAGTAGACCAAGTATTTCCGTGCTTCGGGGTCGTAAATGGTTTGGGGTGCCCACACCCATTTGATGTGGGCGAACTTCTCGGGATAGGATTTTTCCAGGTCGATGATGCCGTGCGTCCAATCGGTCAGGTTGCCGGATTTGAGCAAGACGATGCCGGGATTGTATTCCCAACCGTTCTTTCGGGTGAACATGTCTGTGGCCGTGATATAAAAGGTATGCCCGTCTTCTCCGCGCAGGATGTGCGGGTCGCGTATGCCTCCGGTTTGGGATATTTCGTCCGATGGGATGACGGGGCGGTTCCCGTTCAGGGCTTTCCAGTGTACGGCATCCGCACTCACGGCAAATCTCAGTTGTTCTTGTGTCGTCAGTTCGCCCGAACCTTCAAAATAAGCAAACAGATAGGCGGTGTGGTCCGGCGTTTTTTGTGAGATACAACTTGTGAGGAACAAGATTGAGGTGCAAGCTAAAATAAAAATGTTTTTTCTCATGTTTTTTGGATTGATGTTTGATATTTAACAGGGCAAAAGTAGGCTCTTTTTCCCGGAAGGACTGTTTCTCTTGTTGCATGTAATGGAAGATTGGTTTCAAAAAAGCGTGTTTTTGATTGTTTTCAAAACAAAATCGGGGCGTATGCCGGTTGAAATCCGGAGGGACGGGTAGGCTGGTTGTCCGGAATGTGTTATATTTGCATTGGCTTTGACACTTGTTTAATTTTTCTCCATGACCTTGCATATATTCAATCCCGAGAACGACCTGGCGTTGGCTTGTCCCAGTCCGCATTTCATTCCCCCAGTTTCGGCCCGGCAGATGGCCGACGACCTTTCGGCGTTGCCCGTATGGTGGGCAATGAGGGGCGATGCCGTGTGCGTGGCTTCGGTGGAGGCAGCCCGGCGTTGGGCGGAAGAAACCGGCGGGATTTGTCCGGAAGTGAAATGGGTCGGGCGTGACGGCTTGCCTTCGGATGCCGACGTTGACCCTTGGGGATGGAGCTCGTTGATGGTGCAACGTCTGTTGACGGGCGGTGCGGACGGAAGCCGTTTGCCCGATGAAGCGCGTTTGGCGCGTTACCGTGAACTGTCGAACCGCCGTCATGCAGTGGACATGTTGGCTTATTTATGCGGTCCCGGTTCGGATTTGGGACAGAAGTGGAGGGATAGGCTTTGTGGCGTTTCTTATTACTGTACCGGCGAACAGGACATCATCCAGAGGATGCGGCAATATCCCGAAACCCTATTGAAAGCGCCGTGGTCGGGCAGCGGAAAGGGCTTGCGTCTGGGGCGGGGAGGTTATGTGCCCCCGCTTTCGGGTTGGTGTGGCCGTCAGCTTCGTGAGCAAGGCGGGGTAATCGTGGAGCCGCTATATAATAAGGTGTCGGATTTTGCCTTGGAGTTTTATGCCGACGGTGCCGGAGGCGTGCGGTATACGGGGCTTTCGGTTTTCCTGACCACCGCACGTGGCACGTACGCCGGGAATTGGGTGGCGTCGGAAGAGGATAAGGTGCGTTGGCTGACCGATAGGATTCCTTTGCTTTTATGGCAGATGCTGAAAACGGCTGTCACGCACTACTTGGCTGATTGGTTGGGTAACGGCTACAACGGCCATCTGGGTGTGGATATGATGTTGTGCCGTGTACCGGGAACCGAATACCTGTGTGTGCATCCTTGTGTGGAAATCAATTTACGCCGTACGATGGGACAAGTTTCTGTCGATTTGGCTTCTTTCTTGGCTCCTTCTTCGGAAGCGCGTTTTGTGATAGACTATGAGAAGGAAGCGGGGCGGTTGTGGTCGGAGCACTGCCGGTGCGAAGAAGCCCATCCGTTGTGCTTACGGGAGGGAAAACTCCTTCAGGGATATTTGCCGTTGGTTCCGGTGACCCCCTCCGCACATTACCGGGCGGCGTTGTGGGTCTCTCCCAAGGGTAGGAGATGTCCGGTCGTATAAGTTAATTTGGAAAAAGAAGAAATGATTAGACCATTGGGAATTTCTGATATGGACACGGTGCTTCGTATTTGGAAAACGTCAAATCTTCAGGCGCATTCTTTTGTACCTTCCGGATATTGGGAGCGTAACGTGGAGTTGGTTCGGAAGGCAATGTCCGATGCGGAAGTTTGGATATACGAGTCGGATGGGCGCATAGTCGGCTTTGTCGGATTGGCAGGGGATTACATCGCCGGTATCTTTGTGGAGATGGAATGCCGTTCTCGTGGGATAGGACATGCGCTGTTGGATTTTTTAAAGAAAAGACATCGGTTCTTGTTGCTCCATGTGTATGAAAAGAACAGCCGTGCCATTGCATTTTATCGTAGAGAAGGTTTTGAATGCCGGGATAGGCATGTGGAGGAGGATACCGGGGAAATGGAGTGGACAATGGCATGGATGAAGGAAAATATTCCTTTTTAAGTTTTTTTATTGCCCTGCAAGTGGGGTCGGGGAGTGGATAACTGTTAATTTTGCATCTCTATTTTATGAATCTTTCTAATCAACCGAAAACGGCTTCTAATAGCTGAAAAAACGCTTTATGGAAACAAAACGAATTGTATTTTTGGACTATCTGCGTGCCATCGCATGCTTTATGGTCATTCTCGTACATGTGTGCGAGGCTTTTTATTTCAATCTGGACGGTATCAGTTTCTCCAGCAATGCCGACCGTTGGTGGATTTCTTTCATCGACAGTTCCCTGCGTCCTTGCGTGCCGCTGTTCATCATGGCATCAGCCTATCTTCTGGTTCCGTTGAAGGACAGTACACCGGTCTTTTTCAAACGCCGCTTCACCCGTGTGTGCATTCCCTTTGTCGTCTGGGGGCTTCTTTATGCCTTTTTACCCTTGTTGTGGGGCGGTCACGGTTGGGACGGCGCGAAAACACACTTACTTACGTTCCTCTACAATTTCCCGTCCAACGCCATACATCTCTGGTTTGTGTACATGTTGATAGGGGTTTATTTCTTTATGCCGATTTTGTCTCCTTGGTTGAAGCAAGTAGGTCGTAAGGAGGAGCTTTTCTTTTTGGGACTTTGGTTCCTCACTACATTCTGGCATTACGTGAAGCTTTGTGTGCCGGGCGGAGAGATTTACGGAGAATGCAGTTGGAACGATTTCCACATCTTGTATTACAATGCCGGTTATATCGGTTTTCTGTTGATGGCACATTACGTCCGTACCTACATTGACTGGAGTCTGCGCAAGACGCTCGCTGTGGCCGTGCCTGTATTCTTGGTAGGATATGCTTTCTCGGTCGGTGCGTTCTATCATCTTTCAAAAACAGATTGTACGCGGAGTTCAGACCCGTTTGTGGTGGAACAGCCTTGGCGTTTTTGTACGCCTAATGTGGCGATGATGACTTTCGCCCTCTTTATCGTATTCAAAAAGATTAACTGGGGCAGCGGGTGGCTCTACCGTGGCATCTTCTCCATTTCAAAGTTGAGCTATGGAATGTATCTTGCACATTATATGGTGTTGAACCTTGTGTACCCTCATGTGGCACCGCATTTCAATACGCCCGGTACCATTTTGGTGGCCGGTATCGTGATTTATGCGATTTGCTATGTGTTGACAAAATTGCTCTCTTATCTGCCCAAGAGTAAATATATCGTAGGATAGTGATGCCGGACACAAAGGCTTTTTATCAGGATGTGTACAGCATCGTGAAAGAGATTCCGGCCGGTCGGGTGGCGACGTATAAGCAAATTGCCGTTCTGACCGGCTTTCCCCAACATGCCCGTTTGGTGGGTAGGGCTTTGCGTAACGTACCGGATGCGCTCGGCCTTCCCTGCCACCGGGTGGTGAATGGCTGTGGACGCCTTGTTCCGTCCTGGCCGGAACAGAAAGCATTGCTGGAAGCCGAAGGTGTGGCTTTCAGAAGAAACGGAAACGTGGATATGCGGCGTTATGCTTGGAATCCGGATGGAGCGGCATCCGTGACCTTTTGATAAGCGATGCGCGGTGACTGACGGGTATAAATGATGCCGCACTCCCGGAATCCGTTGGTCTTTAACAGGTTTTGCATGATGAGGTTGTCAGCGTGGGTGTCTGCGCGTAAATTGTGGTGTCGGGCAAAACACCATGCGATGCATTGCCGGGCGATGCCTTTGGCCTTTCCGTTGGATGCCAGGCGGTGAATCACACCGTATGGCGCCTCATTCAGCCATTTCCCTTCGATATGAGAATAGGTAGGGTCGTTTCCCACTGAAAAGCAAAATGTGGCTACCACGCCGTCCGTTTCGTTTTCGCAGACGAAGCAGTGTCCTTGTCGGATTTCCGTTTCCATGAGTTCTTCCGAAGGATAACCGTCTGTCCATTGGTAGGGGTTTCCGTTTTCCCTCATGAATTTCCGGGCGTGGTCGAATATGCCCATGATGTCGGGCATATCGGTGAATTGTGCAGGTCTGATGTTCATTTTGTGTCGGGTGTGGTGGTGTCTTGTGTCTCTTTTCTTTGTCGTGCCACGGGCGTTTCAAAGTACGCCCCACAGTCTTTGCATACATATTCCCAATGCGTCGTGCCCGGAGGTGCGCCGGCCAGGATACTGAATATGGCGGCCATGAACGCCCTGAAACTATGAGACTTTTTCAATACGAACTTGATGTGGGGTGAATGGCAACAGGGACAGTATTTTAGTTGTTCCGGTATCATCTGGTTGCGTTCGAGCTGGGCCATGGCACGTTCATAGTCGTCTTCATACACGAAAATATCCACTCCGGAAATCGTGGGAGTGAATCCGCGCAGGATGTTGGACGTGTTTTCGTTGTGCAGGACGGAGGCGATGCCTTCGTTTTCCAACGCCCCCTGAATCAAACGGGCTTGAAAGGCTCCGTCACAGGTGATAAGTCTGACTGTTTTCATAAGACGGTCGAATTTATTTGATAAAATATCCGATGTGCTTTGAGCGTCCTTTCTTGGCTAAGGTTCTGATTTCGTACAGTCCTTTGGCTAAATGCCCGATACGGACACGGCGGCTGTAAGGTGCCGTACTGACGATACGCCCGTACGCATCTACAACCGCTACGTAAGGGCTGTCCTGTTCAGGGATGTCCAAGGTCTGCGAGTCTTGGGGAAGGAACCGCCCTGAGAGGTTCGGTTTGTCGGACCATCCGGACGGGAGCCGTGCCGGTTCGCTTTCATTTCCGAAACGGTCTATGGCCGTTACCGCGAAACTGATGCCGTTGAGGGCGCAGAATTCCTCGTTGATGGGAAGGCTGCAAGAATCCACATTCACGGCAATAAGATTTCGTGCGGAAGCGATGTCCACGGGAGAGGTCTGTGAAGCGTACACGTTGTATCTCACATCTTTTCCACATAGATTATCGACAGACGGCGACCATCGGAGCACATACGTTTGCGCTTCCCGGCTTTTGTGCAAATTTCCCGGACGTTCCGGTGGGATACTGTCCTGGCTGTTACAAGCCGATGGCAGTGCCGGGAAGGGGTAATATACGTCTTTCAGGAAATCAAACAAGCCTTTGTGGTTGTCGTTCAGATACGCGTAACGGAAGAATGCCTGTCCTCCGAGGTCTAAAGATCGCGTGAAATACAACTCACGGGTAATGTCCTCCAGCGGCCAGTCTTTTTCTTGCGGACTGAGGAAGTAGATGCCCAATCCCGGGACGACCGGTCGGCCGTAGTCGTTTTCTTTCCAGTCAATGGCGAAAGGGTAGAAATGATTGCCCCGGAAGTACATCATCGGGAACAGCATGTCTTGTATTCCTTCACGCAACCAACCCTGTGCATCCTGATGCACGGCAGAGTAGGCATTCCAGTTATAGGACGGATAGCGGCTCAGGTCGCTGAACTTGCCCACGGGCGAGGAGCTGACCTTGACCCAAGGTTTGGCCGATTTCACGGCCCGGTACATCGTCCGTACACAGTGGGTCATGTTGTCGCGACGCCAGGCGGCCTTGTTTTGCCTCTTGCCGTATTTGCGGTAAGAGCTCGCATCGTTGAATTTCGCCGCGTTTTCCGGATAACGGATATAGTCGAAATGGATGCCGTCTACGTCATAGTTCGCAGCTATTTCACGGCAGAGGGAAGCCAGATAGTCGGCGGTCTCCGGTTGCCCCGGGTCGAGATACCAACTGTCTCCATGGCGTACGCAAAGTTTGGGATGGGTTTTCAGTACGGAACGGTTTCCCATACGTGTGGCAGCGGATACCTTGAAACAAGGTATGGCTACAAGCCACGCATGCAGTTCCATCCCTCGTTTGTGGCATTCCCGGACGGCAAAGGCCAAGGGGTCATATCCCGGCGCACGTCCCGGAGTGCCGGTCAGGCAGCCGTCCCACGGTTCGATGGCCGAAGGATAGATGACACTCCCCCTCACGCGGGTCTGCAGCAGCACGGTGTTGATGTTCACTTCCTTGAGCCGGTCGAGGATGCGGCACAGTTCATCCTGTTGTGCCTTGATGCCGACCGGGGATGTAGCTTTGTTTTTCGGCCAGTCCAAACTACTGAACGTGGTCAACCACACGGCCCGGGTTTCCCGTTTGGGGGAGGACAATGGAGCGAAACGTTGCGTGGCCATTGCCGCCAGGCAGCCGGTGATACATATATATAAGGAGAAGATATATCTTTTCATGTAGGTGTATGCAGCTTTATCAGATGCAAAGTTAAGCTTTTCGGGGTATAAAATGAAAGTTTCGGGGACAAATGCCATGGTTTACGATACAATTTATTATTTTTGCGTAATTTAATTGATAACCTGATATGATAACATTCACTACGGCATTGGTGCTTCTGGTATTGGGCTATGCGGTCTACGGCGCCTTTGTCGAAAGAGTATTCGGGGCGGATGCCTCCCGGAAGACACCTTGTTATACGATGGCTGACGGTGTGGATTATACACCGATGCCTACGTGGAAAGTCTATCTCATCCAGTTTCTGAACATTGCCGGGACGGGACCTATATTCGGTGCAATTCTGGGTATCCTTTACGGGCCGGCGGCTTATTTGTGGATTGTGTTCGGATGCATATTCGGCGGGGCGGTACACGACTATCTGTCCGGCATGATTTCCCTGCGGAAGAACGGAGCCAGTCTGCCCGAAGTGGTGGGCGACGAACTGGGGGCGGGCATACGCTTGGTGATGCGTGTCTTTTCCCTGATTCTGATGGTCTTGGTCGGTACGGTATTTGTCACCACGCCTGCCGGGTTGTTGGCTTCCATGACTGGAGACTGGGGCGTATGGGGTTCCGCTTTGTTTTGGAGCGTGGTGATTTTCGTGTATTACGTGTTGGCTACCTTGCTGCCCATCGATACCCTTATCGGACGCATCTACCCCCTTTTCGGCGTGGCCTTGTTGTTTATGGCCGTCGGCGTGTTGGTCGGCATTTTCACCCACGATGGTTGGATGCCCGAGATTACATCGGCTTTCGAGAGCCATCATCCCGATAAGAATCTCTCCATATTTCCCATGCTTTTTATCACGATTGCCTGCGGAGCCATCAGCGGTTTCCATGCCACTCAAAGCCCGATGATGGCGCGTTGCATGAAGAACGAGAAGCTGGGGCGGCGCGTGTTCTACGGCGCCATGATAACCGAGGGCGTGGTGGCTTTGATATGGGCGGCTGCGGCCATTAAGTTTGCAGGCAGTTATGAGGCGTTGGCCGAACTGATGTCGCCGTCGGGAAAATCCAATCCCGCCATTGTGGTCAATGCCATTTGTCAGGATTGGATGGGGACGGCGGGAGCCGTGTTGGCGATACTCGGTGTGGTGGCGGCCCCTGTCACTTCCGGTGATACGGCCTTCCGGTGCGCACGTCTGATAGCCTCCGATTTCCTGCATTACAGGCAAGACACCATTTTGCGCCGCTTGATTATTTCATTGCCTTTGTTTGTCATCGCCGCAGTGTTAATGAATATCAACTTTGATATATTGTGGCGCTATTTTGCGTGGTTTAATCAAACTTTGTCTATCTTTACGTTATGGGCGGTTACCGTATGGCTTGCGCGGAAAGGAAAGACGTTTTATGTGACCCTGTTTCCGGCATTGTTCATGACGGCTGTCTGTACGACCTATATACTGGTGGCTCCCGAAGGATTCGGGTTGTCCTACGTGTTGAGTTGCGCAGTCGGGGGAGGGGTGGCCGTACTCTTTAGGAATGTTCATGAAATGGTATTTACAATTTAAAAAGACAAGGGTATGAAAAGAAGACGGTTCCGGAAATCCACCGTTATCTTGTTGGGATTTACTTTATATTCCGTAGCGGTATATGCCTATTTCATCCCCCGTACGGATATGAGCAGCCGGCATATTTGGGCTACGATGGCCTTGAATGCCGTGATTCTGGTGGCGTTGTGGTATCTTTACCGGCGGCGGGAAAAATTGGCGGATAAACGCGAGCATGATGTGAATATTAATCAAGAAAAAAGATGATATGAGAAAGTTAATGCTGTCTTTGCTGCTGATGATGGCGGCAATGGGTGCGAAGGCACAATTTGAAAAGGGTACTACGTATGTGGCGGCATCCACTACGAGTTTGGGATTATCCTATAGTTCCAGCGAGAAATTGAATTTCGGTCTGGATTTCACGGGTGGTTATTTCGTGCAGAGCGCGTGGATGCTCTATGGTAAATTAGGGTATGATCATACGCGTTATACCGACCATTTCCAGATGGGAGTAGGCGGGCGTTATTATTTCACGCAGAACGGCATTTATATGGGCCTTGGTTTGCAGTATGAGCATGCCACCAAGAGCGTGAATAATTTGCAGTTGTGTCCCGAAGTGGGATATGCCTTTTTCGTGAACCGTTTCATCACGATAGAGCCGGCAGTGTATTATCACATGAGTCTGAATGACTTCTCAGACGGAAGTAAGGTCGGCTTGAAGTTAGGATTAGGTTTCTATTTCTGATAAGAAACATCCGATAAGGCTGTGCCGGAATACTTGTATAGGTCTTCCGGCACAGTTTCTTTTACCTTCGGGATGGCCGGTTTGTTCCGAGGGATAACAAGAACTGACAAATTGCCGCGTTTGTTCTCGTTTTTATTGCCGAATGACAGCTTTTTCCTCTTTTCTGTGAAGTGAAAACCGGATAAAATGAGACGGAAAAACGCGGGTTTTGAATAAATATAAGTTTTAGGCTGCATATATGCGGCCTTTTTCTGTATATATGCGTTTTAATCTCAAGAGAGTGATTTTTCAATCGCAGGAAGAAAAATTTTTTTTCTCCTCTTGTTGCTACGGGTGTGTACTGAAATAATAGAGGTGAAAATGTCTTGTTTCGGGAAAGAAACGAGGCCTTTTCCCCGTTTTTTTCTCTTGTTGGGGGCTGTTCGAGTGACGGAAATGGAAATCAGGATGTCAGCAAATTCGGGGATGAAGCTTACGTACCGGTGGACGGTGTGCGGTTCAATGGCTTTTTCGTCTGTCAGCGTGTGCACGAAAGACGGATATAAGTTGTCATTGGGATAAAAGTCCGATGCGCGAGATTTCGTTTTTTTCGTGTCTGTTGGTGGCGGAAGGGATATGGGCGATTCTCGCAGTGGTCGGCTTGACGTTTTGACAATTTGTAAAATGCGTAGGGCGGATTATGAAATCTCTTCCAATAATATGTGGACGTACAGGCCTTAAGAGCATGGGTATTTCCGGTAGATAAGTTTTCAAAGGTTTCATGTCGGTGAAAAAATACGAGGATTTCGGTATGTGTGGTTATAATTTAAAAGGTTTTATCATGTAAATACTGATAAATCGAAATACGGTTGGGTTTATTCTATAAAAAGGATATCATATTTGCTTATCGAGTTGTCAAAAAGATATAACTTTGCATAAAACAAAAGCAAATTGCTTGCTTATTAAGTGGTTTCGCTTTAAAAAGAAATTTTCCATGCGCAGGGAAGTGTTTGACAATAATGTGTAATTAGACAAGGTGAGAAGAATGAAAACGAAGATTCAGAAAACCATGTTCCTATGGGCGGCGGCAGTGGCATTCCCTGTGGCCGCAGAAGGGCAAGACAAAGTCGAGGCATCCGTGGGGGCGGACTTGGTGAGCAGTTATATCTGGCGCGGGCAAGAGTTGGGCGATGTCAGCATACAGCCTTCCGTTTCGCTTTCCTGGAAAGGCCTTTCGCTTACGGCTTGGGGTTCGGCCTCTTGGGGCGGCGAATACGCCAAAGAGTTCGATTTGACCTTGGGTTATGCCGTAAAAGGTTTCAGTGTGTCGGTTACCGATTACAGTTTCAGCAAAGGGACGAATTTCAAGACGGGCACCGATATCAGCGGGAAGTATTTCCATTTCGGCAGCAATTCCACGTTGCATGTCTACGAAGCGCAGGTGGGGTATGACTTCGGTTTCCTGGCCGTGAACTGGTGCACGAACATCGGTGGCAACGACGGGCTGAAGAAGGACGGCAAACGGGCCTACTCTTCTTATGTCTCGCTTTCCGCTCCTTTCCGCTTGGGAGGGTTGGATTGGGACGCTACGGTGGCCGCTGTGCCTTGGGAGACCTCTTTCTATAATGGCGGATGCTCCGGTTTTGCTGTTTCCGAAGTGGCATTGCAGGCGGCTAAGGACATCAAGATAACTGAATCGTTTGCCTTGCCTTTGTTTGCCAAGGTTACTTGGAATCCGGCAGCGGAGAACGCTTATTTTACGGCAGGACTCAGTTTTTAAGCATAACAGAAATGTGATAGATCCCAAGAGGTAGGTTTTGCGCGGGGTAAACAATGTTGTTTGAAGGGATAACGTTAAAAGAGAGGATAAACCAACAATAGAAAAAGGATAATTATGAAAAAGATCGAAGCGATTATTCGGAGGACGAAGTTCGATGACGTGAAGGAGGCCTTGTTGGCGGCGGACATCGAATGGTTCTCGTATTACGAAGTGAGGGGCGTGGGCAAGATGCGTGAGGCTCGTATTTACCGTGGGGTGGCCTACGACACCAGCTCCATCGAGCGCATGTTGCTGTCCATCGTCGTGCGCGACAAGAATGTGGAGAAGACCGTGCAAGCCGTGACGAAAGCCGCTTATACGGGCGAAATCGGCGACGGGCGCATCTTCATCATTCCGGTCGAGGATTCCATACGGATCCGTACGGGAGAACGTGGCGACATTGCGCTTTACAACGCGGAACAAGAGAAGTGAGGCGGGACGGTTCCCGCCAAGGTTAAAAAGATGGTTGAATGATAAAAAAGTAAGATTATGGATACATCAGTGATATTGGATTCAGGCCACACGGCTTGGATGATAGTGGCAACCCTTTTGGTGTTTATGATGACGATTCCCGGAATCGCCTTGTTCTACGGCGGCCTTGTGCGCCAGAAAAATATGCTGAGCCTGGTGATGCAGAGCCTGGCCATAGCCGGGGTGGTCAGCATCTTGTGGGTGGCCTTCGGCTACAGCCTTGCCTTCGGCACCGGATACGAGGGCAGCGGTTTCTTCAAGTACGGCATCGGGGGATTCGACAAGGTGATGTTGAACGGCATCGGCCTGGACACGCTGACGGCGACCGGCATCCCCGAAATGCTGTTCGTAATGTTCCAGTGCATGTTCGCCCTGATTACGCCGGCTTTGATTCTCGGTGCGTTCGCCGAACGTGTGAGGTTCGCCGGTTTCTTGTGCTTCACGGTGTTGTGGAGCATACTGGTCTACATGCCCATGGCCCATTGGGTATGGGGTGGCGGTTTCCTGATGGAAATGGGAGCCGTGGACTTTGCCGGGGGGACGGTGGTACATGTCAACGCCGGCATAGCCGCATTGGTGATGGCACTTATGGTCGGCCGTCGTAAGGATTACAGGGCGGGCCGTCCCATTACTCCGCACAACATTCCTTTTGTCTTTTTAGGCACGGCATTGCTTTGGCTGGGTTGGTTCGGGTTCAATGCCGGAAGCGGCTTGGCTGCCGACGGTCTGGCAGCCAACGCGTTTTTGGTGACGCATATCGCCACGTGCATGGCAGCGGTCACTTGGGCGGCCATCGACTGGGTGGTCAACAAGAAATGCACTACGGTGGGGGCTTGTACGGGAGCCGTGGCCGGTTTGGTGGCCATCACGCCGGCAGCCGGTTCGGTAGATCTGGTCGGTGCGCTGTTCATCGGTTTGATAACCTCGGCCGTTTGTTTCTGGATGGTGGCTGTCGTGAAGCCCAAGTTCGGTTATGACGATGCCCTCGATGCCTTTGGCGTGCATGGGGTAGGCGGCATCATCGGGTCTGTGCTCACCGGTGTTTTTGCCACGCAGTTCGTGACCGGTGAAGGTGGTGTGCAGGGTGCGCTCTACGGGGATTGGAACCAGTTGTGGATTCAGATTGCGGCCACGGTCATTTCGATGGTGTTCAGTGCGGTGATGACCTTCGTGCTGTTCAAGGTAGTGGACAAGCTGGTCGGCATTCGTGTGGACAAGAGAGTGGAAGAAGAAGGGCTTGACATTTACGAACACGGTGAATCTGCCTACGATTTGTAAGACAGTCCGTAACAGGCAAGAATAATATGGAAATCAAAATACTTAGGTGATTATGTCAGAATTAAGATTCAGAGTTGTAGAGAGTGCTTTCCACGCGAAGGCGAAAGAAGTGGCCGTCCCGGCGGAAAGGCCCAGTGAATATTTCGGCAAATATGTGTTCAGCCGCGAGAAGATGTTCAAGTATTTGCCCAGTACCGTATATGCGAGGTTGGTGGATGCCATGGACCATGGTGCCGCTTTGGATCGCAGCGTGGCCGACGAGGTGGCTTCGGGCATGAAGCGTTGGGCCGAAGAATTGGGGGTGACGCACTATACCCACTGGTTCCAGCCGTTGACGGAAGGCACGGCAGAGAAGCATGACGCTTTCGTGGAACACGACGGCAAAGGCGGGATGATGGAGGAATTTTCGGGCAAGTTGCTCGTGCAGCAGGAACCCGATGCCTCGTCCTTTCCCAACGGGGGCATACGGAACACGTTCGAGGCGCGCGGTTACAGTGCTTGGGATCCCTCTTCGCCCGTATTCGTGGTAGACGACACGCTGTGCATCCCCACCGTGTTCATCGCTTATACTGGCGAGTCGCTCGACTACAAGGCACCTTTGCTGAAGGCTTTGCGCGCGGTGGACAAGGCGGCGGTAGAGGTGTGCCATTACTTCGACCCCTCCGTGAAGAAGGTGGTTTCTTATTTGGGTTGGGAGCAGGAATACTTTCTGGTGGACGAAGGCTTGTATGCCGCCCGTCCGGACTTGTTGCTGACCGGGCGTACGCTGATGGGGCATGAAGCGTCGAAGAACCAACAGTTGGAAGACCATTATTTCGGAGCCATCCCGACCCGTGTGGCCGCTTTCATGAAGGACTTGGAGATACAGGCCTTGGAACTGGGCATCCCTGTGAAGACACGCCACAACGAGGTGGCACCGAACCAGTTCGAGCTTGCTCCTATCTTTGAGGAGTGCAACTTGGCGGTAGACCACAACATGCTGATCATGTCGCTGATGCGCAAGGTGGCCCGGACGCACGGTTTCCGCGTGTTGCTGCATGAGAAGCCTTTCAAGGGCGTGAACGGTTCCGGCAAGCATAACAACTGGTCGTTGGGCACCGATACCGGCGTGCTGCTGATGGCTCCGGGCAAGACGGCGGAGGAGAACTTGCGCTTCATCACGTTCATCGTGAACACCCTGATGGCCGTGTTCCGGCACAACGGTTTGCTGAAAGCCTCCATCATGAGCGCCACCAACGCCCATCGTTTGGGAGCCAACGAGGCACCCCCGGCCATCATTTCCTCTTTCCTCGGCACGCAGTTGAGCCGTGTGCTCGACCATCTGGAGGAGAGCACCGACGAGGAACTGGTCCTTTTGGAGGGCAAGCATGGGATGAAGCTGGACATCCCCCAGATTCCTGAGTTGTTGATAGACAATACTGACCGTAACCGTACGTCGCCTTTCGCCTTTACCGGAAACCGTTTCGAGTTCCGGGCCGTGGGTTCGGAGGCCAACTGCGCGAGTGCGATGATAGCCCTCAACGCCGCCGTGGCCGAACAGTTGACGGATTTCAAGGCCGAAGTGGATGCCTTGATGGAAAAAGGCGAGGGCAAAGAAGCTGCCCTTATCCGGGTGATTCGCAAATATATCAAAATCTGCAAGCCCATCCGTTTTGACGGGAACGGTTACAGCGACGAGTGGAAGGCCGAAGCAGAGCGGCGCGGTCTGGATTGCGAGACGAGCTGTCCCGTTATTTTCGACAACTACTTGTCGGCAGACAGTATCGCCATGTTCGAGTCTACCGGGGTGATGACCCAAGTGGAACTGGAAGCCCGCAATGAAGTGAAATGGGAAACCTATACCAAGAAAATCCAGATAGAAGCACGTGTACTCGGCGATTTGGCCATGAACCATATCGTGCCTGTAGCCATCGAGTACCAGAGTAGGTTGATAGACAACGTGTACAAGATGAAGGGACTGTTCAGCGCGGAAGAAGCCGGTAAATTGTCGGCCGAGAACCTGGCCATCATCAGGGAGATTTCCGAACGCACGACCTATATCAAGGAGCACGTGGATGCGATGGTCGAGGCCCGCAGGGTAGCCAATAAGATTGAAGGCGAGCGTGCAAAGGCCGTGGCCTACCATGACACCATTGCGCCGATGTTGGAACAAATCCGTTATCATATCGACAAGTTGGAGTTGATTGTGGACGACCAGATGTGGACATTGCCTAAGTATCGCGAATTGCTGTTCATTCGTTGACAGCACGGTTCTTTATTTTTTAGGAATTTAGATGGTGGAGCCGGGGTGTCGTGAGACAGTCCGGCTTTTTGTGGTTTATCGGTCATATTTCTGAAAAAATGTTTCTCCCGTAGGTATTTTAAACGTTAGCAACGTAGTGGTAAATAGAAAAGAACGTATTAAAATGTATATGGGAAAGATTATTTATGGGGTGTTACTGCTACTGGTAGTGGGAGCAGGGAGACTTTGTGCAGGGCAAAACGAGTGGGAGAATCCGGAGAAATATGAGTGGAACAAGGAAAGTCCGCATACGGTCTTCATGTGGTATGACGATGAACCGGGAGCGTTGACTGGCGATTTCTCTAAGTCACCGTGGCATGAATCCCTGAACGGGCGGTGGAAGTTCTCATACGTGCCGGACATCGAGGACGCGGAAGAGGGCTTTTATAAGAAAGATTTCGATGATTCCTCTTGGGCCGATTTGGATGTCCCTTCGAATTGGGAGCTGAAAGGGTTCGGCGAACCGATTATTCGCAATATTCAGTATGTTTTTCCGGCCAACCCTCCTTACGTGAACGTGGACAATCCGGTGGGGACGTACCGTAAGGTGTTCACCGTGCCGGAAGGTTGGGACGGTCGCGAAGTCCTGTTGCATTTCGGGTCCATATCCGGTTATGCACAGGTTTTCCTGAACGGGAAAAGGATCGGGATGACCAAGGCGGCCAAGACACCGGCTGAGTTCAACGTGACGCCTTACCTTTGCAAGGGAGAGAACCTGTTGGCCGTCCGGGTGTACCGTTGGCATGACGGCAGTTACATGGAAGACCAGGATTTCTGGCGTTTGACGGGCATCGAGCGCGACGTGTACCTGCAAGCTTACCCCAAGTCGACGGTGTGGGACTTTTTCTTGCATGCCGGTTTGGACAGCCGTTACAGGGACGGCATTTTCAATGCCACGGTGGATTTGCGTGCATTTGCAGACAGTGAACCCGGAAAAGGCCAAGTAGAGATGAAACTGGTGGATAAGACCGGTAAGACCGTATGGGCACAAAAGCGGAAGTTCGAGATGAAGGGGGAGGCGGAAACGCTTTCCTTTTCGGGGCGAATCAAGAATGTGGCCAAATGGACAGCCGAGACTCCCGAACTTTACGACTGCATCCTGACCTTGCGGGACGGGGAGGGGAATACGTCGGTGACGGCCTGCAAGACCGGATTCCGGAAGATAGAAATAAAGAATGCCAAGTTGATGGTAAACGGGATGCCCGTATATATAAAAGGTGTCAACCGCCACGAGCATAGCGACACCTTAGGCCATGTGCAGACGCGCGACTTGATATTGGACGACCTGAAACAAATGAAACGCTTGAACATCAACGCCATCCGGATTTGCCATTATCCCAACCATCCGGACTTTTATGACTTATGCGACCGCTACGGTTTCTACGTGGTGGACGAAGCCAATATAGAGAACCACGGCATGGGTTCCGTACCTTATTTTAAGGATACCGTCAACCATCCCGCTTATCGGGAAGACTGGTATGCGGCGCACGTAGACCGTATCGACCGTATGGTGAAGAGAGACAAGAACCATCCTTGTGTCATTGGTTGGTCGTTGGGCAATGAGTGCGGTAACGGAAAGGTGTTCCACGATGAGTACAAACGGTTGAAAGCCTACGACCCTTCACGCTTTGTGCAGTTTGAACAGGCGTGGGAGGATTGGAACACGGATGTGGTCTGTCTGATGTATCCCAATATGGGAAGAATCAAGGACTACCGGGAGTCCGGCAAACAGCGTCCTTTCATCATGTGCGAATACGCCCATGCGCAAGGCAACAGCAACGGAAATTTCAAGGATATATGGGATGTCATTTACGACAGTCCCAACCTCCAGGGCGGTTTCATCTGGGATTTTAAGGACCAAGGTTTCAGAATGGAGACGGAATCCCGGGACGGTAGGATTTATTGGATGTACAACGGGAAAATGGGAAGCTACAAATGGCTCGAAGACAAGCCGAGCGAGTGGAATACAGGTACGGACGGTATTCTTTCTGCCGACGGTACGCCGAAGCCGCAGGCTTGGGAAGTGAAAAAAGTGTACCAGTATATCCAATTTAAAGGAAAGGATGCCGCGCACGGGTGGATTACCGTGCGGAACCGCCACGACTTTACCAACCTGAAAGACTATGCTTTCGCTTGGGAAATATGCAGGAACGGGGAGAAGACCGCGTCGGGCACTTTCTCTGTGGATTTGCTTCCCCACGGGCAGAAAGACATCCGTTTGGACTTGCCGGAAATTCCGGATGACGGAAATGAATATTTCCTGAACCTGTATGCTTATACGAAGGCAGCGTCCGGTTTGTTGCCTGCGGGCTATGAAGTGGCGAAAGAGCAGTTGAAGTTGGGTGAGGGAGATTTCTTTGCCCGTGTGCCCGAGGCTTCCGGAAATCTGGAGTACCGTGTGGACGATGGCGTGTTGGTTTTTGCATCGGGCGACGTGTCCGGGAAAATAGATTTGAAGAAAGGTGTCTTGGCCGATTACGCCATCCGGGGCGTGCGCCCGTTCAAGAAGTATCCGGAACCCGCTTTCTGGCGTGCTCCGGTGGACAATGATTTCGGGAACAAGATGCCGTGGACGTGCGGGGTATGGCGTACGGCCCATGTCAACCGTTACGTGAAAAACGCCACCGTGGGCGAACGGACTCCGGAGGGGCTTCCCGTGAAGGTGGAATGGATATTGACCGATATACAAGTCCCCTACACCATGGAATTTCTGGTACGCAATGACGGCTCGTTGCAGGTGAGCGGCACGATGGACATGACCGGGAAGAAATTGCCGGAACTACCTCGGTTTGGTATGCGCATGGAGTTGGCCGGCCGGTATGAAAACCTTTGTTATTACGGGCGCGGGCCGCAGGAGAATTATATCGACCGTTGGTCGTCTGCGTTCGTCGGCCGGTATGAAGACAAAGTGGAAAACCAGTATTACCCGTATGCCCGTCCGCAAGAGACGGGGAACAAGACGGACGTGCGTTGGCTTTCCTTGTCGGACGGCGAGGGGACGGAAGTGGAAATCACGGGTGTGTCGCAACCCATTGCGTTTTCGGCTTTGCACTATGCTCCGGAAGATTTAGACCCGGGTTTGACACGGAAGATGCAGCATTCGATTGATGTGGTACCGCAAAAAGATGTATTTTTGCATGTGGATCTGAAACAACGTGGGCTTGGAGGCGATAACAGTTGGGGGATGTTTCCCTACAA
>ENA-OPCL01000975-OPCL01000975.1-human-gut-metagenome-genome-assembly--contig:-NODE-975-length-22641-cov-8.697910_pt1 | contig 22641 bp, 19 predicted proteins | sample MGYA00241251_ERZ501482 | MGnify/ENA primary metagenome ERZ501482 (study PRJEB25962, sample SAMEA2042581) | human gut metagenome | biome: human gut; feature: human-associated habitat; material: faeces... | reverse complement strand
AAATAGCTCAGTCGATAGAGCACTAGCCTTCCAAGCTGGGGGTCGCGGGTTTGAGTCCCGTTTTCCGCTCTAATTTTTTGCTGTTATAGCTCAGCGGTAGAGCACTTCCTTGGTAAGGAAGAGGTCCCGAGTTCAAGTCTCGGTAACAGCTCGGATGAGCATTAGATTATTCATTAATTAAATAAAAAGGAAAAAGCTATGGCTAAAGAGAAGTTTGAGCGTACCAAACCTCATGTAAACATTGGTACTATCGGTCACGTAGACCACGGAAAGACTACTTTGACTGCTGCTATTACTACAGTATTGGCAAAGAAAGGTTTGTCAGAAGTAAAATCGTTCGATCAGATCGATAACGCTCCCGAGGAAAAAGAGCGTGGTATTACTATCAATACTTCACACGTTGAGTATGAAACTGCAAACCGTCACTATGCACACGTTGACTGCCCGGGACACGCCGACTATGTAAAGAACATGGTAACTGGTGCTGCGCAGATGGATGGTGCTATCATCGTAGTTGCTGCAACTGATGGTCCGATGCCTCAAACTCGTGAGCACATCTTGTTGGCTCGTCAGGTAAACGTTCCGCGTTTGGTCGTATTCTTGAACAAGTGCGATATGGTTGACGACGAAGAAATGTTGGAGCTCGTTGAGATGGAAATGCGTGAGCTGTTGGCAGCTTATGACTTCGAAGAAGATACTCCGATTATCCGTGGTTCTGCTTTGGGTGCCTTGAATGGTGTACCTGAATGGGAAGATAAGGTAATGGAACTTATGGACGCTTGTGATACTTGGATTCAGGAGCCTGTTCGTGACGTTGAAAAGCCTTTCTTGATGCCGGTTGAGGACGTATTCTCTATTACTGGTCGTGGTACTGTAGCAACTGGTCGTATCGAGACTGGTGTTGTGAAAGTAGGTGATGAAGTTCAGATCCTCGGTTTGGGCGAAGACAAGAAGTCTGTGATTACCGGTGTAGAAATGTTCCGTAAGTTGTTGGACGAAGGTGAAGCTGGTGATAACGTTGGTTTGTTGCTTCGTGGTATCGATAAAACAGAAATCAAGCGTGGTATGGTAATTACTCATCCGGGTTCTATTACTCCTCACTCTGGTTTCAAGGCTTCTATCTACGTTTTGAAGAAAGAAGAAGGTGGACGTCACACTCCGTTCGGAAACAAATACCGTCCTCAGTTCTATCTGCGTACTATGGACTGTACAGGTGAAATTCACTTGCCGGAAGGAACTGAAATGGTAATGCCGGGTGATAATGTAGAAATTACAGTACACTTGATTTATCCGGTAGCCTTGAACGTAGGTTTGCGTTTCGCTATCCGCGAAGGTGGACGTACGGTAGGTTCTGGTCAGATTACTGAAGTTTTTGACTAATTTAAGGTCATCATAGGCTCTCTCTTAGGGGAGAGCCACTTACGGGAGTAGCTCAGTTGGTAGAGCACCGGTCTCCAAAACCGGGTGTCGGGAGTTCGAGCCTCTCCTCCCGTGCTAATAATAAAGAATATGTTTAAGAAGATCTTTAAATATTGTAAGGAATCTTATGATGAGCTTGTCCATAAAACTACTTGGCCGACTCGTTCAGAACTTACTAACAGTGCAGTCGTAGTATTATCTGCTTCCCTACTCATTGCACTGGTTGTTTTCGCTATGGACTTCGTGTTCCAAAGCGCAATGGAAGTTATTTATCCTAATTAAGTAGAGAGATGGCTGATACTGAAATGAAATGGTACGTTATGCGTGCCGTGAGTGGAAAGGAAAGCAAGGTGAAGGAGTACATTGATGCCGAAATTAAAAAAGGTGACTTTGGAAAATTCGTCTCTCAGGTGTTGATACCGACAGAAAAAGTAGTTCAGGTTCGTAATGGTAAACGTATCGTTAAGGAGCGTAATCATTTACCGGGCTATGTGTTGGTAGAAGCAGCTTTAGTGGGTGAGATACCTGTATTGTTGCGTAATACACCAAACGTATTGGGCTTTTTGGGTGAATCTAATAGTAACCCTACTCCGTTGCGTCAGTCTGAGGTTAATCGTCTTTTAGGTGCTGTTGACGAAATGCAAGATGTACCGGAAGAAGTCTTGATACCTTATGCTGAAGGGGAAACGGTTAAGGTAACAGAAGGACCTTTTAGTGGTTTTTCTGCCGTAATCGAGGAAGTGAATAGCGAAAAGAAGAAGCTGAAAGTAATGGTCAAGATCTTCGGCCGTAAAACGCCGTTGGAATTAGGTTTTATGCAAGTAGAGAAAGAATGATGCGTTTTGTTACGCGTATTGTTCTTGAATATCAAATTCAATAAATAACAAAAAAATGGCTAAAGAAGTTGCTGGATTAATCAAATTACAGATTAAAGGAGGCGCTGCAAATCCATCACCCCCAGTAGGTCCTGCTTTGGGTTCCAAGGGTATCAATATCATGGATTTCTGTAAAGCATTCAACGCCAGAACGCAGGAGAAAGCCGGCAAGGTGCTCCCGGTGGTAATCACCTATTATACTGATAAGTCATACGACTTTATCGTAAAGACTCCTCCCGTAGCAGTACAGTTGATGGAGATTGCGAAGTTAAAAGGTGGTTCTGCAGAGCCGAACCGTAAAAAGGTTGCTGAAATCTCTTGGGAGCAAGTGCGTACGATCGCTCAGGATAAAATGCCTGATTTGAATTGCTTTACAATAGAAGCTGCGATGAAATTGGTTGCAGGAACAGCAAGAAGTATGGGTATCACTGTAAAAGGAGACTTCCCGGGTTAATAATTAAAATCTTCAATTAAAATGAGTAAACTGACAAAAAATCAGAAGTTGGTCGCTGACAAGATTGAAGCAGGGAAAGCATACTCTTTGAAAGAAGCTTCTCAGTTGGTTAAGGATATTACGACAACCAAGTTTGATGCTTCCGTAGACATTGATGTACGTTTAGGTGTGGATCCCCGTAAAGCCAATCAGATGGTGAGAGGTGTTGTGTCTCTGCCAAATGGTACGGGTAAAGTTACGCGGGTTCTTTGCTTGTGTACTCCGGATGCTGAAGCTGCTGCTAAGGAAGCAGGCGCTGACTATGTAGGTCTTGATGAATATATCGAGAAGATAAAAGGCGGTTGGACTGACGTGGATGTCATTATCACTATGCCTTCAATAATGGGAAAAATCGGTGCCCTCGGTCGTGTACTCGGTCCTCGTGGATTGATGCCTAACCCGAAGAGTGGTACTGTAACTATGGATGTGGCCAAGGCTGTAAAAGAAGTGAAACAAGGTAAGATTGACTTTAAAGTAGATAAATCAGGTATTGTACACACTTCTATAGGTAAGGTTTCTTTTACTGCTGAGCAAATTGCACAGAATGCGAAAGAGTTTATTTCAACTATCAATAAGTTGAAACCTACAGCCGCTAAGGGTACCTATATTAAGAGTATTTATCTTTCAAGTACGATGAGCCGCGGTATCAAGATTGACCCGAAGGCTGTTGAGGAAATTTAAAAAGTAATTGAATCATGAGAAAGGAAGATAAAGGTAATATTATAGCCCAGCTTGGCGAAGTCTTGAATGAGTATGCTCATTTCTATCTGGTTGATGTGACGGGATTGAATGCTGCGACAACCAGTGCGATGAGAAGAAAATGTTTTCAGTCTGAAATTAAAATGGTAGTTGTGAAGAACACATTACTTCACAAAGCTTTGGAAGCAGCTGAGACAGATTATACTCCTTTGTACGATTGCTTAAAGGGTACGACTGCTGTGTTGTTTGCAAACACGGCAAATGCCCCTGCAAAGTTGTTGAAAGATTTTGCTAAGGATGGAATGCCCGCATTGAAGGCGGCTTATGCTGAAGAAGGTTTCTATGTAGGTGCAGACCAACTCGAAGCTCTTACGGCTATCAAGAGCAAGGATGAAGTTATTGCTGAGATTGTGGCTTTGTTGCAGTCACCGGCGAAGAACGTACTTTCTGCTCTTCAATCAGGTGGAAACACTATTCATGGAGTTCTCAAAACTCTCGGTGAAAGACCCGAATAAATTAAATTAGTATCAAACAAATAAAAAATAGAATAAAAATGGCAGATTTGAAAGCTATTGCTGAAGAATTGGTAAATTTGACAGTTAAGGAAGTTAATGAATTGGCAACTATCCTGAAGGATGAGTACGGAATTGAACCTGCTGCTGCAGCTGTTGCTGTTGCTGCTGGTCCTGCTGCTGGTGGCGCTGAAGCTGCTGCTGCAAAAGATTCTTTCGATGTAGTATTGAAGAGTGCAGGTGCAGCTAAGTTGCAGGTAGTTAAGGCTGTGAAAGAAGCTTGCGGCCTTGGCTTGAAAGAAGCAAAAGAAATGGTTGACGGTGCTCCCAGCGTATTGAAGGAAGGAATGCCGAAAGCTGATGCTGAAGCTTTGAAGAAGACTCTCGAAGAAGCTGGTGCTGAAATCGAGTTGAAGTAATTAAAAGCCTGTATTAGCAGGTTTATCGGTAAAGAATCCTCTGGTAGAGGGTTCTTTACCTTTTTGTGTCTAAAACTATCAACAAGTTCAACTAATAATAATATAGATGTCTTCTAATCTTGTAAATCAGAGAGTTAACTTTGCAACAGTTAAGAGTCCGATGCCTTATCCGGATTTTCTTGATGTGCAATTGAAGTCGTTTAAGGACTTCTTGCAGTTGGATACTCCTCCTGAGAAACGTAAAAACGACGGCTTATATAAAGTCTTCTCAGAGAATTTCCCAATTGCCGATACGCGTAATAATTTCGTTTTGGAGTTCCTTGATTATTATATTGATCCTCCGCGCTATACAATTGAAGAGTGTTTAGAGCGTGGGCTCACCTATAGTGTGCCGCTCAAGGCCAAATTGAAGTTGTATTGTACCGACCCGGATCACGAAGACTTTGATACGGTTATTCAGGATGTGTTCTTAGGTCCTATTCCTTATATGACCGATAATGGAACTTTTATTATTAACGGAGCTGAACGAGTTGTAGTTTCCCAATTACATCGTTCTCCGGGTGTTTTCTTCGGTTCAAGTATTCATGCGAATGGGACGCAACTATATTCGGCACGTATCATTCCATTCAAAGGTTCATGGATTGAATTTGCTACAGACATCAATAATGTCATGTATGCGTATATCGACCGTAAGAAGAAATTGCCTGTTACGACTTTGTTGCGTGCCATAGGTTTCGAGGACGATAAGGATATTCTGGAGATTTTCAATTTGGCGGAAGAAGTCAAAGCGACGAAAACCAATTTAAAGAAATACATTGGTAAGAAGTTAGCTGCACGTGTGCTGAAGAGTTGGATTGAAGATTTCGTGGATGAAGACACCGGTGAGGTGGTTTCAATAGAGCGTAATGAAGTCATCTTAGACCGTGAAGCTATATTGGACGAAGACAATATTTGCATCATTTTGGATAGCGGTGTTCAAAGTGTGTTGTTGCATAAGGAAGAGATAAATACGTCTGATTATTCTATCATCTTCAATACACTTCAGAAAGACCCGAGTAATTCTGAGAAGGAGGCAGTATTATACATTTACCGTCAGTTGCGTAACGCCGACCCTGCAGATGATGCCAGTGCACGTGAGGTCATCAATAACTTGTTCTTTTCAGAGAAACGTTATGATTTGGGTGAAGTGGGACGCTACCGTATCAATAGAAAGCTGAATCTTTCTACGGATATGGATGTCCGCGTATTGACGAAAGAAGATATTATCGAGATTATCAAGTATCTGATAGAGTTGATAAACTCAAAGGCACTTGTCGATGACATCGACCATTTGAGCAACCGTCGTGTAAGGACTGTAGGCGAACAATTAAGCAATCAGTTTGCTATTGGTTTGGCTCGCATGAGTCGTACGATTCGGGAACGTATGAATGTACGTGACAACGAAGTCTTTACTCCGACGGACTTGATTAATGCGAAGACCATTTCTTCCGTGATTAATTCTTTCTTCGGAACCAATGCCCTTTCGCAATTCATGGACCAGACCAACCCTCTGGCAGAGGTAACGCACAAACGTCGTTTGTCTGCCCTCGGTCCTGGCGGTTTGTCTCGTGAACGTGCAGGTTTCGAAGTGCGTGACGTACACTATACACACTATGGCCGTTTGTGTCCTATCGAATCTCCTGAAGGACCGAACATCGGTTTGATTTCTTCTTTGTGTGTATATGCCAAGATTAACGACCTCGGTTTCATTGAAACCCCTTACCGTAAGGTGCAAGACGGAGTGGTTGATTTATCATTGGAAACCGGTATTGAATATTTGACAGCAGAAGAGGAAGAAGGCAAGATTATTGGACAGGGTAATGCACCGTTGAATGATGACGGTACGTTTATCCGTAAGAAAGTAAAGTGTCGTCAGGATGACGATTATCCGGTTGTTCCCCCTTCTGATGTGAATCTGATGGACGTGGCTCCGCAGCAGATTGCTTCTATTGCCGCATCTTTGATTCCGTTCTTGGAGCATGACGACGCGCACCGTGCGTTGATGGGTTCAAACATGATGCGCCAGGCCGTGCCTTTGTTGCGTAGCGAATCTCCGATTGTAGGTACCGGTATAGAAAAACAGGTATGTGAGGATTCCCGTACGATGATTACGGCCGAGGGTGATGGCGTGATTGAATATGTGGACGCTACGACTATTCGTATTTTGTACGACCGTACGGAAGAAGAAGAGTTCGTAAGTTTCGAGCCTGCGTTGAAAGAATACCGCATCCCGAAGTTCCGTCGTACAAACCAGAATATGACGATTGACCTTCGTCCTATCTGCGATAAAGGCCAACGCGTAAAAGCCGGGGACATTTTGACGGAAGGTTATTCTACCCAGCAAGGAGAATTGGCTTTGGGTAAGAACCTTTTGGTGGCTTACATGCCATGGAAAGGCTATAACTATGAGGATGCCATTGTGCTGAACGAGCGCGTGGTACGCGAAGATATTTTGACCTCAATCCATGTGGAAGAATTCTCGTTGGAAGTTCGTGAAACGAAACGTGGAGTGGAAGAGTTGACGGCTGATATTCCGAATGTAAGCGAAGAAGCTACTAAAGATTTGGATGAGAATGGTATTGTCCGCGTCGGTGCCCGCATTCAGCCGGGTGATATTATGATCGGTAAGATTACTCCGAAGGGTGAGAGCGATCCTTCGCCCGAAGAGAAGCTGCTGCGTGCCATTTTCGGTGATAAAGCCGGTGATGTGAAGGATGCTTCTTTGAAAGCTTCTCCGTCATTGAATGGTGTGGTGATAGATAAGAAGTTGTTCTCCCGTGCCATCAAGACACGTGCTGCCAAGGCTGCGGACAAACTGATTCTTCCGAAAATAGACGAGGAATTCAACAGCAAGGTTGAAGATTTGAAGGCCATCTTGATAGACAAATTGTTGGAGCTGACGAAAGACAAGGTTTCACAAGGCGTGAAAGATTATATGGGTAGCGATGTGATTGCTTCGGGACGTAAGTTTGCGGCTTCCGCTTTGGAAGGACTCGATTTTACGACGATACAGTTAAGTGGCTGGACGGACGACGAGCATCTGAACGGTTTGATATCTCAACTGATTATAAACTTCCTGAAGAAATACAAGTTGCTTGATGCCGAACTGAAACGTAAGAAGTTTGCGATTACGATTGGTGATGAATTGCCTTCGGGTATCATTCAGATGGCTAAGGTTTATATCGCCAAGAAACGTAAGATCGGTGTCGGCGACAAGATGGCCGGACGTCACGGAAACAAGGGTATCGTATCAAAAATCGTACGTCAGGAAGACATGCCGTTCTTGGCTGACGGAACGCCGGTCGATATCGTTTTGAATCCGTTGGGTGTGCCTTCTCGTATGAACATCGGTCAGATTTTCGAGACTGTTTTAGGGGCTGCCGGAAAAGAACTTGGAGTGAAGTTTGCTACTCCGATTTTCGATGGTGCTACGTTGGATGACTTGTGTGAATGGACGGATAAGGCTGGTTTACCGCGCTATTGCTCTACGCAGTTGTATGACGGCGAGACCGGTGAGAAGTTCGACCAGTTGGCCACTGTCGGTATTGCTTATATGCTGAAGTTAGGTCACATGGTAGAAGACAAGATGCACGCCCGTTCCATCGGTCCGTATTCATTGATTACCCAACAGCCGCTCGGAGGTAAGGCGCAGTTCGGTGGTCAGCGTTTCGGAGAAATGGAAGTCTGGGCCATCGAGGCGTTCGGTGCATCTCATGTGCTACAAGAAATTTTGACTATCAAGTCGGACGATGTGGTAGGCCGTTCGAAAGCATACGAAGCGATTGTCAAGGGCGAGCCGATGCCAACTCCGGGTATTCCGGAATCGCTGAATGTGTTGCTCCACGAGCTGAGAGGCTTGGGATTGAGCATTACGCTTGAATAACAGTTGAACTCTTTTATTAATAACAGAATATGGCTTTTAGAAAAGAATCTAAAATAAAGAGTAACTTTACGAAGATAACCATCGGATTGGCTTCGCCCGAAGAAATCCTGGAAAATTCGTATGGTGAGGTTTTGAAACCCGAAACCATTAACTATCGTACCTATAAACCCGAACGTGACGGTTTGTTCTGCGAGCGTATTTTTGGTCCGACGAAGGATTATGAATGCCATTGCGGAAAATATAAACGGATTCGTTATAAAGGTATTGTCTGCGACCGTTGTGGCGTGGAAGTAACAGAAAAGAAGGTACGTCGCGAACGTTCAGGACACATTGCATTGGTGGTGCCTGTGGCTCATATCTGGTATTTTCGTTCGTTACCGAACAAAATCGGTTATCTGTTGGGAATACCGACAAAGAAGCTGGATGCAGTCATTTACTACGAACGTTATATAGTCATTCAGCCGGGCGTGCTGGCCGAAGAAGGAATCGCAGCCAATGACTTGTTGACCGAAGATGAATATTTGGATTATCTGGAGAAACTTCCCAAAGAGAACCAGTATTTGGATGATTCGGATCCTAATAAGTTCATAGCCAAGATGGGTGCAGAGGCCATTTATGACCTTTTGCTCCGTTTGGATTTGGATAAATTGTCATACGAATTGCGTGACAGTGCCAATGCCGATACGGCCCAGCAGCGTAAGACCGAAGCCCTGAAGCGGTTGCAGGTGGTTGAGTCTTTCCGTGCCAGTCGGGGACGCAATAAGCCCGAATGGATGATTATGAAAATCCTTCCGGTGATTCCGCCCGAACTGCGTCCGTTGGTTCCGTTGGATGGCGGCCGTTTTGCCACTTCCGACTTGAACGACTTGTATCGTCGTGTCATTATCCGTAACAACCGTCTGAAGCGACTGATTGAAATCAAAGCTCCCGAGGTGATTTTGCGTAATGAGAAACGTATGTTGCAAGAGGCCGTGGACAGCTTGTTCGACAACTCCCGCAAGTCCAGTGCGGTAAAGACGGATGCCAACCGTCCTTTGAAGTCCCTTTCCGATTCGTTGAAAGGTAAGCAAGGCCGTTTCCGTCAGAACCTGTTGGGTAAGCGTGTGGACTATTCAGCCCGTTCGGTAATCGTTGTAGGACCGGAGTTGAAGATGGGAGAATGCGGTCTGCCTAAATTGATGGCCGCAGAACTTTATAAGCCGTTCATCATCCGTAAGCTCATAGAACGCGGTATCGTGAAGACCGTGAAGTCTGCCAAGAAGATTGTAGACCGCAAGGAGCCTGTGATTTGGGATATTTTGGAATACGTGATGAAAGGACATCCGGTGTTGTTGAACCGTGCTCCGACATTGCACCGCTTGGGTATCCAGGCTTTCCAACCCAAGATGATAGAAGGTAAGGCTATTCAGTTGCATCCGTTGGCTTGTACGGCGTTCAATGCCGACTTCGACGGTGACCAGATGGCTGTGCATTTGCCTTTGAGCAACGAAGCGATTCTGGAAGCGCAGATTTTGATGTTGCAGTCTCACAATATCCTGAATCCGGCAAACGGCGCGCCGATTACGGTGCCTTCTCAGGATATGGTGTTGGGCTTGTACTATATTACCAAGCTCCGTCCAGGTTCTAAGGGCGAAGGTTTGACATTCTATGGTCCCGAAGAGGCTATCATTGCTTACAATGAGAAGCGTGTAGACATTCATGCGCCTATTAAAGTTGTGGTAAAGGACCTGAGTGCGAATGGCGAGCTGGAAAAGAAGATGGTGGAAACGTCCGTAGGCCGTGTGATTGTCAACGAAATCATACCGGAAGAAGTCGGTTATTTCAATGACATCATTTCCAAAAAGACCTTGCGCGGCATCATCACCGACGTGATCAAGACGGTAGGTGTGGCTCGTGCCTGCGAATTCCTGGACGGTATCAAGAATCTGGGTTATCGTATGGCATACGTGGGCGGTTTGTCTTTCAACTTGGGTGATATTATCATTCCGGAAGAAAAAGAGGAACTGGTTCGTCGCGGAAACGAAGAAGTGGAACGCATTGCCAATGATTATGGTATGGGTTTCATCACGGACAACGAACGTTATAACCAGGTCATCGATACTTGGACACACGTCAACAATGACCTTTCCAAGGTCTTGATGAAGACCATGAAAGAAGCCGACCAGGGGTTCAATGCCGTATATATGATGTTGGATTCCGGAGCCCGTGGTTCTGCCGGACAGATCAGCCAGCTTTCCGGTATGCGTGGTTTGATGGCCAAGCCCCAGAAAGCCGGAGCCGAAGGCGCCCAGATTATCGAAAACCCGATTCTTTCCAACTTCAAGGAAGGCATGAGCGTGTTGGAGTACTTCATTTCTACCCACGGTGCCCGTAAGGGTTTGGCCGATACGGCTTTGAAGACAGCCGATGCCGGTTACTTGACGCGTCGTCTTGTAGACGTATCCCACGACGTGATTATCACGGAAGAGGATTGCGGTACGTTGCGCGGTCTGGTATGTACGGCTTTGAAGAACGGCGATGAAGTCATTTCTTCACTTTACGAACGTATTCTCGGACGTGTGTCCGTGCATGATATTATCAATCCTACGACGGGTAAGTTGATTGTTTCCGCCGGGGAGGAAATCACGGAAGACAAGGCACAGGAAATCGAAGACTCTCCGATTGAGAGCGTGGAAATCCGTTCCGTATTGACTTGCGAGAGCCGTAAGGGAGTCTGCATGAAGTGCTATGGCCGCAACTTGGCTACGAGCCGGATGGTACAGAAAGGCGAGGCGGTCGGCGTGATTGCCGCCCAGTCCATCGGTGAGCCGGGTACACAGTTGACGTTGCGTACGTTCCATGCCGGTGGTGTGGCTTCGAATGCGGCAGCCAATGCATCTATCGTCGCGAAGTACGATTCGAAGGTAGAGTTCGAAGAGTTGCGTACGGTAGACATTACCGATGAGACCGGAAATGCAGCCAAGATGGTGGTAGGACGTTTGGCCGAGGTCCGCTTCGTCGACGTGAATACCGATATTGTCCTCTTCACGCAAAATGTGCCTTACGGTTCTACTTTGTATGTGAACGAAGGAGATAAAGTAGAGAAAGGCAAGCTGATAGCCAAGTGGGATCCGTTTAACGCGGTTATCGTGACGGAAACTCCGGGTAAGATTCAGTTTGAAGACGTGATAGAAGGTGTGACTTATCGTGTGGAAGCCGACGAGACGACGGGTCTGCGCGAGATGATCATCATAGAGTCAAAAGACAGGACGAAGGTTCCTTCGGCTCATATCTTGGACGAGAACGGAGAGCTGATTCGTACGTATAACTTCCCCATCGGCGGACACTTGGCTATTGAGGACAAGCAGATTGTCAAAGCCGGAGACGTATTGGTGAAGATTCCGCGTGCCGTAGGCAAGGCCGGCGACATCACGGGAGGTCTTCCGCGTGTGACCGAGTTGTTCGAAGCGCGTAATCCGTCTAATCCCGCTGTGGTTTCGGAAATCGACGGTGAGATCACGATGGGTAAACTGAAACGCGGTAACCGTGAGATTATCGTCACTTCCAAGTTGGGTGAAGTGAAGAAGTATCTCGTACCGTTGTCCAAGCAGATTCTGGTACAAGAGAACGACTATGTACGTGCCGGAACTCCACTATCAGACGGTGCCACTACGCCAGCCGACATTTTGGCCATTAAAGGTCCTACGGCGGTGCAGGAATATATCGTGAACGAGATACAGGACGTGTACCGTCTGCAAGGTGTGAAAATTAACGACAAGCACTTTGAGGTGATTGTCCGTCAGATGATGCGTAAGGTGCAGATTGACGAACCGGGCGACACTCGATTCTTGGAGCAGCAGATTGTGGACAAACTCGATTTCGCGGAAGAGAACGACCGCATTTGGGGTAAGAAAGTCGTGGTGGATGCCGGTGACTCGGAAACGATGCAAAAAGGTATGATTGTGACGGCCCGTAAGTTGCGTGACGAGAATTCTACGTTGAAACGTAAGGATTTGAAGTTAGTGCAGGTACGTGACGCCATGCCGGCCACCTCAATCCAGATTCTGCAAGGTATTACCCGTGCGGCACTGCAAACTTCGAGCTTCATGTCGGCAGCTTCCTTCCAGGAAACGACGAAGGTGCTGAATGACGCGGCCATCAATGGAAAGACCGATAAACTTGAAGGTATGAAGGAGAACGTCATCTGTGGTCATCTGATACCGGCAGGTACGGGACTTCGTGAGTTCGGCAAGATTGTCGTAGGCTGCAAGGAGGAGTACGACCGCCTGATGGCCAATCGTAAGTCTATATTGGATTTAGACGAGTAAAGAATACCTGTAAAGGAGTGTTGACAAGACCGCTTCCGGATATATTCGGAGGCGGTCTTTTTTGTAGTGTCGCGGCTCGTTTGTTCTGTGTTCATTTTAAGAGTGACCAGCACAAGCTTCCCGTGGTGGATGTGAAGGAGGAGCGTCAGACAGAATGTCAAAAAGTAAGTTTCTCCCCGTGAGAATCGTTCATTTGGGGACGAGTGGGGCCGTGGAGGAAAATAAACGATTCTCATCGGTTTTGCGGTTTCCTGTTTGTAAGGGAATGGGGGCTTAGGCTACCTTTTTGCCGGAAGGCCGGTCGGCTTGGGCGCATGGTGTATCGTTCCGGTAAAGCGCAAGGGCGTTTCCGGGAGCTTTTTGATAGTTGCCAAATGTATGTCGAAACGTCCGTTCTGGCTCTTGGCAGGCCGTTCTCAGTCCATCTTTTCCCGTTTTTGGGACGTTTTTGGGCTTTTTCCCACACTGCTTTTCCTCATCCTGCGCCAGATGATTTTTCGCTTTCAGCCGAATGATTTTTCGTTTGGCTGTGAACGATTTGCATATATGCGTGAAATATTCGTTTGTTCAGTGCATTTTTGGATATTTATTCATAAAAAGCTCTCTAAATGATTGCTACTGGATTTTTTATATTTGTCGTATTGTTCCTTTTTACTTGCTTGTAGCATAAGAAAATGTACTTTTAGCTTTTATTTTGTCAGGTGAAAAGGCTTCTGAGAATGCTTTGGTGGGGGGAGTGATAGCATAATAAAGTAGGTCAAGCCAAGTGTTTCAAGCTTGGTCGCACCTTGCAGTCCCTTACGCCTCATGGCAGAAAGGAGCAATAGAAAACACTAATGGGCTTGTACGGCAATACATCCCGAAAGGGACTTCATTCAAGGATTACGAGGACTGCTTTGTTGCTGCCGTTTGCCGGAAACTGAATCGAAGGCTGAGGAGGAAACACAGCTTTTTAACACCTAAGGAGTGTTTTGTCAAATATTTGACCTAAATTTGCACTTGCTTGTTGAATTCGCGAATTGTTAAAAACAAAATCATATATGAATTTTAATGTAACTTCAGATGAGGGTAAAAACAAAATTTTACTTGAAATAAACGAAGACAAGAACAGCTTAAGTACCACATCCGGTATTGATATTGCTCTTGAGCAGGCTAAGCTGGATATAAGATTATTTGATGAAACAATAGAATCTGTTAAAACAATAAAACAGAATTGTGATAAAATTGATTATGCCTTGGCTGCCAGTTCTGGAGCATTGTGTGGTATATTAGATATGTTCTTTGTTGGAAAACCCGGAGAAACTCCTTTAGGTAATATCACAGATAAATGGTTTGCCGATAGAACTGAGGATTTCGCTAAAAAAGGAGGGTGGAAACCTAAAGGAGAAGCTAAGTTGGAAAATGCAATAAAATGGCTTGAGGAGAAATTTAAAATACCATACGACCAAACCGGTATTGGAGAGGCTGCAAAAGAAGTCTTTGGTTTTAACACCGACCCATCAAAACATCATCTCGAGTCACTTGGACATAATCCATCTATTTTAGGCTTATTTTTTTCTATACTTGACCAGTTTACAAATCGTTCTCATTTTGTAATAGATGGCCAATTAATAAGTTTGGTAGAGGCTGATGATAAATTTAAACTTAGAGGTTCAAATATTATAAGTAAATTATATTGTGGATTTTGCAACTGGTTTGGCCATCTTATATCTGATATGTCTGGTGCTTATAATTCTGCGAAGAAAGGTAAACGTGGAATGGGAATCCCTTCACCGTTATGGACTTGGATTAACGATATTATAGTAATAAAAAGAAAACTTGGAATATCAGAATCTGAATTTGATAAGTCAATGAATCAAATAGCAGTCGATCTGTTCAAAGAAGGATATGACTTTCGCTATCAAAGTACCCAAGTAATACCTGTATTGATAAATGAACTTATAGTAAGATTCTTCTATTCAATCAGGCGACTGCTTAAATATTACAATTATACGAGCAAAGGAAACTGTTTGTTAAATGACATGTGGTATGCCTGTAAGCCATTTGGAAATCCAACTATAACAAGGATGCTGATGGTAGCTCATGGCACATTCTGTTTAGTGGATATTGCAGACGCTACAGCCAGGGGTTTTGCTACTGGAGTTGGAACTTTCAATCCGGTAGAATTTTTCTTGCGCCTTAACTTAGTGGGGATAGGCAGGTTAACACTTTCCTTATATGGAGAAGTAAAGTGTGATTTGAAATATCATAAAGCACAAAAAGAGGCACAACTCGTTCAAGATAAAAAGGCAATACTCAAAGATTACATAGAAGGTCTTAAAATCCTAAAAGCCTTGTATGAAGATGAAGAGTATTTATCATTTATCGATGATTTGAGTAATAATGAATACATTGTTGCATTTATAAAAAGCAGTGATTTGGCAACGCTAAGGGGAGTACCTGACTCACAAATATTAAAAACTAAAGAAGATATTGACAAATATTTTAACGCATAAATAAAGTGAGTACGGAAAAGTCTAAACTACAAGAATCTACCGAAAAGGTAGAGAGGCTGGTAAAACAGGTTAATAGGATGTTATCTGAAATAGGTGTACATTCTCATTGTCTTTATAAAGCATTGATTTTAATTCAAAGTAAATTTGATAAAATCAGAAATGTACCAGATGAAAAGAAACTTGAATATGAGAGGATAAAAGAGGTCTGTTTATCATGGAAACAACATGTAGATCAAATAGAACGTGATTATCAAGAGGCTCAAATAAAAGTAGGTGGATCTGCTGCTGTCGGTGCTTTGGGGGTTGGAGTTGCTGCTCTTGGCCCAACTGCGGCTATGGGTATAGCCACGGCTTTTGGTGTCGCTTCGACGGGAACGGCTATATCAGCACTCAGTGGTGCGGCTGCGACGAATGCCGCATTAGCATGGTTGGGTGGAGGAGCTTTGGCTGCCGGTGGTGGTGGCATGGCTGCCGGTAATGCCCTTCTTGCTCTTGCAGGCCCAATAGGATGGACCCTTGCAGGATTAGGACTTCTCAGTGCCGGTATATTGTACTGGAATACCAAATCCAATAAAGAGCGACTGGAAAATATCTTCTTAAAAATTAGTGAAAGAGATATATGCTCATATAAATTAGCTATTACGGAAATAAATGAACGTATTCGTAGAATTATTTCTGAAGTAGAAAAACTTAATTGTGCATCAGTGGATATTGTAACGTTTGGAACCGATTATGCACAGATGGGCGAAAGTCAGCGATACGCATTGGGAGCATACGTAAATCTGATGAATTCTAGCACTCAATTATTAGTGAATCCAATTCTTGGATTGCAGTCTAAGATTACAGAACAGGATTTTGATTACTTTATTTCAGTAAGTAAGATTCTTAATATCAGAGAAAAGAAAGAACTGGTTGTTTATTTTGCAAATCTTTTATACAATATTGATTTAAGTGAGTCTGATAGAAATCTATTGGTAAAGTCCTTTAAAAAGGATAAAGATTTCTTGGGGAAGAATCTGTTACAGAAAGAGGATATAACTTTAGAGCTTTTTAAAGTCATAGATAAGTTTTGGCGGTTTGTTTATGTTAGAAAAGCATCTAAACGTTATACTGAAGGAGAACGCAAGATTTAATGTAACTAGCCATCCCTTAAAAAGCCAATTTCTGCGAGATACTGTGGGAGTATAAAATCTCGCAGAAATTGGCTTTTTAAGGGACGACTACGTAGCAGATGGGCTATGCTGCAGGGTTTCAGAAATTCTGTTGCATATCACATCCGCCTTTTTCCCGGCTGCATCAATGAAAATTCGTATGCTGCCCTCTCAGATGTCCATGTGCATCACATCGCGCAGAAAACTCTTGATGCGGTTGTAGGGCATGTACATCACCACGTTGAGATAGACATCCAAGGCCCTGACTCCGTCCTACAGATAGACCGGATTTTTCTTTTTTGGGGTACGTCAAGCCGGTTGCGGCAACCGCAGGTGCATGCCTTTGACAGAAAGCGATGCCTCGTAGTGAGAGGGATAACATGGAATCCCACGCGCTCCTTCTCAAATTCAACGCTCCCTTCTATGCCTGAAAGACCACGCCCACACTCACGGCAGTAATTTGGCTGCTGGTCCTCAACCGCATCTGGTAATTCGATTTTCATTCAGGTGTCCCCGTCGGGGAAAGGAGATAGTATATAGTTTTTTAAGAAACTATATTGCCGTTACGGGAGAAAATGCCTATATTTGTACCTATATATAATAGGTATATGAAATATAAATTCTAACGATTATGAGTAATGAAGAAAAACCGCAGCAGGAAGGTATGCTGCAAATAGAGATTAGTCCGGAAGTAGCTCAGGGAACATACGCAAACTTGGCCATGATTGCGCACTCCACGTCCGAGGTGATTATAGACTTCGTGTGCATGATGCCGGGATTGCCTAAGGCTAACGTGAAATCCCGTATCGTCATGGCTCCGGAGCATGCCAAACGTTTGCTTTATGCCTTGCAGGACAATATTAATAAGTACGAACATAACTTCGGAGAAATAGATATGCATCAGGGTGGACCTCGTACGGTGGCTCCGTTCAAAATCAATAAAGGGGAGGCTTAGTCCTCCTTCTTTTTTTGCCTTGAATCCGTAAAAAACACTTTTTCGGTGAAAAATAAGTTAAAATACTATGCCGTAGGAGGCTTTGTATGGGGACTAACCTTTAAATAAGAGGAAAACACATTGTGTATTGGAATAAAATTCGTAACTTTGCGGCCTGAAAGCCCTTAATGTGGACTTTTACGAATTTGCATCATATAAATAACAATATATATAATTTAAAAAAACAAAGACAATGCCTACTATTCAACAATTGGTAAGAAAAGGTAGAACAGTGTTGGTAGAAAAGAGCAAATCACCGGCGTTGGACAACTGTCCTCAGCGTCGCGGCGTTTGTGTCCGTGTGTACACTACCACACCGAAGAAACCTAATTCAGCGATGCGTAAGGTCGCTCGTGTGCGTTTGACTAACATGAAAGAAGTGAACTCTTACATTCCGGGTGAAGGTCATAACTTGCAGGAACACTCTATCGTATTGGTACGTGGCGGTCGTGTGAAAGACCTTCCGGGTGTTCGTTACCACATCGTACGTGGTACTTTGGATACGGCCGGTGTGGCTAACCGCACGCAGCGTCGTTCCAAGTATGGTGCAAAGCGTCCTAAAGCTGGTAAGAAGTAAATCATTTGATTGTAAAGAATCTATTATTTATTAGTTTTGGTTTGTTGAGCTAAAGGTTGAGTAAATGCTCCGGAGGGAGGGTTGAAGATTATCGAAGTACAGCCAAACTGAAAAAACTTTTTGAAATGAGAAAAGCAAAACCAAAAAAACGTGTGATCCTTCCGGATCCTGTCTTTAACGATGTTAAAGTTTCTAAGTTTGTAAACCATTTGATGTATGATGGCAAGAAGAATCTCTCGTATGAGATTTTCTATGCAGCACTTGAAACCGTGAAGGCTAAAATGGCCAACGAAGAGAAAAGTGCATTGGAGATTTGGAAAGCCGCTTTGGATAATGTGACTCCGCAGGTGGAGGTGAAGTCTCGCCGTGTCGGTGGTGCTACATTCCAGGTGCCGACGGAAATCCGTCCTGAGCGTAAGGAGTCTGTTTCAATGAAGAATTTGATTCTTTTTGCCCGTAAGCGTGGTGGAAAGACCATGGCAGACAAATTGGCCGCAGAAATCATGGATGCTTACAATGAACAGGGTGGTGCTTTCAAGCGTAAGGAAGATATGCACCGTATGGCCGAGGCTAACCGTGCATTCGCACACTTTAGATTCTAATTTTTATTAAAGTAGCTAACAATGGCAAAGCAAGATTTACATTTGACCCGTAATATCGGTATCATGGCTCATATTGATGCCGGTAAGACAACGACTTCAGAGCGTATTCTTTTCTATACCGGTCTTACGCATAAGATCGGAGAGGTGCACGATGGTGCTGCTACGATGGACTGGATGGCTCAGGAGCAGGAGCGCGGTATTACTATTACTTCGGCTGCTACGACAACTCGTTGGAAATGGAATGGTCAAACATATAAAATTAACTTGATCGATACTCCGGGACACGTGGACTTTACTGCAGAGGTAGAACGTTCGTTGCGTGTGTTGGATGGTGCCGTGGCTGCATACTGTGCTGTAGGTGGTGTTGAACCGCAGTCTGAAACGGTATGGCGTCAGGCTGACAAGTATAATGTACCGCGTATGGGGTATGTCAACAAGATGGACCGTTCTGGTGCTGACTTCTTTGAGGTTGTACGCCAGATGAAGGACGTCTTGGGTGCTAATCCTTGTCCGGTTGTGATTCCTATCGGTGCGGAGGAAAACTTCAAAGGGGTAGTCGATTTGATTAAGATGAAGGCTATCTTGTGGCACGACGAGACGATGGGAGCGGATTACTCCGTAGAGGAAATCCCCGCAGACTTGCAGGCTGAAGCAGAAGAGTGGAGAGATAAGATGTTGGAGAAAGTGGCTGAGTTCGACGATGAGCTGATGAACAAGTACTTCGACGACCCTTCCACGATTACCGAAGAGGAAATTCTCCGGGCTTTGCGTGCCGCAACCGTAGCGATGGAAGTGACTCCTATGCTTTGCGGTTCTTCGTTCAAGAATAAGGGCGTACAGACGTTGTTGGATTATGTTTGTGCTTTCTTGCCTTCTCCGTTGGATACGCCGAATGTTGTAGGTACAAATCCGGATACAGGTGCTGAAGAAGATCGCAAGCCGTCGGACGAGGAAAAGACTTCGGCTTTGGCGTTTAAGATTGCCACCGACCCGTATGTAGGCCGTCTGACATTTATCCGTGTTTATTCGGGTAAGGTAGAGGCCGGTTCATATATTTATAATTCTCGTTCCGGTAAGAAAGAGCGTGTTTCACGTTTGTTCCAGATGCATTCAAATCATCAGAATCCGGTTGAAGTTATCGGTGCCGGTGATATCGGTGCCGGTGTCGGTTTCAAGGATATCCGTACGGGTGATACTTTGTGCGATGAGGATGCTCCTATCGTATTGGAGTCTATGGACTTCCCGGATCCGGTTATCGGTATTGCGGTAGAGCCGAAAACACAGAAAGACTTGGACAAGCTGTCTAACGGTTTGGCAAAGTTGGCCGAAGAAGATCCTACATTCACTGTGAAGACTGACGAGCAGACTGGCCAGACGGTAATTTCCGGTATGGGTGAGTTGCACTTGGATATTATTATCGACCGTTTGAAACGTGAGTTTAAGGTAGAGTGTAACCAAGGTAAACCTCAGGTGAATTACAAGGAGGCTATCACTAAGACAGTCAACTTGCGTGAGGTGTACAAGAAACAGTCCGGAGGTCGTGGTAAGTTTGCCGATATTATCGTAAACGTAGGTCCGGTAGATGAGGACTACAAAGAAGGCGGCTTGCAGTTCGAGAACAAAGTGACTGGCGGTAATATTCCTAAAGAATTCATTCCTTCCGTACAGAAAGGTTTCGAGAGTGCGATGAAGAATGGTATTTTGGGTGGTTTCCCGATGGACAGCTTGAAAGTAGAATTGCTCGATGGTTCGTTCCACCCGGTTGACTCAGACCAGTTGTCTTTCGAAATCTGTGCATTACAGGCTTATAAGAGTGCTTGTGCTCAGGCTAAGCCCGTATTGATGGAGCCTATTATGAAACTGGAGGTTGTGACTCCGGAAGAAAATATGGGTGATGTGATTGGTGACTTGAACAAGCGTCGTGGTCAGGTTGAAGGTATGGATACCAGCCGTAGTGGTGCCCGTATCGTGAAGGCAATGGTACCGTTGGCAGAAATGTTCGGTTACGTGACTGCTTTGCGTACGATCACTTCCGGCCGGGCTACGTCTTCTATGACGTATGACCACCATGCTCCTGTGTCAAGTTCTATCGCTAAGGCAGTACTTGAGGAAATCAAAGGACGTACCGATTTGGTATAAAAAACAATAAACTGGATGGAAGGTGCCGGTTAGCGAATGACTCTTAATCGGTATACCTTCTTTCCTTTTCATTAATCATCAAATTAATAAAACAATGAGTCAGAAAATCAGAATTAAACTGAAATCTTACGACCACAACTTGGTAGACAAGTCGGCTGAGAAGATTGTGAAGACAGTGAAAGTGACAGGTGCGATTGTGAGCGGTCCGATACCTCTCCCTACGCACAAGCGTATTTTTACGGTGAACCGTTCGACTTTCGTTAATAAGAAGTCTCGTGAACAGTTCGAGTTGTCTTCTTACAAGAGATTGATTGATATCTACAGTTCTACTGCTAAGACTGTGGATGCGTTGATGAAGCTTGAATTGCCAAGCGGTGTAGAAGTAGAAATTAAAGTTTAGTACTATTAAAAATTAACTGAAATGCCAGGATTATTAGGAAAGAAAATCGGAATGACATCCGTTTTCAGTGCTGATGGTAAAAATGTACCATGCACTGTTATCGAAGCTGGTCCTTGTGTAGTTACTCAGATTAAGAGTGTTGAGAAAGACGGCTATGCAGCTGTTCAGGTAGGTTTCCAGGACAAAAAGGAAAAGCATACTACCAAACCTTTGATGGGGCACTTTAAAAAAGCTGGTGTAACTCCGAAGAGACACTTGGCCGAGTTCAAAGATTTTGAAACAGAATTGAATTTGGGAGACACTATTACAGTGGAGTTGTTCAATGATGCGGCTTATGTTGACGTTGTTGGTACTTCTAAAGGTAAAGGCTTCCAAGGTGTAGTTAAAAGACATGGATTTGGTGGAGTAGGTCAGACTACTCACGGTCAGCACAACCGCGCTCGTAAACCGGGTTCTATCGGTGCATGTTCTTACCCTGCAAAAGTATTTAAAGGAATGCGTATGGGTGGCCAAATGGGTGGTGACCGCGTTACTACACATAACTTACAGGTATTAAAAGTGATTCCGGAACACAATCTTCTTTTGATTAAAGGTTCGGTACCGGGTTGCAAAGGTTCAATCGTAATAATTGAGAAATAATGGAAGTTAACGTATTAAATATTAAAGGTGAAGACACCGGAAGAAAGGTTACGTTAAACGAATCTATCTTCGGAATTGAACCCAATGACCACGCTATCTATTTGGACGTTAAGCAGTTTATGGCTAACCAACGTCAGGGAACTCATAAATCTAAAGAAAGAAGCGAAATCAGCGGTTCTACTCGTAAATTAGGTCGTCAGAAAGGTGGTGGCGGTGCTCGTCGTGGTGATATCAACTCTCCGGTATTGGTGGGTGGTGCTCGCGTGTTTGGTCCTAAACCTCGTGACTATTGGTTTAAGTTGAATAAAAAAGTTAAGACATTGGCTCGCAAGTCGGCATTGTCTTATAAAGCTCAAGAAAACGCAATCATTATTGTTGAAGACTTCACATTTGAGGCTCCAAAGACTAAGGATTTCGTTTCTATGGTAAATAATCTTAAAATTGCTGACAAAAAGTTGCTTCTTGTTTTGCCGGAAGCTAATAAAAATGTATATTTGTCAGCTCGTAACATCGAACGTGCTAATGTAGCAATTGCTTCTGCATTAAATACTTACAATGTATTGAATGCTGAAACTCTTGTTGTTACAGAAAACTCGCTCAAGGCTATCGAGAATATCTTATCTTAATTTAAAAAGGAGGCTTAGATAATGGGAATTATTATTAAACCGTTGGTTACTGAGAAAATGACTGCAATTACCGAGAAGTTAAATCGATTCGGCTTTATTGTACGTCCTGAAGCTAACAAGTTGGAAATTAAGAGTGAGATTGAAGCTTTGTATAATGTTACAGTAGTAGATGTAAATACGCTAAAATACTCGGGAAAGAGTAAAAGCCGTTACACTAAGTCTGGAATCATCAATGGTCGTACGAATGCTTATAAGAAAGCTATCGTAACATTGAAAGAAGGCGATACTATTGATTTTTATAGCAATATTTAATAAAGATGGCAGTACGTAAATTTAAGCCCACAACACCGGGGCAAAGACATAAAATTATTG
>ENA-OPCL01000960-OPCL01000960.1-human-gut-metagenome-genome-assembly--contig:-NODE-960-length-22863-cov-9.737943_pt1 | contig 22863 bp, 18 predicted proteins | sample MGYA00241251_ERZ501482 | MGnify/ENA primary metagenome ERZ501482 (study PRJEB25962, sample SAMEA2042581) | human gut metagenome | biome: human gut; feature: human-associated habitat; material: faeces... | reverse complement strand
TGCCGCACCTCGCTCGCCGTATCGGCACTTAGAATTATGCGGTATTGCCCTAATAAAAACAACAGGAACATTGCAATGTACAGCAGTGTTCCTGTTGTTTTTTATGCCGAAGTTTATTGCGCATGGCGGGGTGTCACTATATATCATTACATGTGTCTTGACATGTGTAATGAACGGTGCTATACTGTCAAAGTTGGAATTACAGAAGAAACCGAGGAAACCACATGAAAATGGCTAATATGGATGACTATTTTGACGTAGTCATCGTCGGCACTGGCGCTGCGGGTCTTTACTGCGCCCTGAATCTGCCTGCGCGGTACCGCATTCTTCTGCTTACAAAGCAGAAAGCGGACGAGAGCGACTCCTTCCTTGCGCAAGGCGGCATTTGTATGCAGCATGGTGAGGCAGACTACCGCCCCTTTTTTGATGATACGATGCGGGCAGGCCATTACGAGAACAACCCCGCCACAGTAGACCTGATGATTCGTTCCTCCAACTCGATCATCCGGGATCTGGTGCGCCGCGGCGTCCGCTTTGCGCGGGATGACCACGGGGCTCTGCGCTTTACCCGGGAGGGAGCGCACTCCCGCCCGCGCATTCTGTTCCATGAGGATATTACCGGCCACGAGATCACCCAGACCCTGCTGAACGAGGTCCTGCGCTGCGAGAACATCGAACTGCGCGAGCATACGACTCTGCTGGATTTCTTCGCCGATGCCTCGGCCTGCGGCGGTGTCATTGCTGCCGGCCCGGACGGCGAACCGCGAGCCATTGGAGCAGGGGCGGTGGTGCTGGCCTGCGGCGGCATCGGCGGGTTGTATAAAAACTCCACCAACTTCCCCCACATCACGGGGGATGCCATCGCCATGGCCCTGCGCCACGGTGTTGCCTGTGAGCACTTGGACTATATCCAGATCCACCCCACGACTTTGTACAGCCACCAAAAAGGCCGTCGCTTTCTGATTTCGGAATCGGTTCGCGGGGAGGGTGCGCTGCTGCTGGATAAAAACGGGAACCGCTTTACCAACGAATTGCAGCCCCGCGACGTGGTGAGCGCAGCGATCCGCGCACAGATGGAAAAGGACGGCACCGACCATGTGTGGGAGGATATGCGCCCCATCGGTGAGGCGGCTATCCGTGAGCATTTCCCCAACATTCTGGAGCGCTGCGAGGAGGAGGGGTACGACCCCATCCATGAACCGATCCCCGTTGTACCGGCCCAGCATTATTTTATGGGCGGCATCACGGCGGATCTGAGCAGCCGCACAGCACTGCCCCGGCTGTATGCCTGCGGCGAGACCTGCTGCAACGGTGTGCATGGACGCAATCGGTTGGCCAGCAATTCCCTGCTGGAATCTTTGGTCTTTGCACAGCGCGCGGCAGATGATATACTATACGGAGAACCGCCTGTCTTTACAGGCGATAAGCCCGATTTGGCCCCATACCGTGAACAGGAACCGCTGTTTGCCGCGTATCGGCAGGAGGTTCTGACCGCTATTGAGAGGAGTAAAAACCATGAATGAGATCACCCAGCTGCTGCATATAGACCCGCTGCTGCTGCAAGCGCTGCGGGAGGATATTCCGGAGGAGGACGTTTCCACAAACGCCGTCATGCCCCACGCCTGCCCCGGCACCGTGGATCTGATTGCCAAGGAGGACGGCATTGTTGCCGGTCTGGCAGTCTATGCCCGCGTCTTTACGCTGCTGGACCCCGGTGCCACGGTGGAATTCTTCTGCCGGGACGGCGATACCGTACAGCCCGGCCAGAAGCTGGCCGTTGTTACGGGCGATATACGCGCCCTGCTTTCCGGTGAGCGTGTTGCGCTGAACTACCTGCAGCGAATGAGCGGCATTGCCACCTATACCCATCAGCTGTCTGCCCTGCTGGAAGGCACCGGCATTACCCTGCTGGACACCCGTAAGACCAGCCCCAACAACCGCATTTTTGAAAAGTACGCTGTCCGCGTTGGCGGCGGCAGCAACCACCGCACCGGCCTGTCCGACGGCGTTCTGCTGAAGGATAACCACATCGGCGCTGCCGGCGGCGTGGCGAAGGCCGTCAAGATGGCCCGGCAGTATGCGTCTTTCGTCCGCAAGATCGAGGTGGAGGTTGAAACGCTGGAGCAGGTCAAAGAGGCCGTGGAAGCCGGTGCGGACATCATCATGCTGGATAACATGAGCGACGAGGATATGCGCAAGGCTGTGACTTTGATTGCAGGCCGCGCCAAGACCGAGTGCTCCGGCAATGTCACGCGGGAAAACATTGCCCGTCTGCGGGACATTGGCATTGACTATGTGTCCAGCGGAGCCCTGACCCATTCGGCCCCCATTCTGGATCTTTCCATGAAGCATCTGCGCCCCCTGACCGCGGAGGAGGCCTGATATGACCACCGCAGAGCGCCGCGCCGCCATTTTGCAGCAGCTTGCCCATGCCGGAGCGCCTATTGCTGCCCGCACGCTGGCTACCCATTACGGCGTCAGCCGTCAGGTCATCGTGCAGGATCTGGCGGTCATACGGGCATCACACCCCGGGATCATTTCCACTGCACGCGGCTATGTGCTGGAGCAGCCTGATCAGCCCGCCGGCTGCACACGGGAGTTCAAGGTGCGCCACACACCTGACCGAACCGGGCAGGAGCTGAACCTGATTGTGGACTGTGGCGGCCGGGTCAAGAATATCAGCATCAGCCACCGGGTCTATGGCCGTATCACCGCTGAGATGGACATCCGTTCCCGGCAGGACGTGCGGGAATTTCTGCAATCGTTTGAGGACAGTTCCTCCACGGTGCTGTCCACCGCCACCGACGGCTACCACTATCATCTGGTGGAGGCAGCCACCCCGGACAGGCTGAGCCTGATCGAAAAAGAACTGAAAGAGCACGGTTTTCTGGCTCCGCTGCAGCCGTGGGAGCATTGAAGAAAAAAACGAGGCATAATTATGACTGTCCATGAACTGCAGCAGGAGATCCTGCGCCTGAAACGGGAAAAGAATATCTGCATCCTAGCCCATGCCTACCAGAGCCAGCCTGTGCTGGAAGTCGCCGATTACACCGGCGATTCCTACGGGTTGAGCGTGCAGGCGGCCAAAACCAACGCTGACGGGGTCATCATGTGCGGTGTGCGCTTCATGGCCGAGACCTGCAAAATTTTAAGCCCGGAGAAAACTGTCTGGCTGGCCAACCCCATGGCGGGCTGCCCTATGGCCGAGCAGCTTGATCTGCCGACCTTGCAGGAATTGAAAAAGCAGTACCCCGGCTACGCCGTGGTGGCGTACATCAATACGACCTCGGAGCTGAAAACGGCCTGCGATGTCTGTGTGACGTCCTCCAGCGCGCTGAAAATTTGCAGTGCGCTGGAAAACGATAAGATTCTGTTCATCCCAGATCCCAATTTGGGCGGCTATGTAGCAAAGCAGCTGCCGGAAAAGCAGTTTGCCTTTTACCACGGCGGCTGCCCGCGCCATATCGTATGTTCGGCAGCAGATGTAGCCAAAGCCCGCGCTGCCCACCCGGAGGCGCTGCTTCTGGTTCATCCCGAATGCCGCCCCGAGGTCGTGGAGCAGGCTGATTATGTTGGCTCTACCACCGGCATTATGGCTTATGCAGAAAAGTCCGATGCCAAAGAGTTCATCATCGGCACGGAAAACAGCATCGTGGAGCACCTCTCCTATGCTTGCCCGGAAAAGCGGTTCTATCCGCTGGCCGTGCAGCTTACCTGCATGAACATGAAACTGACCACCCTGATGGACATTTACCATTGCCTGCAGGGCAGCGGCGGCGAGGAAATCACCCTGCCGCAGGACGTCATGCAGGGAGCCGGGCGCTGCATCCGCCGCATGGTGGAGCTGGGCGGCTGACAGATTGCGCATGAAAAAAGCATATACAGCATCGCGTTGCGAACCGCCGAGAGGCCGTTCGCCATAAACGCAGCTGTATATGCTTTTTACTTTGCCGTACAGATCCTTTGTACGCTATTTAAACGCGATCACGAATTCTGTTTGAAAACTTTATCCAGTGTTCCCATCAGGATATTCACATCAATCGGTTTTGCAATATGTGCATTCATCCCTGCTTTGAATGCTTTTTGGCGGTCTTCCTCAAAAGCGTTGGCTGTCATGGCCACAATGGGAATGTTTGCCTTTTTACTGCTGCTCAATGTACGGATCTCCCGGGTGGCGGTGTATCCGTCCATTTTGGGCATCTGAATATCCATCAGGATCAGATCATACTCATCCTCCGCAGCCTCGTTCATTCTGGCCACGGCATCCGTGCCGTCCTCAACGGCGTCCACTTTCAGTCCGGCTTCTTCCAGAATGGCCGTTGCAATCTCGCGGTTCAGTTCATTATCCTCGACCAACAGCACCTTTTTGCCCGTATAGTCGCCGTGCTTGGGCAGAAGGGGCTGCCTGCCCGACACCACTTTGTGTGTCAGCGCATCGCGCAGTTCCGACATAAACAGCGGTTTGGAAACAAACGCCGTGACACCGGCCTGCCGGGCCTCATCCTCAATGTCGGCCCAATCGTAGGCTGTCAATATGATGATCGGCGTGCCGGGTTCGATTACTTTGCGGATCCTGCGCACCGTCTCAATGCCGTTCATATCCGGCATCAGCCAGTCAATAATGTAAACCTTGAACTCCGCACCCTGATTGTGTGCCTCCATCGCGCGCAGGATGGCTTCCTTGCCGGAGGTCGTCCAGTCGGCTTCCATCTCAATTTCCCGCAGCATTTTGCTTATGCTCATGCAGGTCTGTGCATCATCATCCACAACCAGTGCACGGGCGCCTTTCAGGCCCGGAATCGGCGGATATTTCACCGATTCCGTACAAACCTTGCAGTCCAGGGTGACCGTAAACTCGCTGCCCTTTCCCTGCTCGCTCTTGACGGCGATGGTTCCGCCCATCATATCTACGATGTTTTTCGAGATGGCCATGCCAAGGCCCGTACCCTGGATGCCGCTTCTTGTCGCAGTCTGTTCCCGTGAAAAAGAGTCAAAAACGTGTGCCTGGAAGTCCTTCGACATACCGATACCGTTATCTTTCACGCTGAAAACAAAGGTCGCATACCCACTGCGGGCAGACGGCTTTTCTTCAACGCGGATATTGATGGTACCGCCCGCCGGTGTAAACTTGACAGCGTTGCCCACGATGTTGAGCAGGACCTGATTCAGGCGCAGCTTATCGGTGATAATATCCTCGTGGTGCACATCCTGCGTGTCGATGTAAAGGTCAAGCTGTTTGGCGCTGATATTGCCTTGAATGATCGTGCGCAGGTCGTGCAGCACATCGGGCAGGTGGACTTCTGTGTTGTCCAGTTTGACCGTGCCGCTTTCGATACGGCTCATATCCAGAATATCGTTGATCAGACTGAGCAGATGCTGGCCCGATACGCTGATTTTCTTCAGATACTCTTTGACAAGGTCAATGTTATCAATATGCGCCGTGGCAAGGGCCGTAAACCCGATAATGGCATTCATCGGGGTGCGAATATCGTGCGACATACTGTTCAGGAATACAGTTTTGGCCTTATTGGCGTGTTCCGCCGCCGCCAGTGCATCGCGCAGGGCATCTTCCTGCTTTTGCTCCCGCCGCTTTTCCTCGGTAGCGTCGCGGGTAGCAACCAATACGGCTGTTACGTTGCCGTCCGCGTCTTTTCGCTGCGGTGTGATCAGCGTAAGGATCCATTGTCTGTCGACAGTCTGAGACGCAAGAGCCAAAGAGGTGTGACCCTTCAGACGTTCGGCCACTGTCGTCATGTCCGCAAAGGCGAGATACTCCTCACGGTATGGCTCCGCGATAATTTTCTCGATTTGCTCCTGCTGTACGGATCGTTTCAGTGCAAAGTGCTTCTGCTTCTTGACCGTATCGGACGCGTTCTTGAGGATTTCAACAGTGTTTTTCTTCAAGTCCACCAGTGAAATGTACATATACGCCGTGCCAAGCGCTGTGATGATTCCGGTACGTTTCTGGTGCTGCCGCAGCGCGTCTTTTTCCATTTTGGTCTGCCACAGCAGTGCCATTAAAAAGACCATTACGGCTATGGCCAGATAGGATGCACAGACAATGTTGCGCGTCATGAACACCTGAGATGCCGGGAAAAACACAAAGAGCGCATAGTTCTCGGTATTTTCCCGGCTGCCGTACCAGACGCCCTGATTGCCGTTCAGGCGCACAATGCCATCCTCCGCAGCATCGAAGGTTCCGTTATATAATTCCTGGCAGTCCTCTATTGCCTTGTTTACCTGTTTGCTGCTGTTGCTGCTGATGACCCTGCCGTTCTCCGTGATCGTAGCGATGCCGCTAAGCTCCAACGGAAAATCTCTCAACAGGGAATCCACCGTCAAATCCCCAATATCCTCATTGTCCTTCTGTATATAGGTAATCAGGATACCTGGTGCATCCGCGCGTGCCACCGCGGCAAAATCATAGAATATCCCATTTTCTTCCAGACGGGTCGAGTATGTCTTTTTTGGATAGTCAACGATATTGTGTACATAGGGGCTGTCGATCAGCTTCTCCCACAGCGGCATGGCGTTGCCGCCCTTTGTGGTCTGCATGACAACATTCAGGTTTTCATCTAATACAAGCGCACCGGTCAGACGCTGTTGCTCTGCAAAAGAGTCCAGGTCCTGCGTGCCGAAACCCTCCTTCAGCGTCATTTCGTTGCCAAGGCTTACCGTTTTATCCAGCAGGCGGACAAGGCTTTTCACGCGGTCGTTGGCCGCATCAGTCTCGTACTGCTCTAAGCGGATCTTTACAAAACCAATCGTTTCATCCAATGTATGACGCAGTGCAATTCGGTTCAGATTCGTGAATGTGATCCAAAGTACAATGCCGAACGCAACTAACACAAGCAAAAACAGTCTTTTTTTGCCGGACTGCTTTTTCTCATTCATTTTCCCTGTTCCCCCCACACAGTTTTCTCTGCATCAAGTCCGAATTTTTCTGCAACGCGGCCAATCGTTCCGTCCTGCTTCATATCTTCCAGCGTTTGGGTCAGCTGCACAGCCAAATCCTCATGGGTGTCCTTTGCGAAGGCAACGCCAAGTTCGGAACTGTAAGGACTCTCTGCCAGCACACGGTAACTGCTTTCATCCAGATTTGTCAACTTGGCTACCAGTGCTTCATGGCCCGCGACGGCATCTACATAGCCTTTGCGCAGTGCCGCAAACATATCCTCTGTCGTCTCAAAGCTGTTGACTTGCTTGACCTCGGGCAGCAAAGAGGAAATTTCGCCGAGAAACAGCGACTCCGCCTTTGTGGTTGCCTGTACGCCGATGCGCTTACCGGCCAGATCGGACAGCGACTGGATATCGCTGTCCGCACGAACAGCCACGACCTGACGGCTGTACATATACGGACCGGCCCATTGGTACTTGGTTTCCCGCCCGTTCATGCTGAAGCATGACCAGATACAGTCGATCGTTCCGTCGCTGAGAAGGTTGTCTTTGTCCGGCCATGAAATCGTCCGGAATTCCGGCGTATAGCCAAGTCGTGAAAACGCTTCCGTCGCCAGTTCCACGTCGATGCCGGCAAACTGCCCGTTCCTGTCCAGATAGCTGTAAGGGTCAAACACATCAATGCCGACCACAATCGTCTGTGGCGCAGTCTCTGCCGCAGAGCGCGGCTGTGCGGAACAGGCGCACAGACCTGCCATAAAAAGCATAGCCAAAGCCATAAGCAGACCATACACTTTTGCCCTGCTCATTGACGTTTTTCCTGTGTGGTGATGCCCGTTTGAAAAATGGAACATGCGCTTCCCTTCCTTATTATATAGGTTGTATACCGCTTGCCGCCGAACCCTGTCGGACGCAGTAAGCCATGAAGTAAACTATATTATAACTTTTCCAAGTTGGAATTTTATCATACTACGGACATTATTGCAAGTGCTTTGCCTTGTCTTTGACTTACAGTTTACCACATTTATACAATATCCGACGATAACTCCAAAAGGCGGTTTCAGCTATTGAAAAAATCTGGCAGAAGTGCTATAACAAGGATGGATTACAGTAAATTGAGAGAGATGACATGTATGTATTCCATCTTCCGTGATTTGGCAATTATTATTCTGAGCGCCAAGTTTTTTGGCCTGGCTGCCCGCAAGTGCAAGGCCCCGCAGGTGGTCGGTGAAATTCTCGCCGGTCTGCTGATTGGGCCCTGTCTGCTCAATCTGGTGCAGATCAACGACACGATCTCCGTTTTTGCTGAAATCGGTGTTGTGCTGCTGATGTTTTCCACAGGACTTGGCACCAACCTGAAAGAACTGATGCGGGCCGGGCCTATTGCCACGCTGATTGCCTGCATCGGTGTGCTTGTACCGTTGATGGGCGGTACGCTGCTCTACAGCGCATTCTACGGCTTTTCGGCAATCGGCAGCCCGGAATTCTTCCGCGCATTGTTTATCGGCACGATTATGACCGCAACCAGCGTGTCCATCACGGTGGCAACGCTGCAGGAGTTGGGCCACTTAAAGAGTTTCCTTGGTACTACCATTGTAAGCGCTGCCGTCATTGATGATGTCATCGGCATTATCGTGCTGACCTGTGTGCTGGGTGCCAGTTCCGGTGAGGGCACCGGCATCGGCGGCGTGCTGGTCCAGACCGCACTGTTCTTTCTGGTTGCCGTTGGTATCGGCTATGTGTTCCACTGCGCCATGAAGTGGCTGGATTCCCGCAATCCCCATACGCAGCGCATAACGATTGCCAGCCTTGCATTCTGCTTTGCAATGGCCTATATTGCCGAAAAATACTTTGGCATTGCGGATATTACCGGCGCTTACATTGCCGGTATCGTTCTCTGTACGCTGCACGACGCCGCTTATGTGGAGCGCCGGGTCGACATCAGCAACTATGTCATTTTTGCGCCGATTTTCTTTGTCAGCATCGGTTTAAAGACCGACATCAGCGGACTGACGCCGGAGATTCTGCTGTTCAGTGTTTGCTTCGTTCTCGTTGCCCTGCTGGCAAAAATCATCGGCTGCGGACTGGCGGCCAGAGCCTGCCGTTTCAACTGGGGAGACTCTCTTAAAGTCGGTGTCGGCATGATGACCCGCGGCGAGGTCGCCTTGATCGTGGCCCAGAAGGGCCTTGAGGTCGGCGTTGTCGAGCCTGTTTATTTTACGGCGGTCATCCTTTTGATCGTGGTTTCCAGCGTCGCCACGCCGCTGGCGCTGAAAGCGCTGTTCACGAAAATGCCCCCTGTCCCCCATCCAAGCGAAGCAAAAAAGTGACCGCTGCATAACCCCCGCCTGTCAGCTAATGTCGGTGCCGGATGACCCATAATGAAAGAAAAGTCCTGGTAGCAGGCTTAAAAGTGAGAAGCTGCTCATTCCCTACGGAATGAGCAGCTTCTTTTGTGGCAAAATATGCGAAAATGCGAGATAATACGGCGCAGCAACGGCCTGCCGGTGGGCGCTTTGCATTTATCGCAGCTTATTTTCCCAGCCGACATTTGAAATCTGTATATCCGAACGTCACGATTTTCCGCGTAGTGCCGTCGGGCTTGCGGGCGTAAATACCGGGCAGGGGCATACCGTTGAAGGTGTTGTTCTTGCAGGTGGTGTAAATGGCCATATCGCCGAACACCAGCAGATCTCCCACGTTGGGAACGGCGTCCACGCCGTAATCCCCGATGACATCCCCGGCCAGGCAGGTCGGCCCGGCAAGGCGCACGGTGCAGGGCTTTTCTCCCGGTTCGGCTGCGGCAAACAACGGCGGGCGGTAGGGCATTTCGATCACATCCGGCATATGGCAGGCGGCGCTGGCATCCAGAATGGCGATGGTTGTATCGCCGTTCTGCACCACATCCAGCACGCGGCTGAGCAGGAAGCCCGCGTTCAGGGCGCAGGCTTCGCCAGGTTCCAGATAGACCGTCACGCCCCAGTCCTGCTGGGCGCGGGTGATGCAGCGTTCCAGCATGGCGATATCGTAACCGGGGCGGGTGATATGGTGCCCACCGCCAAAGTTGAGCCACTGCATCCGAGGCAGCAGGTCACCGAATTTTTGGGCCACAGCATCCAGCGTCGTGGCCAGCGCATCGGAGTCCTGCTCGCACAGGGTGTGGAAGTGCAGGCCATCCAGCAAATTGGGCAGCGCGGGGTTCGCCGCTACTGCGGCGTTCCACTGGGCGCGGGTGGTGCCAAGGCGGCTGCCGGGGGCGCAGGGGTCATAAATAGCGTGGCCGTCCTGGGTGGAGCATTCCGGGTTGATGCGCAGCCCCACGCTTTTGCCTGCCGCTTTTGCGGCAGGGCCGAACTTTGCCAGCTGGGCGGGGGAGTTAAAGACGATATGGTCCGCGTATTGCACCAGTTCATCCATTTCGTCCGCACGGTAGGCCGCGCAGAACACATGGACTTCCTTGCCGGGCATCTCTTCCGCACCCAGGCGGGCTTCAAACAGGCCGCTGGCTTCGGTACCGGCCAGGTGTGGCGCCAGCAGGGGGTAGCAGTCATAATTGCTGAACGCCTTTTGGGCCAGCAGCACCTTGCAGCCGGTGCGCTGGGCCAGGCCGCCCAGAATTTCCGCGTTGCGGGTCAGGGCGTCTTCATCCAGCAGGTAGCAGGGGGTAGGCAGTTTTTCCAGTTCCGGCGGGATGGTTCCGCCGAGTGCCGCAAAAGGCGGCCGCATATCCCGCTGGTTCATCAATCCACCAGCACGGGGTTATGGTTTTCGCTGCGGGGCAGGCCGTACTTGTCCAGCGCATCCAGGAACGGATCGGGGTTGAACTCCTCAACGGTATATACGCCGGGCTTAGTCCATTCGCCGGTCAGCATCATCAAGGCGCCGCACATGGCAGGCACACCGGTGGTGTAGCTGATGGCCTGACTGCCGACTTCGCGGTAGCATTCCTGATGGTCGCAGACGTTATAGATATAGTAGGTTTTATCCTTGCCGTCCTTTTTGCCGGTAAAGATGCAGCCGATGTTGGTTTTGCCCTTGGTGCGGGGGCCCAGGCTGGCGGGGTCCGGCAACAGGGCTTTGAGGAACTGGATGGGTACGATTTCCTGACCGTTAAAGTTGATAGGGGTGGTGGAGAGCATTCCCACATCCTCCAGGCAGCGCATATGGTCCAGGTAGCTCTGGCCAAAGGTCATAAAAAAGCGGATGCGCTTGACGTCTGGCAAGTTCTTGCCCAAAGATTCAATTTCCTCGTGGTGCAGCAGGTACATATCCTTCTGACCGACCTGGTCAAAGTTATATTCCCGCTTGATGCTCATGGCCGGGATCTCGACCCACTTGCCGTTTTCCATATAGCTGCCGGGGGCAGAAACTTCGCGCAGGTTGATTTCGGGGTTAAAGTTGGTGGCGAAGGCATAGCCATGGTCGCCGCCGTTGCAGTCCAGGATATCGATGGTGTCGATGGTGTCAAACTCATGCTTGGCGGCGTAAGCGCAGTAAGCCTGGGTAACGCCCGGATCAAAGCCGCAGCCCAGCAGGGCAGTCAGGCCGGCATCCTCAAACTTTTTCTTATAGGCCCACTGCCAGCTGTAATCAAAGTAGGCGGAGAAGCCTGCTTCCTTGCAGCGCTTTTCATAGATAGCGCGCCATTCCGGGTCATCGGTATTTTCCGGCTCATAGTTGGCGGTGTCCATATAGTTGACGCCGCAGGCCAGGCAGGCATCCATGATGGTCAGATCCTGATAGGGCAGGGCAATGTTCATGACCAGATCGGGCTTGTAGCTGTTGATAAGATCGCACAGCTGCTGCACATCATCGGCATCCACCTGGGCGGTGGTGATTTTTGTTTTGGTGTTGGGGGCCAGCTTTGCCGCCAGGGCATCGCACTTGGACTTGGTGCGGCTGGCAATGCACAGCTCGGTAAAAACATCGCTGACCTGGCAGCACTTGGAGATGGCTACACTGGCCACGCCGCCACAGCCGATAACAAGAACTTTGCTCATGATGGTACTCCTTTATGTTTTATTTGAGGCAACACCGCACAATTCCCGCCTTACGGCTTAAGCACCGCTCCGGCGGCTGCGGCACGGCATCTGCGTTGCCAAAATGCTCGATAATGTCGGGTTGCGGTACCCGCATCGTGCTTCGGGGGCAAAAGCCCCTCGCACTCTGCGACCGCTGCCCCTGCTTCGGTTCGCTGTTTCCGCCACTGGCGGCGCTCACCTTTGCAGCATCCAGTATTATCTGCGCTTTTGGCTTAGCATCTGCCGCACCTCGCTCGCTGTATCGGTACTTAGAATTATGCGGTATTGCCTTGAATGTAGGGTGTACAGATCTTCGATCAGTCCAGCGCCAGCAGCAGCTCACGCAGCACTTTGCAGGCAGTTGCGGTGGAAACGCCGCTCTGGTCCAGCATGGGGGCCAGCTCGTTCACATCCGCGCCGATGATGTTTGCTTTGGTTACGGTGCGGATGGCTCCCAGCAGCTGCAAGAAGCTGACTCCGCCCGCTTCGGGGGTTCCGGTTCCGGGGAATGCCGATGGATCCAGGCAGTCAAGGTCGATTGTCAGGTAAACCGGCACATTTGCCTGGCACAGCCAATCGGTCAATTCCTGCAGACCGGTGAAATCGAACTTGTGAATATCGGTATGGCGGGCGGCAAACTGGAATTCTTCCCGATCGCCGCTGCGGATACAGAACTGGTGGATGCGGCCATCGCCCAAAAGGTCATGGCAGCGGCGCAGCACACAGGCATGGCTGAGCTGTGCGCCGAGATAGTCATCCCGCAGGTCGGCGTGAGCGTCAAAATGGACGATGTGCAGGTCGGGGTATTTTTTCACGGCAGCCCGCACAGCCCCCAGCGTGACGAGATGTTCACCGCCCAGAAGCAGGGGCAGCTTGCCATCCCGCAGGATCTCTGCCGCGCGGGATTCAATATCCACCAGAGCGCTTTCGCTGGAGCCGAAGCAGAGCTCCAGATCTCCGCTGTCAAACACGTTGCAGTCGGTCAGGTCTTTATCCTGATAGGGGCTGTAGGTTTCCAGGCCATAGCTTTCGTGGCGGATGGCGGCAGGGCCAAAGCGTGCGCCGGGGCGGTAGCTGGTGGTGGAATCGAACGGCGCGCCGTACAGCACAATGCCGGCAGTACGGTAGCTGCTGTCACAGCCGATAAAGTTTTCTACATTGCGGTGCAGCATCAACAGTCCTCCACTTCGCGCAGCATCTCTTCCAAAAATGCCGGCAGGTAAAACGCCCCGACATGCAGCCGGGTGGTGTAATAACGGGTGCGCATGTTCAGCGCATTCCAGGCGTCACTGTCCATATCATTGATGGGGTGGTATTTTTTGCTGGCAAAGCCGAAGAGCCAATAGCCCGCAGCAAAGGTGGGGATGTGCGCCTGATACACCTTGCTGATGGGGAAGGTGCTGGCAATGCGCTTGTGGCTGCGCTGCATGGCGGTGGCATCCTCGGCATAGAAAGGGCTGCCCTGCTGGTTTACCATAATGCCGTCATCGCGCAGGGCGTTATAGCAGTTGCCGTAAAATTCGCGGGTGAAAAGCCCCTCCGACGGGCCGAACGGGTCGGAGGAATCCACAATGATAAGGTCATATTCATCCTCACACTTGCGGATGAACTTGAGTGCGTTTTCGTAATAGATATGCACGCGGCGGTCATCCATACGGCAGGCGTTGCCGGGCAGGTAGGCGCGGCAAGCTTCAATAACCTGGGGGTCCATTTCCACCAGGTCAATGCGCTCCACACGGTCATAGCGGGTCAGTTCCCGCACAACGCCGCCATCGCCCGCGCCGATGACGAGGATGTCCTTTGCACTTCTGTGCACCGACATCGGCACATGGGTGATCATTTCATCGTAAATGAACTCATCGCGCTCCGTCAGCATGACATTGCCGTCCAGCGTAAGCACCCGGCCAAATTCCGGCGTTTCAAAAATATCAATGCGCTGGTAGTCGCTCTGTTTGGAATAGAGCTGGCGGTTGACCCGGATGCTGTGCTTTACATCGGGGGTATGAAATTCCGAAAACCACATTTCCATTGTACAAACCTCCTTCTTAATGTGTATCTGAAAACAAAGAAAATGACGGATATTTCGCAAACACAAGCAGGATGTAAGGCAAAGAGCCGCGGGAATCCTTTGTGGATTCTAAGGCTTTTTAACGCATAATCCGGCTGTGTTTGTAGTAATAGACTGAATTTTCGGCTTTTCAGATACACCCTAGGCCAGAACGTTCAGGCGCAGGATGTCAGGATCTTCCGGTCCGGTCATGCTGCAGCCTTTGGCTTTGGCGTATTCGATATAATCCAGGATCTCAGCAGTGATGCGCTCGCCCGGCGCCAGGATGGGGATACCCGGCGGATAACACATGACGAACTCACTGCAAACCATGCCTTCCGTTTCGCGCAGGGGCAGGCTCTTTTTGGGGGCATAGAATGCTTCCTGCGGGCTGGCGGCAACTTCGGGGTCAATGTATTCCTGGCTCAACAGGCCCGCGCCGTCGGTATGGTAGCGACGTTTGATTTCGGCCAGGGCACTGACAAGACGTTCCACCTCCTGCGGACGGTCACCAATGGAAAGATAGGCCAGGATGTTGCCGATATCACCAAATTCGATCTGGATATCATATTCATCGCGCAGGATATCATAGACTTCGATCCCTGCAAGGCCAATATCCAGCGTGTGGACGCTGAGTTTTGTTGTATCAAAATCAAACACGGAGTTGCCGTTGCAGAGCTCTTTGCCAAAGGCGTAATAGCCGCCCACGGCGTTGATTTCCTCCCGCGCATACTCGGCCATATCTGCCACCTGGTGGAACACCTGGCGGCCGCGCAGGGCCAGGTTGCGGCGGGAGATATCCAGGCTGGACATCAGCAGATAGCTGCCGGAGGTCGTCTGTGTCAGGTTGATGATCTGCCGCACATAGCCAGCGTGGACGTTGGGGCCGGTCAGCAGCAGGCTGGACTGGGTCAGGCTGCCGCCGCTTTTGTGCATGGAAACCGCCGCCATATCCGCCCCGGCTGCCATGGCGGAAACCGGCAGGCCGCCGCCGAAGTAAAAGTGGGTGCCGTGGGCTTCATCAGCCAGGCACAGCATCCCGGCATCGTGGGCCATCCGCACAATGGCGCGCAGGTCGCTGCAGATGCCGTAATAGGTGGGGTTGTTGACCAGAACCGCCACCGCGTTGGGGTGCTCGGCAATGGCTTTGGCCACCTGTTCCCGCTTCATGCCCAGGCTGATGCCGAGCCGCTGGTCCACTTCGGGGTTGACATACACCGGCACAGCGCCGCAGAGCACCAGTGCGTTCAGCACGCTGCGGTGCACGTTGCGGGGCAGGATGATCTCATCCCCGCGCTTGCAGGCGGTCAGCACCATGCTTTGCACCGAGCTGGTGGTGCCGCCCACCATCAAAAACGCGTGGGCAGCGCCGAACGCATCGGCGGCCAGTTCCTCCGCTTCGCGGATGACGGATACCGGATGGCAGAGATTATCCAGCGGCTTCATGCTGTTCACATCCACCCCAACGCACTGCTGGCCCAAAAAGGCGGTCAGTTCCGGGTTGCCGCGTCCCCGCTTATGACCGGGCACATCAAAGGGAACCACGCGCATCTGGCGGAAATTTTCCAGCGCTTCGTGGATGGGGGCGCGGCGCTGGTCCAACCGGGCGCGTTTTTTCTCACCGTTCATGTTTACCTCCGTTCGCGGTTCCTTTGGGAAGTGCCGTTTGGCAAAACAAAAAACGCAAGCCTTACACGGGTGTGCAGACTTGCGTTTGAAACCAGCTTTTTAAATTTTGCCACAGGCCAAATCCCCCCGGCGTGTTTACCGGGAGAGTGAATGCGGCATGATTCAAAAAGGTTGAGCGTGTCAGAGTCTATATAGCAATCTTACTTTTACTACTCTTTATTGACCGTTTCACAAGTCTGCGCAGCTGACTGCGCAATTTCATGGTTGTAAAGGAACCAACTTATAAAATTTGAGCTTTTAACTCAATCAATAAGGCAACTAAAGTTGCCGATCGGCAGTGGACCCGGCTGTCCGTATGGCCATGGGTCGGAACACTAACATTTCCGGCTTCGCCTGAAACGCCACATCAGCGGCTGCAAAGTGCAATCTGTGTTGAAAAAATGCTCGGTCATACAATCCGTATGACGCTGCGCTTTTCTCTTAGCAGCTTACACTTTTCGCTCGCCGCTGCGGCATTTCAAATGTCAGTATTCCGGCCCGCCCCTGTTGGGCGGTCCGTAGGTAAATTGCTTTGAAAAACTCTTGCAAACACGATTCGTCTTTCAAAATCGAAAAGAGTGTATCATATATTATTTGCGCTGTCAACAAAAATTGCAAAAAAGTGCAGTTCTATTTGTTTTTCCATGCAAATAAGGCAGATTTTGTCGCTCTGGCGGAAGAAGGCCACCGCCGCCTCCGCGTAATTCCCGCTGTAATAGGGGGTGTCCAGGGCGGTTTTCAGCCGGGTCTGCTGGGTGTCGGTCATCAGGTCCGCCAGGTTGTCGCCGCAGGCCACATACCAGTCGCCGCCTTTGACCAGGAGCAACAGCATATCGTTGGCTCCCAGGCCCCACCTGGCCCCCAGCTCCCGGGCATAGTCCTCGCTGGACCAGCCCCGGATATCGTCCACGGCGGCCACCGCCACCACGGCGTAATATTGCTTGTTCCAGGCGGTGTTATAGTCCTGGATGGTCTGCCGGGTCTCCTGGTCCAGCAGGCCCGCCTGGTCACAGATCCAGTTGTAATAGGACACCTCCGGCAGGGCGGCGGGCTTTTTGCTGATGCCGTAAACGCCGGAGCAAATGATGGCCAGGATCAGCACCACCAGCGCAAAGCCCCGTTTTTGATAGAATTTCATGGTGAGGGCACCAGTCCTTTCCAGAGAGATTGAGGGAAAACGGCCCGCAGGGGCCGGCGAATCAGGACCTTGCCTGCATCAGGGCGCATTCGGGCGGACAGAGACGTCCGCCCCTACAGAGGGGGGGAGAACGGCGCTCCGCGAAGGGGGGAGCGGGGCTTAGCCCCGGAGCTCCAGCAGCTTCTGCTTCAGCTCGCCCTCGATGCGGCCCAGCTCCACCTCGGCGGCCTTGCGCTTCTCGGCCCCCTCCTTCTGGATGTTCATCACCTCGTCCAGGGTGGAGATCAGCTGCTGGTTGGTGTGCTGCAGGGTCTCGATATCCACGATGGAGCGCTCGGCCTCCTTGGCGGTGGCGATGGTGCCCATCTTCAGGGTGTCGGCGTTCTTGCGCAGGAGCTGGTTGGTCATCTCGGTGACGGCGTTCTGGGCGGCGGTGGCCTGACGGCTGTGCTCCATGCCCAGGGCCAGCACCATCTGGCTCTTCCACAGGGGAATGGTGTTCACCAGGGAGGACTGGATCTTCTCGATCATCTGGGTGTCGTTGTTCTGCAGCAGGCGGGTCTGGGGCCCCATCTGCACGGACACCATCCGGGTCAGCTCCAGGTCGTGGAGCTTCTTTTCAAACCGGTTGCACAGGTTCACCAGGTCGTTATAGGCCTGGGCGTCCTCCGCCAGGCCGGACTGCTCCGCCTTTTTGCGCAGCTCCTCCAGCTCCGTGGACCGCACCTCCGCCAGCCGCTTCTTCCCGGCCAGAATGTACATGGTCAGTTCCTTGTAATACTTCAGGTTCAGCTCATACATCTGGTCAAACATGGCCACATCCTTCAGCAGGGTGATCTGGTGCTGTTCCAGGCTCTGGGCGATCTTGTCCACGTTGGCCTCCACCTTGCCGTACTGGGCCTTCATGGTCTCCAGACGGTTGCCGGCTTTTTTGAACAGGCCCGCCAGGCCCTTCTTTTCCTCCTCCTCGCCGAAGCCCTTCAGCTCCACCACCAGCTGGCTCAGGTCCTTGCCGATCTCGCCCAGGTCCTTGTTGCGGACGCTGTTCAGGGCGTTTTCGGAGAAGCCTGCCACGCTTTTCTGGGCGGCGGCGCCATACTGGAGGATCATGTTGGTGTCGCGGATGTCGATCTTGCGGGAGAATTCCTCCACGGCCTGCTTTTCCTGGTCAGTCAGCAGCTTGTCGTCCATCTCCACGGGCTCAATTTTCTTTTCCTCCTCCACCTGGGGGGCCTCCGGGGCTTCCGGAGTCAGGGTCAGGGTGGGCACTGCCTCAGCAGCGGCAGCGGCGGTGGGGTCCAGGGTCAGCTGGGGGGTCATGTTATCGGTCATGGTAATCGTCCTTCCTTTATGAGTAATGGTGTCTTAAAGCTCCAATTGGATCCCGTCGTCCTGGGGGCCGTCGTCAGGCTTTGCCTGGGTGCGGTGGATGGGATCGTCGCTGAGGCCCTCCCGGGCCATCATGTTGTCCAGCACCGTGATATCCGTGGAGATATCCAGGGTGCCGATACGGCGAGCGAGGTGCGGCAGATGCTAAGCCAAAAGCCAGCTGCCGCTCGAAGGCGGTGACGATGGTGCTCATCATGCCCCGCACCCGCTCCATGGTGCCGGTGATGTTCTCCCCCTGAACGCCCTGGCGGCTCATGTCGTCATAGGCCCGCAGCAGCTTCAGGGTGGTGGGCAGGTAGTAGCTCATGAACTTGCGGATCTGGGGCAGCTGGGAGGGATTCTTCTGCACCTGCTGAAAAATCTTGTCGGACACCTGGGAAAGCCGCTCAATCTGGGCGCTGATGGCCGCGTCCTGGATGCTGTCGTTCAGGCGGCGCATCTCGTCCAGAGCGTCCTTGCCCTGGGCGATCATCTGGTCCAGCTCCGGATTGCCGGTGGTTTTCGGCTCCTGGGGCACCTCCTCCACAATATCCTTGCAGAACAGCCGGGCGATGCCGTATACCACGGCGGAGGCCGCCAGGGCTATGACAAAGTGCCCCGGCCGGTACAGGGGGAACAGCAGGGCATACAGCACCCATGCAGCCGCCGCCGCATACAGCGGCGCAGCCGGTTTGTGAACGATTTTTTTCATCCCATCGCCTCCGAATTTGCGTTAAGACTATTATACCCCACAGGCCATTTTCGGTCAAGAAAAAAGCCTGTGGGGCGGGGAAAATCAGATGGCCACGGGGATCTTTTCGTCAAAGGGCAGGGGGTCGTACCCCTCCAGCCGGAAGCTGTCCCGGGTGAAGCGATAGAAATCCGTCACCTCCGGGTCCATGACGAAGGCCGGGGCCGGGCGGCCCTGCCGCTCCAGCAGCTGCCGCACCAGGGGGACGTGCCGGTCATAGATGTGGGCGTCGGCGATGACGTGGACCAGCTCCCCGGCCTCCAGGCCGGAGGATTGGGCCATCATATGCACCAGCACGGCATACTGGGCCACGTTCCAGTTGTTGGCCGTCAGCATATCCTGGCTGCGCTGGTTCAGAATGGCGTTCAGGGTCCGGCCCGACACGTTGAAGGTCACGGAATAGGCGCAGGGGTACAGGGCCATCTCGTGCAGGTCCTGGAAGTTATACAGATTGGTCATGATCCGCCGGGAGGCAGGGTTGTGCCGCAGGTCATACAGCACCCGGTCCACCTGGTCAAACGCCCCCTCCGGGTATTGGTGCTTCACCCCCAGCTGATAGCCGTAGGCTTTGCCGATGGAGCCGTTTTCGTCGGCCCAGCTGTCCCAGATGTGGCCCCGCAGGTCGTGGATGTTGTTGGACTTCTTCTGCCAGATCCACAGCAGCTCGTCGATGCAGGTTTTGAAATAGGTGCGGCGGACGGTGAGAATGGGAAACTCCTGCCGCAGGTCATAGCGGTTGATGATGCCGAATTTCTTCACCGTGTGGGCCGGAGTACCGTCCTCCCAGTGGGGGCGGACGTTCTGGTCTGTGTCCCACACCCCGTTTTCCAGGATGTCCCGGCAGTTCTGCTGAAATATTTCATCGGCGCGGCTCATAGGCGGCCCCTCCTTATACGTTTTGGGGTTATTGTACCATAACGGGGGGAGCATAGCAATAAAAATCCCGGCAGCAAGGCTGCCGGGATTCACTGGAAGCACCCCATATAGCTCAGGCCGGATCGGATTCATCCTTGAATTCAGATCGAAACAGCAGAAGCATGATCGCAGAATAGATGAGAAAGCAGACGTTCAGCCCAAGAACAGCGGGGATGGCCGGGAAGACGTTGTGAGACACGGTGGCATACATGGCTAAGGGATAGCTCAGCAGCGGGAAAAGAAGGCCGCAGTATCTGCGCCAGCGTAGCAGCCACCACGTGTTGCAGGTAAACACCAGCGCAACGAGAAAGTAGGTATTATTGAAGATAAGGGACAATGTGCAAAGCACAATGTTGATCAATTGAAGAAGCATACCCCGCCTGAACTGTTGGACGGTATACTTTTGCAGAGGACTCCACATAGGCAACCTCCTAGGAACGTGGGCCAACGCTCTTGTAAACGTTATAGCCATCCAGTGCCTGTGCATAGCAATTCTGATAGTAACTTTCACTCTTGTTATAACTCGTAGTCCTGGACCCGCTATCGATCTCTGCTCTTCTCGTACTAGAGGGTGAGGCATCTTCATATGCCTCGTATGAAACCGTTCTTATGGTCATGTTATAGGGATACTCGGAACTGTTAACATTAACATAACGTGAAAATATTGCTGTACAGGTATAACAATTCATCGATCCGGCTGCAATGGAAGCATACACACTTACAACGACGTTAAATGCAGTACAAATGGCTTGCACAATAGTATTTGTCACAATCAGTCCCAAAACAGAGGTAATCAGAGTTGACACAAATACTGCAGTCGACCAACTCTTATTCTGTGAAAAGCGCACTTCAAACCTCATGTCCTCATAAACCCGTACAGTATTTCCGTCCATGGTCGTACTATACCTTATGATGTCTTCAAAGGGCGATGTGCCAACGTACTTCACGAGTTGCGGATAAATATCTGCTCCCGCAGAACTGAATGGCTGAATGGAATTATGCATTTCAGATGGTGTGTTGCTGACGAAAATGATTTCCTCCGCTTGACTGATGTGATCTTCCGCATAAGCAATAATGTCCGTCCAAAATGCGGAACTAGATGGCTCAAAGGGCATTGGATAATCAGAAATATACCACTGGTACACTGTATCCGGATTATGAGAATACTTAATTGAAACTGTCATGGAATGGTGAGTATCATTTGTAATTATCGTCGCATCTCGGTCTTCGGATTGTAAAATGAACATATCACCATCTTCGGCCGCATAGAGACCGGGCAGTTCACTTTTGTTCGGAAGAGCCGAGGCAACAGTTGTAGAGGATAGTGAAAAGAGAAGTACGAAAATTAGGAAAATAGATAATCTTTTTTTCACATATAACCTCCATTTCAATTTCACGCGCAGAAGTAGTGAAAATATAAGTAAACGACAAATCCTCCTTTTTGCAATAATTATATAAAATATTATCGCATATATATTTGCTTTTGTCAATTACAAACATAATTAATCAAAAAAAACAGTGCGATTTGCCAAATGCAGTTATTGCGTGTGCAGAGAAGCTAAACCCTGCCATAAGCAAAATCTGTTTGCTGCCGCGGAAAATAACTGGTATACTATATATGTATGACTATGTGAATCAGGAGGAAATGACTATGCAGTATGATGTGCTGATCGTGGGCGGAGGCCCCGGCGGAATCTACTCCGCCTATGAGCTGCTGGAGAAGCGGCCGGACCTGAAGATCGCCCTGTTTGAGGCGGGCCACGCCCTGGCCCGGCGGCACTGTCCCATTGACGGCGTGAAGGTGAAGTCCTGCGTCAAGTGCCCCACCTGCGCCATTATGAACGGCTTCGGCGGGGCCGGGGCCTTTTCCGACGGCAAATACAACATCACCAACCAGTTCGGCGGCACCCTGCACGAATACATCGGCAAAAAGCAGGCCCTGGAGCTGATGGAATATGTGGACGAAATCAACGTGGCAAACGGCGGCGAGGACACCCACCTGTACTCCACCGGCGCAACCCCCATCAAGAAGCTGTGCCTGGAGAACGACCTGCACCTGCTGGACGCCTCCGTGCGCCACCTGGGCACGGATAAGAACCTGGTGGTGCTGGAGCACCTGTATAACCGGCTGAAGGACAGGATGGATATCTACTTCGACACGCCGGTGCAGTCCGTGGAGCGCACCGACGGCGGCTACCGGGTGGTGACGGACAAGGGCAGCTACGACGGGCGCTACTGCGTCATCTCCGTGGGCCGCAGCGGCAGCAAGTGGATGGAGCAGGTGTGCCGGGAGCTGGACATCGCCACCAGGTCCAACCGGGTGGACATCGGCGTCCGGGTGGAGCTGCCCTATGAGGTGTTTGCCCACCTTACCGACGAGCTGTATGAGAGCAAGATCGTGTACCGGACGGAGAAGTTCCAGGACCGGGTGCGGACCTTCTGCATGAACCCCAAGGGGGCGGTGGTCAACGAGAACACCAACGGCATCGTCACCGTCAACGGCCACAGCTATGAGGACCCGGCCATGCACACGGAGAATACCAACTTCGCCCTGCTGGTGGCCAAGCACTTCTCCGAGCCCTTCAAGGACTCCAACGGCTACGGCGAGAGCATTGCGCGGCTGTCCAATATGCTGGGCGGCGGCGTGATCATCCAGCGGTTCGGCGACCTGATCCGGGGCCAGCGGTCCACCCCCAAGCGCATCGAGGAGAGCTTCGTGACGCCTACGCTGTCCGCCACCCCCGGCGACCTGAGCCTGGTGATGCCCAAGCGCATCCTGGACGGCATCATCGAGATGATCTACGCCCTGGACAAGATCGCCCCCGGCACCGCCAACGACGACACCCTGCTCTATGGCGTGGAGGTGAAGTTCTATAACATGGAGGTGCAGCTGGACAAGAACCTCCAGACCTGCCACCCGGGCCTGTTCGTCATCGGCGACGGCAGCGGCGTGACCCACTCCCTGTCCCACGCCAGCGCCAGCGGCGTGTATGTGGCCCGCTATATCGCGGAAAACGCCTAAAAATTGAAAACAACACGCACCCCCGGCGGAATCCCA
>ENA-OPCL01000958-OPCL01000958.1-human-gut-metagenome-genome-assembly--contig:-NODE-958-length-22874-cov-4.809851_pt1 | contig 22874 bp, 19 predicted proteins | sample MGYA00241251_ERZ501482 | MGnify/ENA primary metagenome ERZ501482 (study PRJEB25962, sample SAMEA2042581) | human gut metagenome | biome: human gut; feature: human-associated habitat; material: faeces... | reverse complement strand
TTCAGTGGGATGCTCCCAGGTGATATCACAAAATACCTTCTGCCGTGTCTCATCATCTGCGGCTCTCTGTAATCCGGTTACTTCTTGTGACCTGTCCTAATCAATGCATTTCTCTCTTTTTTGATTTACCTATGTTTTACTCTTTTTCTCATAGAAAATCGAGGAACAAATTAGACATATTTCATATTTTTGTCTATTTGTTTTTGTACACTTTGCTGTAGCTGAAAAATATATCACCAGTCATATACATGCCCCACTCTTTTTGATTTGATGGTTCTGCATATATTTTATTTACAGTCCGGAAATCGGGAAAGACCTGACTATTTATTGCTTTCAGCCGCATCCGGGGTATTGTGCATGTATATTGATTCCGGGATGAATGTAACAGACCCGGGTGAATGAAAATCTTCACTCTCTACCCAACATTTAACTTTCACATATGAAAGAGACTTTGTGCCGTACATAAGGCCCCCGGGGATGTCAAGTCATTGCTACAAAAAATATGCGGCTTTTTTGCCATGAAAATGGCTTAAAACCGCATATTTCTGTATAGAGGACGTTATATAATTGCCACAAAGTGGGTGGGGAGGATGTTACGTCATTGCTACAAATATCATTCTCCGCATAACGATTTTTTATAAATCATTCCATTCTTGTGAAAGCGGAAAATGATAAGCCATATCGAAAGCTGAAATAGCTGCTCTATTTACATCCAAAATTTCAGTAAAATCTCGATCTTGCCCTTTAATTCCTTTTTTTCCTAACCCCGATAATAATTGTTCAGCTGTTTCCAACATTAAAACATGTAAATTTTTTGTTTCAGCATAGGTTTCCAGAACACTATTTTGACATTGTTTATGAAGGCAATAAAGATAATGCCTAAATGCTTCTTTTTCGCCAAAACCTGTCGATGATGGTAAACTTCCATTGAACAACATTTCACTATATTTATTTTTCATCGTTACTGGAGGTTCAATTCTATCTAATAGGTCCATACGTTTTGCAATGTCTAAAAAAGGAATTTTATACTCTGATAATGCTTGTGGACAATAATACCATACCGCTCGACGGCTAGGCTGTTTATCATCTATTGTTTCAAAATGTTCTGGCTGAAACCATCTTAAATTCAAAAAATTTCCTGATGCAATTGCATCACATTTTGCTAATGCCATACATAATAATTGATGACTTGCATAGCCTACAATCGTCATCTTCCGCTGTCTCTTAATTCCTGCTACTAATGACATAATATTAGATACCCACAATGGTCGATCCACCAAATAATATCGTTCCGGATGTTCACATACAATATATACACCTTCTACATCCCATTCTTCAGCATATTCTATTACCCGTTCAATCTGTCCTTCATCATTGAGTACATCACTTCCCAATGAAATCGTGTGTATATATTTCATATTAGGTGCATATTTTTTCGCACTTTCTATTATTAGTTTCTGTATTTTATTCCATAAATCGTCTATTTTCTTAGCGGTAATGGAAGGCAGCAAAAACGCTTCTGCCTCAACTTCGTTATTTAATTTTGATAGTTCTTCTACTACCGTATCAAATTGTCCCATTTCCAATGATGTAATATCACTCTTCGGCCAATATGCATACTGAGACAATTTTTTTTGATATTGTCTAGGATAATACAATTGTGGATCAACAAGTACTTTTCCTTTTTTCTTATGCACCCTAGTTGCATAACCTTTTACCTTATTGGGCAAAATGTTCATAGGGCTAATGATAATAGTTCCACCATCAAACTCTTCTAAATGCTCGAGAGCTAACGCTTGCATATTATGTCCCATTTGTATAAAAAGTTCCATTCTTTAACCCCTTCTATTCATAAACAAATGTCTTTTTAGCTACTTTTAACCAATCTATTGCTTGCTTAGCAGTCCTAGGTCTTCTAGATGGATATTTTCCCATCATTGCCCCTAATAATGCCATAAACTGACTTTGAGTATCCCCTTTGATTGAATACTGTACAGGTGTAATAGTTTCTGTCTTTTGTAAGACTTCAAGTGCATTTATAGAGCCTTCTCTAAATGGATTTTTTCCTGTAATACATTCATAGGTAACAACTCCTAGTGAAAAAATATCTGTTCGAGAATCAATTTCCTTTTTTAGATTATTAAATTGCTCAGGCGCAGCATATCCAGGTGTATGCGGACCCATCATTGCACCTGTTCTTGTCAATGAATCTGCTCCCAATATCCTTGCAATTCCGAAATCCAGGAAAAATATTCTACCATCATCTGCTCGTATAATATTTTCCGGTTTAATATCTCTATGCACAATACCTTTATTCTCTATACAAGCAATAAACTCTAACCCCTGTTCCAAAAATGTCACTGCTTCCTCTAAAGAAAATCTCTTGCCACTTTCAAGCACCTTCCGTAATTCTGTTCCTTTTACTTTTTGCTCAATAATATATAATGTCTCTGTTCCCTCATACTCTATGGTTCCAGTTTCATATATCTTAGGTACCATGGATAAGTTTAAATCTCTTTCTATTTGAATTTCCCTAATAGACCTTGGATCATTAAGCTGAAAATATAATTTAATAACAGTTTCTCCATATGAGTTGTGAACTCCATCAAATACAATCTTCTGTCCACCACGTGCCATCAATTCAATTTTTTCAAATTCTTCTTGACACATTTCTTGAAATTTTTTCATCTCTCATTTCTCCTAACTTAAATGGGCAACAGTCCTTCCAATCCATTCATTAAACTGTAAAGACTGATAACTTGACGGTGATGCTAATTTCTTTGCTTCTACTATTTTTCTAAAACTTCTCTTCTTACAATACAAACCTGTGCCTTGTCTTTCAAACTTTTTAATCGTACTACTTTGCGGATTTGAAGTACTTGTTAATGCATATGATTGTGATGCAAACCATGTATTAATAAGAGACTGTTCAGCAACTTTCTTTATATCCGTCATTTTAGCTTCCACTGAAATCAATTTTTTTATATTATATATCTTTTTGATGTCTACTGGTTTCCATAAACCATGATCACGTATAATCATATGTGCATCTAGTAATTTTTCTATGGCCTGAATTGTATCTTTTTCTGGCATCTTAAGTCTTGTTATCAATTCACTTCCTGTACTTCCTTTAGTCATCAATAACTGAGATAACACTTTTAAATCATTCGTTTCCAGATTTTCTCTTTGTTCAGACCAATTCTCCAATATTTTAGGTGAATATGATGCAAATACAATGTCAGGAAATCCGGATGCAACTTTAGGTTCTACAAATATAGCTAAATTGTTTGTTTTATTGCTTTTTAAAAAATTATGAATATAATATTCAATAAAATCTTCAACCAAATCCAACTCATCCCCTTGAGTTGATGGTCGTGTATACAATCCTATATCTTTAATATTATGATCAAACATCAATATCCTATCCATTGTTACATTTCACCCTTTTCAATCTCTCTTTTGCACTTTTTATAGAAACAATTATAACAATCCCGCCTTTAAAAATCAATCATTCAAGGCTTCTTAAAATAAACATAACTTGTATTTTTTCATCTCCACTCCACCTCCACTCTCCCATCATCATACACATATATCCCCTGCACATATTCTTCCAGCATCTCTCGTGTCAGCTTTTCATAGCCTAAATACATCAACATCTGCTCCACCGGAACATTCTTTTTCATCAGGATTTCTTTCTCACCGTTTATCAGTTCTTCCAACTCCTGTATACGTTTCTGCAATCGTTCTCTTTCTTCTTCCAACTGCTTCTTGGCTTCCATGAACTGTTTCTGGTTCATCTGTCCCTCGTGATACTTCTCATAGTTCTGACGGTTCTGAAGCTTTATCTGCTCCTGACGTTTTTCACAGTCCGTACTTTCCAGCTCATAGGCTTCTATGCTGTCCGTATGCTGTTTTCTCATAGATTGCTGCATCTGTTCCTGGCTGATATTCTGACGTAAATATGCCTTAATTTCTGCCAGCACGATATGCTCTAGCATTTTGTTATCAGCTTTTCCGGCAAAGCATCCTGTATCTTCTTTTCCTTTACTGTAAGCACAGCTATAAAGGATATGACCATGAACCGGACTGCTTGAAGTCAGGCTTCTGCGACAATTTCCGCATTTCACATAGCCACCTAACAATGTTGTTTCCCTGTCGAATTTGCTTTTCTTGGTGTATCTGATCTGCAAGGACTGTGCTTTTTCAAAAATTTCTTTTGATACGATCGGCTCGTGATGATTTTCCATCACTTTCCACTGATTTCTCGGTACCGGTACTTCTTTCCCAGTTCCGGGATCTGGAATCTTTGTCTTTCCATAGACCATACAGCCTATATAAGTCTTATCATCTACAATCTTCCGTATCATATCACTCGTCCACTGCAATCCTCTTGATGAAGCTTTCTTACTGCCTGATTTCTGTCGTCTGCTCATAGACTGCAAGGGAGTCAATACACCCTCTTCATTGAATAACTTACAAATCTCCATCTTGGAATATCGCTGATTGGTCAGTTCAAATACTCTGCGAATCACTTCTGCTTCGTCCTCTACAATCACCAGTTCTTTCTTATTTTCAGGATTGATTCGATACCCATAAGGTGCAGATCCACAGCAATACTCACCTTTTCCTCGTCTGGTACTGACTGCCGATTTTACCTTTACAGACTGGTCTTTCACATAAAAATCTGCGATCAGTCCTTTAAACTGTACTTCGATGTCGGAACTCTTTCCTATATAATCTTTAGAATCATATCGGTCTGAGATAGAAATAAATCGTACTCCCAGGAATGGAAAAATCTGTTCCAGATAAGTTCCCATCTCAATATAGTTTCTGGCAAAACGTGAAAAATCTTTTACCACAATACACTGCACTTTATTCTCCCTAGCAAGTTCCAGAACCTGCTTAATTGCCGGACGCTCCATACTGGAACCAGAATATCCATCGTCGTAGAACTCCTGAAATGGCATAGAAGCCAGTTCCGGGATATTGGAAATATAATCTTTTACCAGTTTTCTCTGATTGATAATGCTGTTACTTTCTCCCTCTGAATCATCTTCCATGGAAAGACGGTAATATCCAATAATCAGTTTCTGATCACTCATGTTCTACCGCCCCCTTAAACCCGAAGTTGATTTCCAGTCTGCCATCACCATACAGATACATACTTTCAATCAAGCCCTCCGCAAGTTCCGCATTGATTCTGGTTGTCCCATCCAGTTCCAACAGACTTCGTAAAAATCTGGCTTCTTTTTTCTGTTGTTTTTCCAGCTTTCGTATGGTCTGCTCCAGAGACTTCTTTCTCTCTTCACAAAACTCTTTCCAGTTATTACGGTCATCTTTCATTTCTATATAGGCTTCTTTGGAAAGTTCACCCTCTTTATATTTCATAAATGCCTGTGCCAGTTTTTCTGAACGTCTTTCCATATCTGCATCCAATTTTCTGATCTCAGTTTGAATCTCATTGATTTTGGAAAGAAATACCGCACTGCTTATAGCAGACATATCCTTTTTCCGCAATCCAGATAACTGAAACTGTCTGGTTAGCTCCGAACGGACAATTTTCTGCAGCTTCTCTTCGGAAATAGATTTGTGACTACATTTTCTTTCATCCCGATACCAGGCAGCATTGCAAAAGTAATACACATTGCCTCTGTATCTACGTGTACACATTTTCCGCTTACAATCACCACAATAGAATACATTGTAAAATGCTCTTTCATCATCTTCCCACCCTGCAGTAGTTTTTGTTGCTTTCTGTTGTGCTGCTTTTAGCCTGACCTGTGCTTTTTCAAACAATTCTCTGCTAATAATTGGCTCATGGGCATTTGGCGTAATAATCCACTGGCTCTCGTCCAATATGTCACACCATTTTTCACCTCTTTGAAATCTGGATTCATATTTTCTCTGAACCAGATCGCCATAATAATTATTCCGGTTCAGCACTGCACGTATCGAAGAATTTCCCCACTGATGAAGGTTCTCTCCGTCCTGACAGTACACATGATGATATTGGTTATAATCTGAAATCCGATGTACCCTATCCTCAAACAGCCTGTCAATAATGCTCTGTACGCCATCTCCCGAAGCATATTCTTCAAAAATCCTGCGGACAATCTTTGCAGCTTCCGGTTCCACCATCAACTTATAAATTCCATTTATCTTTTCCACACAATATCCATATGGAGCTGTAGATCCCACATACTCACCATTTTTCTGTGCAATACGTTTCGCTGCCCGTTCTTTTGCGGAAATGTCTTTCGCATAAGCATCATTCACCAGATTCTTGATATTCATGGATAATTCCTGATTCTTGGCATCCGGTGCAAATGAATCATAGTTGTCACATACAGAAATAAACCGCACTTTCATAAAAGGAAGAATCTTTTCCAGATAGTTGCCAGTTTCGATATAATTTCTTCCAAATCGTGAGAAATCCTTTACCAGAATACAGTTTATTTTACCTTCCCTGACATCATTCATCATCCGTTCAAATCCCGGTCTGTCAAAATTTGTTCCGGTTTTTCCCAGATCAGAATAAATGTTATATACAGCAATTTCATACTCTCTGTTCGGATTTTCATTGTGCTTCTGAATGAACTCTTTTATCAGCGTAACCTGTGTTTCAATAGGTTCTGACTTTTTTTCATCACTGTCTACGGATAATCTGACATAAATTGCAGCCATACATACCGGAATCCCAAGAACTTTCTTCTCTGTGTTTTTCTTATATCTTTTTGCTGTCCTTGCCATTTATCCCACCTCTTTCCTGCACTCTGTCCGGTGTTCCGCATAAAACCGTCTTATGACTTTCATTTTCTCAATCATATCCTGATAACGGATATGAATTTTGATCTGTTTGTTTTCATAAATATAGATTTTATCTACGGTCAGTGCCAGCAATGTGCGATCCAGTTCTTTGATTTCCAGTGATTTCTTCCAGTCCTCCAACTGAACAGTTGCAGACACTCCACCCTCAAACATTTGCTTTACCAGTTTTTTCTGGTTTTCAATCATCTGCTCCAGTTCTTCACATTTTCTTCCGTAACTTTCCCGAAAATCATCGAACTCCTCTTTGCTGATCAATCCCTCTTTCAAGTCATCACCCAAAGATGCTTTCAGGCTGTAATAACGGTTATATTCTTCCTGCAACTTACTAATCTGCGTATCATAACCGATTACCTGATCGTAACTGACTTTCATTTCACAAAGTTCTTCCATAATCATCTGATAGTCTACGAAAAGTGCCGTATATGCCTGAATCTCTTTCAATACAATCCTTTTCAGCACCTCTTCCGGAATACTGTGTCTGGTGCAATCTCCACCTTTATTTTTTGTCTGGCAAATATAAAAGGCTTTTTTCTTTCCCTTATACTGATTTACCCTGCGTATCATCGGTGTATGGCAATCTCCGCAAAATACAAAACCCGAAAAAAAGTTTGCACTGTCCGATGTTTTCGATGCCCTGCCATCATACTGAAGTAGCTTCTGCACCACATCAAAATCATTCTGCCTGATTATTGCCGGATGCGTATTTTCTACTTTCACCCACTCTGATTCTGGCTTATCCAGACGTTGCTTTACCTTATAGCTGATTCGTTCCTGCTTGCCCTGTACCATGTTTCCAATGTAAACCTCGTTGGTCAGAATCCTTTTAATCTGCACTGCCGACCATTTCGGTGTGTCTGAGCTGTGAAATCCAGAATTGTAATTCTCGCCATTTGCCTTTTTATATTCTTTTGGCGACTGCACATGACGTACATTCAGTTTTTCTGCGATTGCTCCAAGACTGAATCCATCAATTTTCCATGAAAATATTTTTCTTACAATATCCGCTGCATAAGAATCAATCACCAGACAATTCTTATTCTCCGGATCTTTGCAGTAACCATACGGGGCAAATGCTCCAATAAATTCACCTTTTTCACGTTTGATTTTCTGGTGGCTTCGCACTTTACCGGAAATGTCCCGACAATAGCTTTCATTTACGAAATTTTTGATTGGAACTACAAATGACTTCTCTGAAAAATCTGCTGTTTTACTGTCAAACTGGTCTGTAACTGAAATAAAACGCACATTTAAAGCCGGGTAGGTCTTTTCGATCCATCGCCCGGCTTCTATATATTCTCTTCCGAATCTGGATAAGTCTTTTACAATCACGCAATTTACTTTTCCAGCTTCTATATCAGTTGTCATTCGTTTAAACTCAGGTCGATCAAAATTTCCTCCTGAGTATCCGTCATCCACATATATATCAAAGATCTGAATATCCGGCTGGCTTTTTACAAAGCTCCGAAGTAACTCTCTCTGATTTGCAATGCTGTTGCTCTCTGACTTCGCACCGCCCTCTTCCATATCATCTTTCGATAATCGAAGATACAATGCAGCATCGTATATATCTGGCATATTCATTTGCATCTGTTCCATTTTACATCGCTCCCAACTTACTTATTCCATTGAATTTGAAGTCAGAAACCATGTATCACGTTCATTTTCCCTGACCTCACATTAACATAACATCTGTACCTTTGCAAGACATTTTAATACATCAACTCCGTCCTTTTTCTCAGATAATCACTAATGGCATCTGTGGCATCCATTTCTCCTGTCATCTCCACAACCACTACATATCCTTCATTCATGTGAGCATACGGCTGATCGCCGGATTTATCCAGAAAAGTTTCCACTTTCTCAGAAATAGCTTTATCCATATCAGGAATTAAATCTTCAATGTCCTTTAACTGCTCCAGATCAACACTAGAATCTATTACCGACTGATTCACCATGATGCTCACCTCTTTTCCAACATATTCTTTGTATCAGTTGTCCTATACCTACAATTTTCTCAATCACATCACCTTACCTTTCACATTTTGTTCTCAAATTTTATCTATTACTATGGCATTGCATATTCTGTTCGGCGTGTTGGCTTCCATTTGTATAACCCGTTGTCAACGTCACAGTCAACCTCTATCAGAGTATTTCTGAATACTGCCAGCTTCTTCGCAAGCCTACCAGTCGTTTCCGGAGTATCTTCGACGCTCGCCCATAAAATCATTTACAGGGTTATGGCATCTGTGAGATCAGATTATACAGCTCATGTAATTTTCAAGGTACAAAAGAGTTTTTTTGAATATCCTTTCACTTATTACAGCCTGGAAACACCAAAATGTTGTTCACTTCAAAAAAATCCTCTCACTAATAAAGCCTGACAGAAGGATTTTACCAACCTCATTTTGCAATAATTTGCAAAAAGTATTTATCCTCATCTGTACATTCGCTTTCATGCGAACCTTTATCGTACTGTTATTTTAATTCGCATTCATGCGAATGTCAAGTGTTTTGTTCGCTTCAATGCGAATCTTTCTGTTTACATTCACTGTTTTTGGTAGTAAAATGGATTTATCAAAAAGAAAGTGGGAAATCTGATATGACAATCGGTGATAAAATAAAAAAAATCCGGACATTCCGGAATATGACACAGGCAGAACTTGGTGCTGCCCTCGGTTGGGGCGATAAAGGTGCAAATCGTCTTGCCCAATATGAAACGAATTACCGGGTTCCCCGCAAAGATCTGGTAACTGAAATGGCTAAGATTCTGGACGTAAACCCACTGACACTACATGAGCCAACCACGATGGACGCCTCTGAACTGATGGAAATTCTGTTCTGGATTGATGAATTTAACCCAGCAGCTATTAATCTCTTTCAGTTAGAAACCTATCCGGGTAAAAAATGCAATTCCAGTGAGGGTACCGCTGTCCGTTATCATGATTCTGATAACTGGCCGGCTCATCCACCTGTTGGTATGTGGTTCAATTATGGAGTTCTCAATGATTTTATGAAAGAATGGCTTCTCAGAAAAGAAGAATTGAAATCCGGTAAAATTACCAGAGATGAGTATTTTGAGTGGAAAATTAACTGGCCACAGACCTGTGATGGGTGTGGGAAATATGAGCCGAAAAGGCAATGGCGATCTGCAAATGCAGAACTTAGTGAAACTTAGCAAAACTTAAATTTATTATGTTTTTTCTCTTTAACCAAAGAAAAAAGCACTGAAAACCATCAGTCCAACGGTTTTCAGTGCTTTTTTCATATTGCTCTATTGAATTTTCCTCATTCCACCTATACAAGTGAAACTTAGAGAAACTTAAATTAAATCTCTTTCAGACAATTCAATTTGGATATTCACCAACTGTGGATTATTTCTCAGTGGGCCAGTTTCCAGCTTACTGCCTGCTGCCTTGCATCCACAAATCTCTTATAAATGCCTTCCTGCTTCATTAGTTGCTCATGTGTTCCCTGCTGTACAATTCTTCCTTTGTCAACAACCACAATCTGGTCTGCATGTCTGACCGTTTTTAATCTGTGGGCAATCATAATAATCGTTTTTTCCTTTGTAAGTGCATCTACTGCATCCATCAGCTCCTTTTCATTCTCTGGATCAACATTTGCCGTTGCTTCATCCAATATGACGATTGGCGCATCCTTCATAATCGCTCTGGCTATCGAAATACGCTGTTTCTCACCGCCGGAAAGTGTGGCTCCACCTTCTCCAATCACTGTGTCGTACCCATCCGGAAGTTTGCTGATAAAATCATGACAGCACGCTTTCTTCGCCGCTTCCACCACTTCCTCATGACTTGCATCCTGACGTCCGAATTTAATATTATTCTCAATGGTGTCTGCGAACAAATACACCGACTGAAATACAAATGAAAAATTACGCATCAGACTGTTCATGCTGTAGTCTTTTACATTCACACCTCCAAGTGTCACTTCCCCGGAATCCACATCCCAGAACCTGGCAATCAGATTGCAAAGTGTTGATTTTCCTCCACCAGATGGTCCAACGATTGCTGTCGTCGTTTTCTGCGGAATAGAGAGCGATATATCATCAATGATCTTCCGTTTGTCATAAGAAAACGAAACATTAGAAAGTCTAATATCGTAATTTTCCGGCTGTATTTCTTTACCGTCGATATCCATGGTATCCAGCTCCAATATTGCATTTGCTTTATCTACACATACGCTTACCACATGTAAAAGAGATGAATAATTTCCTGCACATTCCAGACTGGCATAAAGCATAAATGCTGAGATTGTCATACCAATTGCATAGACCGCACTCATAGTTCCATTAATATAAAAATATGCACTGCATGCTACGATTACTGCACCTGTGGTTTTTGTTATGACGCTTTGCAGAAAATGATAAGGGACAAACAACATCTCCATCTTTGTATTAATCTTTTCGCATGCTTCATTTGCATCATTTAATCTTTTTGCCTGTTTTCCAAGCAGGTTGTATGATTTTACTTCTGATATTCCCTGCAGATACTCCATGATCTGATTTACAAGCTCTGTATCGCATACCACTTTTTGCTCTGAATCGTTTTTCCCTGCATTCTGCATCACAGCATTTACACCAAAGAAAATAAGCACTCCTGCTGCAGCTGTCAGTCCAATTCTCCAGTCAAAAAGAAACAGCATAAGAATGATCATGGATGTTTCCAGAATTCCCTGCATGGTCAGCATAACCACTCTCGCAGCTACATCGCCAAGTGTTTCCATTGTATTCGTCGTAATAGAAGAAATTTCCCCGATGCTGTTGGCATTAAAATATCCCATCGGCAGATAGCGCAGATGCTCTGCAATCTTGATTCTCATAAAAGCACTCGCATTATATCCTCCTTCTGTCTGAAGCACTGTAGAGTATCTCTTACAGATGACATCAACTACAATTGCAATCACCATGATCGCAATTGAACCACCAATATATTTTCCTATTGGTTTTCCACTCATCAAACCAATCAATATGTACATAATAGCCGGTATCTTCATTGCTGAAGCGAGAGCCTCTATAAGTCCGATCACTATCGACAGTTTAAATTTATTACCATTTTCCCTACCTGAAAAACGAAAGAATTTTGCCAGAATTCCAAACATATCATTCTCCCTCCTTCACCGTATCTTTTACAGAAATATGGGCATCCCACATTTCCTTATAAAGCGGGCATAACATCAGTAGTTCCTCATGTGTACCATGTGCTGTTACATTTCCATCATTTACGACAAAGATCTGATCACTGTCCTTAACGGTAGAAAGCCTGTGTGCGATTACGATCAGTGTCTTCCCTGCTACCAGTTTTGCAATAGAATTCTGCAGAATCGCCTCATTTTCCGGATCCGTATAAGCAGTTGCCTCATCAAGAATTACAATCGGAGCATCCTTCAGCATTGCCCTTGCAATGGAGATACGCTGCCTCTCTCCTCCTGACAGATGTCCTCCTGCACCTCCTACAACCGTATCAAATCCGTTCTCAAGCTGCATGATAAATTCATAGCATCCGCTTTTCTTTGTCACCTCGATGATCTGTTCATCTGTAGCCTCCGGATTTCCCTGTCTAATATTTTCACGTACCGTTTCATTGAACAGATAATTATCCTGTGCAACATATGCAATTTTCCGATTAAAATCTGCAAGCGACATTTCTTTGACATCAACTCCACCGATTTTAATACTTCCGGAATCCACATCCCACAAGGACGCAATCAGCTTTGCGATGGTTGACTTTCCGCTTCCGGAAGGTCCTACGATTGCATTTACCGTTCCTGCTTTTAGCTCCATAGTTACTCCATGCAGAATCTCTTTGTCGTGATAACCAAACCTGACATTTTCAAGTGTAACGGAGTTATCTTTTGGAACACTTTTACTTTTCTCTGGACGTTCAAGCTCCGGCTGTTCCAGAATTCCTGCCACTTCACCAACAATCACTCCGATCTTGCCAAGATCATCTGTATAGGAACCCACTGTGATCAACGGTCCAACGATTCCAAGTGATAAAATAATGCAGATGACAAAATCTGAAATCGCAAGTGTTCCATTGGCTACATAATGTGCCCCAAACGGCAATACCGTAAGAAGCGTATAAGGTGTGACCACCATCATCAGTCCATGAAAGATCGAGCACCGTTTCATCCAGGAAATAAAGGAATCTGCATATTCAAAAGCCGCCTTTGTAAATTTGGCATAAGAACTTTCTGTCTTTCCAAATGCCTTGATCACTTCGATTCCGTCAATATATTCCACTGCCGCATCATTCAGATCTTTTGTTGTCTGAACCGTTCTCTCGAAGCTTGGTTTATAATCCAGCATCATTCCAAAATAGGAAAGAAATCCCACTATAACCGGCACCAATGACCAGAGTGCCAGTCTCCAGTCTGTCAGGAAGAAATAAATCAAAATCACAATCGGTGCCAGCAGATTGGACGTGAATTCCGGGACAATATGCGCCAGTGTTGTCTCGATACTGTCGATTCTTTCCACCATAATATTTTTAAATGTACCGGAAGGTGTGTCTTTCACATAGCCAAGAGGTACCCGCGCCAGCTTGTCACAGCAGGATTTTCTTATATTTGCAAGTACTGCAAACGTTGCTTTATGTGACAATGCTGTCGAAAGTGAATGAAGCAGTTCTGCAATGATAAACGATAATGCAATCAGAACCGCTTTTGCAAGATATATTTCAAACTCCTTTTCACCATTTAAAAACAGCTTTACTATATCTGCAATAATAAAATACGGCAAAATCTTAAAAATCACATTTCCGATTGCAAGTAACACACTCCATACATAGGCAATTCTTTTTTGTCCGGCCCATGTCAGGATCCAGCTGATTGCCGACTTCTTTTTTTCTTTCACATTCGTTCACTCCTTACTTTGGTTTTATTGTTGTTTCTTTCATTAGTTTATTCTAACTCATATATAATAAAATAGGTGGCTTACTGGCATTAGCCACCTGACTTACATTAGTTATACCGGGAATTCAATATTCCACAATCGTTCCCAGCCACCTGTATTGAATTCTTTCAGCTGATGCACATTTTTCTTTGCAGTCTCCCTGTCTATATCATGCTCAATGATCTGAAATACTGATGAAAAAAATCCCGTATAGATCATATGCATAAGGCTTTCCTCTACAATCGGTATTTTCACACCGTTCTCTTTCATCTTTTCCATATATTTCAGGCTGGACTTCATTTCCCGTTCTACCATATTGTGTATGAATAGTTCAAATTTTCCACTGTCTCCACATTTCAACAATAATCTGAAATTATCATAATGATCATAAATATAATCAACCATCTGCTCCATTCCATCACTGGATGTATACGACATATTCCTTGTCTGATCACTGGCCGAAAGCTTTTCAAACTCCTCAACGATCTGATCATAAATCTGATAAATGTGTTCCATATAGGGATCTGTCAGTGCATCAAAAAGTGCCTCTTTCGTCGGATAATATTTGTAAAATGCACCAGTAGTAAGTCCGGCATCTTTTACAATGTTTCTTAAAGATGCTCCGGTCAGACCATCTTTCAGGAAATGTTTTCTGGCTGTATTTAATATATTTTTTTGTGTATCTTCTGCTTTTGTCGACATTCTTTTCGTATCCTCTAAAGTTCTTTCCAAAATATAACAGTGCTATATAGCACTGTTATATTTTAACTCATTACAGGAATTTGTCAAGTCTTGGTGTTTCAATTTTTTATTTTCCTCGTGTATTCAGTTTCCACTCCGCAGATGCTTTCTGCAGTTTTACAAGTCTGTTCTATTCAGACAGATTTTCTTTGCAGAAAAGTTCTATACAGTTCTCAACCATTGTCTGATCATAGTCTGTTGAAATACCTGAGCCAAGCCAGTATGCATAGTCTCCTTCATCATATTTTCCAAGTGCCTCCAAATCGCTGCCGTAGCGCAATTCAATATGATAGGTTGTATCATTTGTATCTGGTGCTATGCAGAAATAAGTAAATTCGCCTGAGTCTGCATCGTCACTTTTAAATTCGTATAACCCACGTACTTCTTCTATTCCAACATAATGATATGTATGGGAAAAGATTTCTTTTCCTTCTGAATCATATCCCTTGATCACTGAATCAGAACCATTAAATTCCAGCTTATTTACACCTTCTTTAAAAGAGCAGTCATAAACACCATCGCCATCTTTGTATGCTTCTACTGCTTCTTCTCCATAAATTGTTCCTGAAACCATGGATGCTAACTTATCATATGCTGCCTCCGCATTTTCCTCACCAACCAACTCTGTACAATCATCAATCCAGATCTGCTGATATTTTTCATCAAGAATTACCGGCCATAGTTCCTGATATGAACCCGTCAAATCAACCAAAAGTTGTTTTGCAGCATCCTGATTTTCATCTGCTTTCTGTTTCTTGTCCGTCGTATTTGTACTTTCTGTAACAGTTGCCGTACCTGTACTTTCTGCAAATGTAGCGTTACTACAAGCAACTAACATTGAAAATGACGTTGCAACTGTTAAAAATAATGTTAAAAGTTTTTTCTGCTTCATGAGATGCCTCCTTAAATTAAAAATCGTTGCAGTTAGATTCTTCTAACTACAACGCATATTTTATAGATTTCCATATAGAATCTCAATTACTAAACAGACTCTTTTTCTATCCATTCAGACTTTCCTGTGTCTTTTTCTTACGGTATTCTGTTGGTGTCATACCGTATTCTGTACGAAATGCAGATGTAAATTTGTTCGGATTCTGATAGCCAATTTGTAATGCTATCTCCCCGATCGTAAGTTTATTTTCTTTTAAAAGGCGTTCCGCCATCTGCAGCCTGTACTTTTTCATATAAGCGTACACAGAATTTCCGTATACACCCTTAAAGCATTTTTTCAAAACAGTTGGTGACATTTTAAAACGCACTGACAATTCTTCAATCGTATAATGCCCCCTATAGTGTCCCTTTAGAAACGCATGAACCTGCTTTATTGCATCAATCTGTACATCCGAAAAATATACATGCTCAGAATTATTTTTCTTTAAATCAAATCCAGTTAATACTAATAATAGTTCCAGAATTTTCACACGAATATAACCATATCTGATTTCTTCAGGAACTTTATACAATTCCAAAAAGATATGTTCTATTGACTGATTTGCCCGTATAATAGTAAAACTATGTGTTTTTGAAATGTTACTAATCTTTTCCAGATTTACAGACAATAATTGCAGTATCCTTTTCATTTCGTCTGTAATCATGGAAAAGTCAAGCGTAATGGTAATTCCATGATAACGCGATGTTGGAAACTCTGACACATGCCCAGTTTTTTTCAAAGAACAAAATGACAAGTCTCCTGCCGCTATATAACCATATTCATTTTGTTCAAACACGCATTCGCAACGGCCTTCCATGCAATAGTTTATTTCCATCACACTGGAAGCCGGCTTTTGCTCCTTGTTGCAATACTCCATATGCATATCATTATAAACCAGATCAATTCCTGGAAACACATGATACAATGTAATCATTCCTGTACCGCTCTCATTTTCCAAATGAAAACATTCACAGAATTCCGTATCCTGTACCTTTTTGCAAGCTGATGTACCATATAACTCAATACTGGCAAAAGAATCTGATGATTTTAATTCTATATTCTTATCAGGTTTGGACTTCAATATATTTTCAGCAAGCTCATAAGCATTTTTCATAACTATTTTCCTCTATACCACATCGCAAATGCCAATTCCGGTAATCGGTCAGTCTCAATAATTGTTTCGAGCATTCTGGCAAATCCCTCCGGATTTTGAATTTGATACTGCATATGGTTGAATCCCTCAAAAACCGGAAAGTTACCGTATATATAAGTCTGCATCACTGCATTTCTGTATTTAAAATGTTCTTCTATACTTCCAAATTCCCAGAATGTATGTTTCTGCAATTCTTCTGACAATTCTGAAAATGGCTTATCTTCCAAACTGTCTGTCAGCTGTCTCCTCAGATTTCCATACGTCAAGTTCTTTCCTGCCTCTATAAAATAAGGTTTAATTTTATCATCGTCACACCACATGATTCTCTTTAGTGTTTTTCCTTTTGACCAATATAAACTTTTCATTGCTATATATAAGAACGGAACCATGATTCTGCGTGTTGCCTTTCCAATTTGTACAAACTGTCCACCATCAAAAAATACATGCTTTAACGGTATTTTTGCCTATGTCAGAAATGCCATGGCAAGATCTGCACCAATCGAAGATGCAACTACAAGTTCTATTTCTTTGATTCCATGTTTAAGCCTCCTCTTCGACTTTTTCAAAATCTACTGTCAGTTCCTTCATAGAAATTTTTACCACCTTAAAACCATACTGCAAAAGTTCCTTTTTGAATGTAAGGAACGAATGATCTATAGGCACTCCGGCAATGTTTTCAATTTCAGCAAAAGTCAACTTGAAATCGTCTGTTTTATTTTTATTGATTCACTTCCATAAAGGATTATATTTGCTCATAATTATCATTCATCTACTTTCCAAAACTATTTACAATATCCTTTGCCATCAGTCAGATTTACTCCACTTGCCACAACACTTTTCCTGGATAAAATATTTTCTTATCTTCTCCATTCCTTCTGCATCCATCTGATACTGATCTGCAATAGTTCCATTTTCAAAATGAATGACATCAGTGCAACACTCTATAATCAGTTCCAAATCATGTGTGATCACATAAACCGAAATTCCGGTATCCCACACTTCTCTTAGAACCTCTGCAACCTCCAGCATATGCTTATGATCAAGACCACTGGTTGGTTCATCCAAAAACAGCACAGAGCGCCCGGAGGCAATTGCAGATGCGATAGCCGCCCGCTGCTTCTGACCTCCGGAAAGTGACATTGGATGACGGTCTTTGACTTTTATCAGATCCAGCATATCAAGAAATTTGTCTGCTTCTTTCTCATTTTCTTCTTTCATGCTAATCATAACTTCATCCTGTATTGTCTCTGTAAAAAGCTGATGATTCACTTCCTGCATAACCATATAACAGGCTTTCATCCTTTCTTTTGGTCTGTAAGTTTTTCCATTCCAGATGATTGTGCCACATTGTTTTTCCAAACCACAGAAACAACGGGAAAAAGTAGATTTTCCAGCTCCATTATTGCCCGTAATTGCGACAATCCGATTTGCCGGAATCTCACATTCTCTGATATATAAAATCTGTGGACCATTCTTATATGCAAAATTAAAATCATGAAGTTCCATTGTGGTTCTTTCTGATATCAACATCTCTGGCATAAGGAGATTTTCCAGAACATAAGCCCGCAGTCCCATCTCTTCTCGCTTTTCTTCTGTCAGATTTTCAAACTCTGTGGCTGAATAATCCTGAATAATCTGTCCCTCTTTCATATAAATAAACCGATCCGCCAGCCCACGCAGATAATACAGGCGATGCTCCGATATAATAATCGTTTTTCCCTGTTCCTTCCAGTGGGCGATTATTCTTCGCAGATCCATGATTGAAGCTGCATCCAGATTAGAAGAGGGTTCGTCCAGGACAAAAATATCCGGTTTCATAATAGAAACCCCTGCACAGGCAATCTTCTGCTTCTCTCCACCTGAAAGCTGAAAAATATTGCGTCCAATCAATTTTTTCAGATGCAGCTCCTGAATTGTAGCCTGCAATCGATCTTTGATTTCTTCCTTTGGCATTCCAAGATTTTCACATCCAAAAGTAATCTCGCTTGTTGTATCTACATTAAAAAACTGTGACCGTGGATTTTGAAAAACACTTCCAACAATTTTTGCTGTATCATACAGTGGCTGCTGCGAAACATTTATCCCATTTATCCATATCTCACCAGTTAATTTTCCTTCATAATAATGTGGAATCAACCCATTGATCATTCGAGTGAGTGTTGTTTTTCCACAACCGCTCTCCCCACATAGCACAATAACCTGACCATCTTCTATCTCCAGATCAATATCCCGGATTCCCACAGAATATTCATTATTTTCTCCATATGTAAATGTTGCATGATCTATTTTTATCATAATGTACTACCTCAAAAAACAATATACTGATGCAAAAAGAACAATATAAAGCATGCAAAGCAAACAACAATGGCACTAAAATCCTGTACATGAAAGCCAATCTCGCAGACATTGGTTCTTCTGACCGGTGCACCAAGTCCCCTTGTTAGAGCTGCTGCAGACAGCTCATCACCAATTTTTATTACGGATACCATCAATGGTATCAGCCGGTATTCAATCATAAGGAATGGATTTTTACCACCAAAACGGATATTTCTCATTTTCATTGCATCCCGGATTGCCTGATATTCTTCCTTGATTGTAGGAAAGAAACGGAAAATAACTGACAACGGTATTATGATTTTTTCTGTGACATGCATCCGCTCCATTGCACTGATAAACTCACTTACAGATGTAGAAGAAATCAGATATGCGCCTGTCATAATTCCCGGTGCAAAACGCGTCATAATTGATGTTGCTGCCAATATCAGAAAAGAAATCATACCACTCCAAACATTCAATGCCAGCCGCTCCAGTACAAAGCATACCGCATAGAGAACTGCATATTTACCGGCTGTTTTGAATTTGTGCTCTGACAAAATCAATGCAAATGGTATAAGGCTTAGTATTGGTTTCACTATATTCATGATTCCATCATTGCTGGTACTGAACATCAATGTTGTAATCGTTATAAGCATAAACAATTTTGTTCTAGGATCTAAAACAATTCCATTTCTGCTGTCAACAGTAGCAGATAATATCTCATCCATTACACGATTCCTGCTTTTACAAAGTGTTTTTTGAGCAACGCTTTTCCAATCATTCCTCCAATGATTGCGCAGATAAAGATACCTGCAATCACAAGAACAATGCTCCACATAGGCATGACAGCCATTACTTTATCTGCATACTCTTTACCAAAACTGGCTGCGAAGCTGGCTCTTGAATCTTCTACCATGAAGTACATTGGAATATATGTACCAACCATCCAGAGACTGAATACTGCATATCCAATCAGGCTCCTTTTAGCACTTTTATAATTGCCAAATTTCAGAATCAAATCTCCCAGCAGCCCAAAGATAAGCCCCAAAGGTACACCCCAATATCCCATTCCGGTAAGTCCCATCAAAAGGCCACTCAGAATTGCCATCAGCGTTACCATACCAAACTTCTTTACCCTTGTCAGGAATAACATAAATGGAATTCCTGTGATCAGTGTCCACAATGCACCAAGAATCGGAAGAAATATCGGAACAAAGCCAATCGGAATTGCCACACAACATCCGAGTACAAAATAAAGGACTGTGAAAAGTCCCAGATTAATCAGGTCCTTCGCCTGTAATTTGTTATTCATACAGAATACCTCCCTTGTATAATTAGCTCTATCTAACTACTCCATAAAATACCATATGTTTTGTTATATCTCTACAACCAAATATCATTTTAGCTCCAAACAGCATTGGGTTTTATTGTTGACTCTGCTCTCTTCAAATCCTATAATATTATCTGTTACAGGGCAAAAGTACTTATATCAGGGAGATCTTCTATGAAAATTAACGACGTGATCAAAAAATGTATCAAAATACCAGGTATATCCATAAAACAGGCTGAATATAGTATGGAGCTTATATTAAATACGAAGGAAGGTAAAGGTTCGATGACCTTTTTTTCACTTTTTCCCGGTCTGTCTCTGGCATATATTTTTATAAATTCTCCAACCTGGACGGCTCCCGACCTTCGATCAGACAGCTCCATTACAAAAGGTCCATTGCTTCTTAACTATTGTGTGACAGGTCGTTGTGAAATGATCCTGAACAACAAAAATTTTGTCTACATCAAAGACAGAGAACTTTCTCTCACAGAATGCTTCGCCCAAAAAGAATATGTTTATCCAAAGCGCATCTATGAGGGGCTTGAATTCTTTATTGATATAGATACATTTACTTTAGAAAATACATGGGTACAAAATGAATTTAGCATTGATTTCAGAAAAATCTCAAAGATGTTTTGTCCTCATGGAAGCACTTATATATCGACAGCGACCCACGAAACTGAGGAAATTCTCAAAAAACTATGGGAATTATATGATTTTCCGGCCTCTTTTGCAGTCATTCAAATGAAAATATATACGCTCGCTTTATTCTCAGTACTACAAAATTTGGAGGCTATCCCTAAGTCTCAGGCCTGCACTTTCTTTACTGAATCTCAGGTTAATATTGCTAAAAAGGTCGAAAATATCATCACCTCAGACCTAAGGCTGCATCATCCTGCGTGGGAATTGGCTGAATATTTTTCTATCAGCGAAACCAGTCTAAAAAATTATTTTCGCGGTGTTTACGGACAGAATATTTCTGTCTATCTGCGTGAAATGCGTATGAATAAAGCAGGCGAACTGCTTGCCTCAACACGACTGTCTGTAGCTGAGATTGCAGCACAGGTCGGATATCTGAATCAGAGCAAATTCGCCTCTGTGTTTAAAAAGCATTTTGGTGTATCACCTTTGGAATATCGCCGCACCAGACATTTAGACTCCTAAACTCTCCATTTTGTTGCCTCTCTTCTTTCAACAATAAAATGACGATAAATCCCATCCTGTCTCACAAGTTCTTCATGTATTCCCTGCTGTGCGGTTTTCCATTCTCCAGAGCGAAAATCCGTTCAGCTTTCTGTACTGTTTTTAGGCGGTGTGCAATCATAATAACAGCTTTATCATTTGTCAGGTACCACCCACTGGTCATTAAAATAACAAATTACATATAATCAAACTTCTTCCGAAGATATATTCTGAGTAGCATGATACCCATATTAATGAGTATAAATAGCAAAATCAAATTCACCGGCAGATATTTTCTAGTTACATCCCCAAGCACTGCTATCCCTGAAAGGCTTCCAATCAAAAACATTTGTGAAATTTCGTTCCACATTTTTTTGTATTGTTTTATTGTTTCCATAATTATCACCATTATGATTCCCATTATGAAAAGCACAGCTACGATTGCCAGAATCCTGATAACCCATACTTCCCCACCTGTATATGCTATTTTCTGGTTAAATCCATTATCATAAGTTGGATATACCAGCCATTTACAAAATCGAACATACCACATGAATGGAGCCATAAAAAAATCTATGAAATCATGTTGAAAAGCACCATTCTGTAGAATTGCAAACAGGACTACCGTAATGTATCCCATTCCCCAGAAATATTCTATAGACTTCATGCTTTCCGTTCTGTCCTTTACTTCTTTTTTCGCTTTACGAATTTCCAGCTCAGCACGTTTCTTTTCGTTACGGGCTTTGGATTCTGCCTGCTCTATCTTTTTCTCTGCTTCTTTTTGTTTCTTCTGTGCTTCATCTACTGCTTCAACAGATGATTTATTAACCTGTATCTGCAATTTAGAGTTCTGGTCCCGAACGTCTTTTATTTCTTCTTCGAGCTGCTCTTGCTCGTTCCTGCTCATTAAGCCATTTCTGTTTCTCAGATCGTCGTTGCTCTGCTGAAGCGACTGATTCAGCTTCTGCGTTTCGGACAGTTCGGTTGTCAGACGCTGAATTTCTACGGTTGATTTCCGAACTTCTTCTCGCAATCTCTGCCTGTCGGATAAGATCGTCTGTTTCTCTTCTTCCAGTGTCTGTATCTGCTTTTTCTGTGTTCGCATGAACTCTTTCGCTTTTTCGAAACTTTGTACGAGAATATCCCTCTCCACTTTGAGCTTGATCGGTGATTCCTCTGGTGTCTGTGATGGCTGCGTCAAGCTCTCTGTAATAGTTTCTGAGTTCTTCGTTTGCTCTGCTGTCTCTGTCGGCTGCAACTCTGGATTTTTCCCTATTTCCATTAAATTCATTCTCTAACCCCTCCTTGCTGATGTCCAGATGAAAGGTTTTTGACAGATTGCTGTCACGCACTTTCTTTCCATCCTGATTCTGAAATGTGATGTGTTTCCGCTTTTCTGTCCAGTTCACACTCCATCCAAACTGTTTCATTTTTTCTATAAACTTTTCTTTGCTGATACAATTTTCCAGTGCCTTTAATA
>ENA-OPCL01000957-OPCL01000957.1-human-gut-metagenome-genome-assembly--contig:-NODE-957-length-22877-cov-7.021339_pt1 | contig 22877 bp, 13 predicted proteins | sample MGYA00241251_ERZ501482 | MGnify/ENA primary metagenome ERZ501482 (study PRJEB25962, sample SAMEA2042581) | human gut metagenome | biome: human gut; feature: human-associated habitat; material: faeces... | reverse complement strand
TCGTGATTATAAAGTTATTTATTCAAATAATGTAAATATTGGAAAAGGAACCGTAACGATAATTGGTGTAAACATGTTTACGGGTAAATTAACGTTATCCTTTGATATTATAAAAGATGAAATGTCGAATGGTACTTATGAAATTGTTTCTTCCATGAGTAATAATAAAGTATTAGATATTCCGGGTGGTTCTAAAAATGGTGGTACATTCGTTCAATTATATGATTGGAATGGCAGTGTAGCACAACAATATAAGATTCAAAAGAACCAAAATGGATATTATACAATCCAAAATGTATGTTCAGGATTGTATTTAGGTGTTCAAGCCGACTGGAATTCAATGCGAGCTGGAAATCGTTTGGTTCAAGGTGTGAACGCATCTAGTAAGTCAGGACAGTTTATCATTGCACGAAACAGTAATGGATATTGGGTCATATCTTCTGCTTGGGATTCACGTTTTGTGGTGGATCTATCTGCAGGTAAATTGAATAATGGTAATAAAATTCAGATGTATACTGGAAATAGGAGCGCTTCACAGGCATGGAAATTATTGAAGATTGGAAAAACTAGAGAAGAATTGGATGATGTGGCGTTCAATAATAGAAATAATCTTTCAGATGGTATTTATACAATCAATTCTTCTTTAAATTCTACTTTCGTATTGGATGTGAATGGTGGTTCTAAGGCAAATTTTGGAAATATTCAATTATACAAAAATAATGGAACAGCGGCACAGGCATGGAAAGTAGGTCATGATTCTAAAGGGTATGTAACATTTATAAATGTTTGGTCTGGTAAGGCAATTGATATTAAAGATGGATATTCTCAAAATAAACAAAACATAAGTCAATATAGCTCGAATAATACATATGCACAGAAATGGATCATTATAAAAGATGGCGATGGATTTAAAATCGTATCTGCATTAAATGATAATTATGTGTTGGATTTAAGCGGTGGAGATGTAAGAAATACATCGAATATCCAATTGTATAAAGGAAATGGAACAGGTTCGCAGCGTTGGTATTTTGGTACGTTTGAACCGGCACGTCAAAAGTTAGACAAAATGGCCAAACAATATAATGCGGAAATTAAAGAAGGTACATATATCCTTTCAACGGCATCGAATCCAAATTATAGTTTGGACGTTAAATATGGTTCTACAAATAAAGGTGCTAATGTTTGGCTATATGGAAACAATGAAACAACAGCTCAACAATGGATGTTGAGAAAGGATTCTGTAGGATATATTACATTTGTGAATGTGAATTCAAATAAAGCATTGGATGTATCAGGTGGAGAAGTAAAGAATAGTTCAAATATTCAGCAGTATGATGTAAATAATACGTATTCACAAAAATGGATTGCGAAAAAGAACGAAGATGGAACACTTACTTTTGTATCCGCATTAGATTATAACTATGTATTGGATATAAGTGGCGGAAAGGTTATGAACACGCAAAATATTCAATTATATGAAAGTAATGATTCCATTGCTCAAAAATTCAAATTAACTCAAGTTTAGTCTTTAACCAAGCGTTTTATGCGCTTGGTTATTTTTGAGTTATATTGAAAATGTGATTGGATTCCTTTAAAATTAAAGGTATTGGAAAGAGGAAAAGACAATGCATAAAAGATTAAAACCAGTTTTAGCTTTCGTATTAAGTTTATTTATGTCTGTTTCTACTTTATCAAATACATATACGGTATTTGCAGAAGATGAAATTACACAAGAAGAGACAGTTGGAGAAACAAATACAGAAGATACAAATACAACCGAAGAAACAACTTCAGAAGAGGAAAATGTTGAAGAAGAATCGGATGAGGTTGTTGAAGAAAATACAAATACGAATACAAATGTAGAAGAACAAATGGGTGATTCAAGTATGATGGAATATTTCTTAGTAGATAGTCCAGTTGTATCGAGCCAGGAAACAGAAAACTTTGTACTTTCATTAAATAATACAGAGGGGTATTCAAATTTTAAAATTACGATTCAAAAAGAGGATGGAACAACTTTGGATTTAGAGAGTTCAGAAATTGTTGGTAATTTAGTAAAGTTTTCCAATGTATTTAGTAATAAGGGTGAATATCAAGTAACTTCACTTCATTATGTATATAATGGGCAAACGTATTATTTGAACTTTAGTGATTTAGAGATGGATGTTAAATTTGGTGTGGATCAAGAATATGTTGGCTATGATGAAACACTACCGGATTTAACACAAGAGTCTCAAAATCAAGAGGGTGTGATTCAAGTTACGGATGTAAATAAAGCAGAAGAAGAAATCGCAAATGGCATGGCAAGTGAAGCTTCGATTATGTCAATGGATGATTTTTCTAGAGCTGCAACTGGTGGTATGACAATTTGTTTGGACCCTGGACATGGTGGTAGTGATTCAGGTGCGAATGCCTTTGGTCAAAAAGAGTCTGCCTTAACATTAAAGATTGCCAATTATTGTAAGGAAGAATTAGCAAAATATGATGTGAATGTTGTGATGACAAGAACAACGGACACAAGACCAAGTGAAAATACAGCACAGGATTTGATTAATCGTGTTATGACAGCTAAAAAGGCAGGGGCTTCTTACATTATCAGTATTCACTTAAATTCAGCAGCGAGTACTTCGGCTCATGGTGCTGAAGTGTATTTTCCAAATACAAGTGGGAACGCGAGTTTATCAAGTAATGGACAAGCTATGGCTAAAGCTATACAGAGTCAATTAGTTGCCTTAGGGTTATATGATCGTGGTATTAAAATCAGAAACTATATGGATGGTTCTACTTCATCAAATCCAAATAGTAGTGATAGAGATTATTATGGAATTATTCGTTATGCGAAAGAACAAAATATTTCTGGATTGATTATTGAGCATTGTTTCTTAAATAATCCAGATGAATATAATAAGTATTTGAGTTCAGAAGAAAAGTTACAAAAATTGGGCGTAGCGGATGCGAAGGGTATTGTAAGTGCGCTTGGATTAAGTTTAAAAAATGCATACTTAGATCAAATTGCGAGTGAAAATAAAAACTTGATTCCAGATGGTAAATATGTAATTTCTTCAATGTTGAATTCTAAATATGTATTAGATGTAAAAGGTGGTTCAACATCAAACTGTGGAAACGTTCAATTGTATTTAAATAATGAATCTACTGCTCAGGCATTTAAAATAAGTCATGATGCTCAAGGTTATGTAACATTCACAAATGTGAATTCAGGTAAAGTTTTAGATGTAAGTGGTGGTATTGCGAGTAATGGAAGAAATGTTCAGCAATATACTTCAAATGGAACAAGATCGCAAAAGTGGATTGTTAAAAAATCTGGCAATGGATATACAATTGTTTCGGCTCTAGATTCAAATTTTGTATTGGATTTAAGTTCTGGTAGAGTAAATAATGGTCAGAATATTCAACTTTATACATCAAACGATTCCAATGCGCAAAAGTGGAATTTGACTAAATATTTGAGTAAACAAGAAAAATTGAATCAACTGGCTGCTGAAAATAAAAATACACTTGCGGATGGTGTTTATAAAATTGGAAATGCTCAAAATAGTAATTACGTGTTAGATATTGCTTCGGGGTCAAAAAATAATGGAGCTAATGTACAGTTGTATTTAAGTAATGGAACGACTGCACAATCTTTTAAAGTTACTCATGATACAAATGGTTATGTTACTTTTACGAATGTGAATTCTGGTAGAGCATTGGATGTAAGTGGTGGTAAGGTTGCAAATTACAGCAATATTCAACAATACAATTCAAATGGTACAAAATCACAGAAGTGGATTGTTAAAAAGAGTGGGTCGGGATATACAATTATTTCGGCTTTAGATTCAAATTATGTATTGGATTTAAGTGGAGGAAAAGTTGTCAATAGTCGTAATATTCAGATTTATCAAGGAAATGGTAGTACGGCTCAACAATGGACTTTTGAAAAGAATATTACAGAGCGTGAGCGTTTGGATGAAATGGCTACACAAAATAAGAACATGATGGATGATGGTGTTTACTATATTAAAAATCATGATGTTAAGTTTGCGTTAGATGTAGCTAGTGCAAGTTCATATTCTGGAGCAAATGTTCAACTTTATTCTTTGAATAAAACGGATGCACAGAAATGGTTGGTTTCACATGATTCAAAGGGATATGTATCTTTCAAGAATGTTAATTCAGGTATGTATTTAACAGCAACAGGTAGTAGTAATGGTGCGAATGTAAATCAACAAAGTCCATCGAATGGATATAATCAAAAGTGGATCATTGCGTTTGATAGTAATCAAAATCTTAAGATTATTTCTGCATTGCATTCAAGTCGCGTTTTAGATGTATATGGTGGTAAGATTTCGAATGGTTCAAACATTCAATTGTATACTTCAAATAATTCGGCTGCTCAAAAGTGGGTGTTTGAATATATTAGTAAAGATGTACAAGTAAGTTTGACAAAGATCATGGGGACAAGTCAAACAAGTGTAGCTCAAATGGTTCGTTATTATAAAGCGAATGCGAGTGGATATGATACATTCAAGGCAAAATATGAAGGTAAGTATGATGGTAGTCTTGCCAAGGGTGGAGCTAGTACAATTGAGCAATTTGCACAAATCTTTTATGAAGAAGCAAATGCTGAAGGTGTTAAAGCAGAAGTTGCCTTTACGCAATGTATGAAGGAAACGGGTTTCTTAAAATATGGTGGTGATGTTTTACCAAACCAATATAACTTTGCAGGTATTGGTGCAACTGGTGGTGTTCATGGAGCCAAGTTTAAGAATGTTCGTACAGGAATTCGAGCTCAAATTCAGCATTTAAAAGCTTATGCTTCAACAAGTCCATTAAAAAATGCGTGTGTGGACCCAAGATTCAACTATGTTTCACGAAATACTGCGCCATATGTGGAATGGTTGGGTAAGCAAGAAAATCCGAATGGATATGGTTGGGCAACTGCTAAAAACTATGGTTATGATATTGTAGGTATGGTTAAAGTATTATTAAGTAAATAAGAGTTCTTGAACTCTTTTTTTTGTTTGGTAAAATGAACATAACAAAAATAGACGTCCTAAGACATCAAATCATAAACCAAGTTTATGTAAAGTGGTACAAAGTCTGGTTTAGATATTACCAGTATTGTATCGCTTATTAAATTGGGTACGCATAGTTTGTATTATTGTGATGACATTTAGATATAGAAAAGAGATTTTTATTTTTAATGATCAATGAGTTATTCTTTAAAACACACAATTTAGATATATTGGATTTGTCTCTTTGTAAACATAACTTCAATGATGATCAAGATATTTCTATAGTGAATGCAGCAACTTATTTAAAGATGAATACAGATTTATTAAGAAATGCAGTGGATCATGATTTATTTTCAGTTGCACCTAGATTGGATGAAATTGAGAATTTATAAATTGTAGATATATTAATGATTTTGCGAAAATATTGCAAAATGGTATGTTTTGTTTTACGAAAGTGGTACAATACAAATGTATAATAATTTATTTTGAAAAAATATTGCTAAATGAGGTAAATGAATATGCTATTACAATTTAAAACAGAAAATTTTAAGTCATTCTTAGATGAAATGAATTTTTCAATGACACCAGCTCCTAAACAAAAAGATTTAGAATATAGTATTTTAGAACATAAAATTGGTAATAAAACATATAAAGGGTTATGTTCAGCCATTATATATGGTCCTAATGCTTCTGGGAAAACGAATATTATTTCTGCTATGGATGTTTTTAAAGAGATTGTCCTAAAAGGAAATATTAGAAATTCTGATGAATTAAGATCACCTAATATTTCAGAAGGTAAATTAGAATTAATTCCTAATAACTTAAATAGATGTCCTAAACCAACAAAATTTTATATTCGTTTTGTTGAAGGTGAGTTGTTAGTTGAATATGAAATAAAGATAGATTTAGGATTATTTCTAGATAGAAATTATCAAAGAAGAATAGAGTTTGAAAGTTTACGAATTAACGATAAAACTATATATGAAAGAACGGATAAGATTGAGTTTTTTAATCTTAAAAGTATTGAGAAATATTTAATCAATGAGTTTAGGGAAAATGAAGATAGTGCTAAAGCAATCGCAAGAAATAATTTAAATGAAACTGAATTGTTTCTAACAAATGGATTTAAAATGATGTTTAGTTCTAAAATAGTTTCTTTTATTTTAGAATGGCTTGAAGAAAAATTCATTGTTATTTATAGAGCGGATGCTGCAGAAATAAAAAGTAAATTAGATAATACAGAAGGTGGAAAGGTATTTATAAATCGTACTACAAATGATGCTGCAAAATTATTTGGTATTAATTCAAATGCATTAGGATATGTTGTTCCTGAAGATGGTGGAGAACCTCAACTATGTTCAATTTTTAAAGATAATGGAGTTGCAATTCCTGCAAAACACTTTGAATCTTATGGAACAGTTAGATTTATTAATATGTTTCCTTTAATTTTAAAGGCTTTAGTAGAAGGATCCGTTTTAGTTATGGATGAATTTGATGCGAATATACATCCAATGGCTTTAATGAATATCATAAATATTTTTCATGATGATGATATCAATAAGAAAAATGCACAATTAATTTTCAATACGCATAATCCTATTTTCTTAAATGCAAATATAGTAAGAAGAGATGAAATTAAGTTTGTTGAAAGAGATGATGAAACACATTTAAGTACTCATTATTCGTTGTCAGATTTTAAAACGTCTGGATCTAATGGAGTGAGAAAAGCTGATGATTATTTGAAACACTACTTTTTAGGAAGATATGGTGCAGTTAAAGATATTGATTTCTATGATTTATTTGAAACACTAATTAAAGATAACTCAAGTGAGGATGACTAGTATGAGTAGAAAAGAGTGTAGAAAATATTATTTTTCCGTAGAGGGGGAAACAGAAAAATGGTATCTTAAATGGCTTGAAAGTCAAATTAATAGCAAGGACAATGCAAAGTATAATGTAAAAATAATTGCCGAAGTAAATAAAAATCCTTTAAAAATGGTGAAAAAATTAACGACCTTAGGAAATTTAGATATTGTACATGTATTTGATTTTGAAGAATCACAAAATGAGGAAGCATTCAAAAACACTTTAAATGCTATGAAAAATGCTGCTAAAATAAAAAAGAAAATTAAGTACAGCTTAGGATATAGTAATTATACATTTGATTTATGGATAATTTTACACAAGTCATGTGTGATGGGAGGAAAAAGTCATAGATCAAATTATTTATCGGATATTAATCGATGCTATAATACACAATTTGAATCAATGGCAGAATACAAAGAAGAAGCTAACTTTAAAAGAGTATTGAGTTATTTGACCTTAGAAGATGTAGTATCTGCAATTTCAAATGCTGAAAGAATAGAACAGCAAAATGTGAGAGATTATCAAATAATCAATCATTGCGGCTATGAATATTACAGAGAGAATCCATCATTAAGTGTTCACAAACATATAAAAGAAATTTTGAAAACTGTGAAATTGTTATAGTAATAGGTGATAAAATGCAAAATAGTACTGAAAATAATGGAGGAAATTTAGAAACATATAATAGCTTAGCTCCAAAGGTAGGCAAAGAAGTTGATAAAGATAATGTTTATACAGATGCGCTATTATGGGCTATAAAGGATAAAGATATTAAGAATATTGCATTAACAGGTATATATGGTGCTGGTAAATCAAGTGTTTTAGAAAAGTTTGCAGAAGAAAATAAGGAATGTTATAAGATATTTAATGTCTCTTTAGCTTCTTTTGATGGCAAGGTAATGAATACTCAAAATATTGAAGAATGTATCTTACAACAGATTTTTTATCAAGTTGATTCAAATCGAATTCCGCATTCTCGATTTAAAAAGATAAGTTTTTTATCTAAGGATGTATTAATAAAATATGAGTTGTTAATTTATTTTACTCTAATTCTAGGGCTTATCATATTTTTTCCTAATAGTTTGTCTTCTTTCATGGAAATTATTGATGGAATGGCTAATAGCATAATACTTTCATGGATATATAGAATATCTCCAACAGTTACAAAAATAATTTCTTGTTGTTTATTTGCTTTATTTATGGGCATTATAGCTTATTTAATACACTCTTCCTTGTACTCTCTTTTTAAGAATTTTCGATTTACTAAGTTTTCATTAAAAGATAAAATTGGATTTGAAATTGAAAATGATAGTGATGCGAATAAATCAATTTTTAATAAATATATGGATGAAATAATTTATTTCTTTGAAGTAACAGATTATGACGTTTTTATGTTTGAGGATTTGGATAGATTTGAAAATTCAGAAATATTTATAAAACTGCGTGAATTGAATACTATTCTTAATAATTATGAAAAAATAAAAAGAAAGATTACATTTATTTATGCAATTAAAGACGATATATTTACTGATAAAGAAAGAACAAAATTTTTTGATTTTATTATTCCTATAATTCCATTCTTGAATTCAAGCAATTCTTATGAAATTATGGATGAATTAATTAAGAATGCTAGAATAGAAGGGCTCAGAGTTTCTGATGAATATCTTCTAGATGTTTCTCCTTTTATCGACGATATGCGTCTACTTGAAAATATTACAAATGAATTTAAAGTGTATAAGCTCAAACTAAAAGGTTCTACTATTAATGATGAAAAATTGCTATCCATGATCATATATAAAAATATTTGTCCAAATGATTTTGCTTTATTACAAAATAATAAAGGTTTTATTTATGAAACTTTAATGAGTAAAGGAAGTTTGATTAATGATAAAGTTCAAGATATCGATAATGAAATTGATGAATTAAGAGATGAAATAAGGGATTTAAATAAAGAAAATTTGAATAATATAACGGATCTTGAAAGACAATTTAAAGGTTTAATTTTAGAAAAGATAAACGAATACGTTAAAGTTAGTTCAATACAAATTCTGTATAATGGTAAAGGATATACATTGATGGAATTTATAAATTCTAATGATATTCTTTACAGCGAAATAAAAAATTTACGTATTGAATATGCTTATTATTCATATGGAAAATATACTGATTATTTTGATGCTGATCAAGAACTTATTGATTATATTAATAAGTTAGATAATAAAAAAAATTGTGCAAAAAAATTAGTTGAAGAAAAAATAAATGAAAAAAATAGATTAATACTGGATTTGAAAGAAGAAAAAATTAAATTAGAAGATAAAAAATATTTTGAACTTTCTGAAATTATCGATTTGAAATACGATGAAAAATATCAAGATGAACAATATAATATTGCAAAGTTTATGTTACGTAGGGGATATATTGATGAGACATTTCAAAATTATATATCATATTTCCACGAAGGAAATTTATCTTTGGAAGAAAATAACTATGTACTAGCGGTTAAAAATGATATATCTTTTTCTTACACATATAAATTACAAAATGTCAAACTTATATTGTTAAGATTGGATAAACGTGATTTTAAAAGAACCAAATTTTATAATGTATACATATTAAATTATTTTTTAGAGAACTATGAATGTCAAGATTTACATTTTAAAGAATGTTTTGAAAATATTGTTGATACATTATGTGAGCATAGTGAGGAAAATTATGAATTTGTACACACTCTAATAACATATTTATATCATAATTTTTCAGAAGATGAATATATTAGAAGATACGGAGTTCTAATTGAGAAAATTTGTAGATATTGGATAACATCTGCTTTTGACTTTTTCTGTCAAGCATTTGAAAATGATATTACATCACACCACATCAAAGTTCTTGTTCATGAAGTTTTATATAGACTGAGTGTTGATGAATTAGTAGAATTGAATGAAATGGAAGGATTAAAAAATACTATACTGCAATACCCGGATTTTGTATCTATTATAAAGGATATTGGTTTTGTGAAGACACAAAATATAATCCAAAACTTAGATATTCAATTTAAAAACTTGCAAATTATGGAAAATAACGAGGTGGTAGAGTTTATCTTTAAAAATGGATATTTTGAAATTAATGAGAATAATATGAATATTATTAACAATTTATATTTTAATGATCAAGATTTCCAACTAAAAAATTATACATTTATCAAAGAGAATCAATGTGATTGGTTAAATGATAAAATCTATGAAGATATAAATAAGTATGTTGCATATCTAATTGAGAATCATACTGATTTGGAAGATACTTTAATTTATATCAAGGAGATATTATCAAACGATGAGTTAGAAATAGAATTAAAGAAATCCTTAATTGAAATAGAGAAGACCGTATTTACTGATTGGAAAAATGTAGAGACAGACTTGTGGAATAAAATAATTGATTCTAATAAAATCAAAGCAAATTGGGAAAATGTTTTAGAGTATTATAATGAGTTCTCATTTGATGAAAAAATAGATATATTTATTGCGTCTAATAAAGATCAATTGATACATGATAAAGTGCAATCAAAAGAACTTGCAATTGAGTTGCTTTCGCACAAGAATGCTAACTTATTTTTAACAAACGGAGTATTTAATGATTTTGATTTTGATTGTAAGGAACTGGAAAACTCTTCAGATGAAGTTTTTGAACAAATTATAAAAATGGATTTATTAAGACATGTGCCTGAGAATTATAATGCTTTACTACAGTTAGGTAAAATAAATCTAATCCCTGAATTTTTGTCAAATGCATTTGATGATGAATTTAACCTAAAGGAGTGTAAGTTTGAAAATAACAGTATATATGTTATTTTTAAATCAAATTTAGATGTAAATATTAAAAAGAAGATACTTCAGATTATTGATTTTGAAGAATTAGATGTTAAATCTTTAAATCTAATTGCGTATTTTGTAGCAGACTATTGTAAATTTGCGGATTTGAATATAAGTAAATTAAAAATGCTTTTGTCATGTTTAGATGAAGCTAGTTTTATTCATGTTATAAATTCGAAAGAAGAATATTTTCCTGACGAAACCATTATTGATGTTTTACAGAATAATGAACTTTTTTCCAGCTTATTAATTTTTAATAAAAGACCAAAATATACGATCAACAAAGAAACATACTTATTTTTAGATAAATTAATAAGAAGAGGAATTGTGAGTTCTTATAATGAAAAAAATGGTTCAATCATTGTTTATCCTAAAAAAAGATTATAAAATATTTTGTTATCCTTCTTATATTTATAAGTAAAATTATAATGAAAGATGATTTCTTTACATGCAATATATGGTATTTCGCAATTAGATACTGAGTATTTCATGCATTCAGAGCCACACCGTCCAGCACTGAGAGCCACCCATTCCATTATTAAGAGCCACACAATCCATTAACCAGAGCCGTTTATACACCTTCAGTTGTAAGATGTATTTGTAGAATATTAAGTTCTATAGATCTTGCGAATTGGAGGTGTTTTTTTGTGCAAGATTTAAAACGAATTCTTGAACTTATGTTTGAGAATTTCTGTTTTTCATTAAATTAATAAACGAAATATTGATGTAGTCACAAGATTCATTTCAGATTTTGCATATGAGGAAAATGGTACGTGTGTAGCGCACCATCGGTGTATCTATAGCGGTCAACCCGTGCATTGATAATGTCAAGATAAAATTCACCAAAATGGATCATTTAATTTTCACCAATTTGGATCGCATTATTTAGTTTTAAATCATGCAGAAAATGTGTATGTGAAGGATATTACATTAAATATTAATGGTACATCTTATACATTTGATAGTAATGGTTATATGAAATAATTGAGATTGGAATGCAATTTAATTTGCATTCCTTTTCTTTTTATACTACAATGTTCACATCACAAGGAGTGACCGATTATATGAACATTATTGATAAGAGTGTTTTAAAGAAAATATATGAGCTTGGAAAGGTGAGTCAGCGTCATTTGGCGGATGTATGTGGTTATTCTTTAGGGAAAATCAATCAGTCGATTCAATTTCTTCAAAATAATGAGTATATAGATTCGAATTGGAATCTTACAGATAAGAGTCAAGTTTTAATTGAATCCTATAAGCCTAAAAAAGCTATTATTTTAGCGGCTGGTTTAGGTATGCGTATGGTTCCTATTAATACGGAGGTGCCTAAGGCTTTATTAAAAGTAAAAGGACAAACTTTAATTGAACGTTTGATTTGTCAACTTCATGAAGTGGGTGTGTATGACATTTGTATTGTCGTTGGATTTATGAAAGAGGAGTTTGAATTCTTGATTGATGATTATCATGTGAGTTTGGTTTGTAACATGGAATATGCAAGAAAGAATAATATGTATTCTTTGGATCTTGTGAATTCAAATTTAGAGAATACGTATATTGTTCCTTGTGATATTTGGTGTGAAGAAAATCCGTTTAGTGCTTGTGAATTGTATTCTTGGTACATGATTAAAAATGAGGAAACACTGAATACTTCGGTTCGTTTAAATAAAAAATTTGAACTCGTTAAAACTAAGATGAATGAAGTGGGGGATACAATGATTGGTATTTCTTATATTTCATTTATGGATGCTCCATTAATTCGTAAGCGCATTTCTTCTATGTCTTGTCAAAGAGAGTATGAACATGCTTTTTGGGAAGATGCTTTATATGGCAAAGATAAGATGATAGTTTCTCCTTATGTCTTTAATAAGGCTTATGAAGTGAATACTTATGAACAATTAAGGGATTTGGATGAGGATACGGAAATATTAAATTCGCAATTGATGCAGATTATTAGTGATACGCTTCATTGTGAATTGAGTGACATTCAATCGATTTATCCTTTAAAGAAGGGAATGACCAATCGTTCCTTTAGTTTTGAAGTGAATCCAAAACGATATATTATGCGTGTTCCGGGTGAAGGTACGGATAAACTAATCAATCGAAGACATGAGTATGATGTATATCAAGTGATCAAAGATGAGCATATTTGTGATCCCGTTATTTATATGAATCCAGATAATGGATATAAGATAACAGAATATATTGAGGATGCACATGCCTGTGATCCAACTTATTTTGGAGATGTTTGTGATTGTATGAAAAAGCTTCGTGCTTTCCATAATAAAAAATTGAAAGTGAATCATACTTTTGAAGTATTTGAAGAATTAGAAAAGTATGAATCGTATTGGCAAGGTACTCCTAGTATTTATAGGGATTATAAAGAAACAAAGAAACATATTTATGAATTAAAGGAATTTGTGGATGGACAACCTAAAGAGTGGGGGTTATCTCATATTGATTCAGTACCGGATAATTTCTTGTTCTCAAAAGATGAATTGTATTTAATTGATTGGGAATATGCGGGTATGCAAGATCAGCATATTGATATTGCGATGTTTGCGATTTATTCCATGTATGATCGTAATGATGTGGAAACATTGATCGATTTATATTTTGACAATGACTGTGATGATATGGTTCGAATTAAGATTTATGCGTATATTGCCATTTGTGGCTTATTATGGAGCAATTGGTGTGAATATAAGCGTAACTTAGGAGTAGAGTTTGGTGAATATTCATTAAAACAATATCGTTATGCCAAAGAATATTATCGAATCGTTAAAGAAATGTTGGAAGAAAGAGGAATGTGTTTATGTACAAAGTAGAAAGAGCCATTATTATGGCGGCTGGGTTTGGTTCTCGTATGAGTCCTTTAACGCTTGAAACACCAAAACCATTAGTCAAAGTGAATGGTGTAAGAATGATTGATACTGTTATTGATGCACTTCATAAAAATGGTATTTATGAAATCTATGTTGTGGTGGGATATTTAAAAGAACAATTCTACAGTTTGGAAAATGATTATAAAGGGTTAAAAGTCATTGACAATCCTTATTTTGATACTTGTAACAATATTGCCTCCTTATATGTAGCTAGAGACTATATAGAAAATGCCATTATTTTGGATGGGGATCAAATTATTTTTAATCCAGAAATCTTAAAACCAGAATTTGAGCGTTCAGGCTATAACAGCGTGTATGTTGAAAATGGTACAGACGAATGGCTACAACAAGTAGAGAATGGTATTGTCACTTCTTGTAGTCGTACGGGTGGTTTAAAGGGTTGGCAACTTTATAGTATTTCCAGATGGAATAGTCAAGATGGAAAACAATTAAAACAAGATTTGGAATATGAATTTGATACGAAACAAAATCGTCAAATCTATTGGGATGATGTAGCTATGTTTTGTCATCCAGAACACTACCAATTGGGTGTTATGCCAATGAAAAAAGAGAATGTAGTAGAAATTGATGGATTGGATGAATTGATTGATATGGATCCAAGCTACAGGGGGTACAAGAAATGAAAAATAAAATTGATTGGATGATTACACTATTACCGTTATGTCTGATTCTAGTATTATGTTTTGTTTTCTTTGTGGCTCCAGAACAATCGAATGTAGTATTAAGCCAAATTCGCTTCTTTTTTGGAGATACATTTGGAAGTTATTATTTGATTATAGGACTAGGAATCTTCTTACTATCTATTTATATTGCCTTTTCTAAATATGGTGATATTGTACTTGGTGAAAAAGAAGAAAAACCAAAATATTCATTCTTTGCGTGGGGCTCTATGATGTTTACATGTGGTCTTGCGGCTGATATTTTATTCTATTCTTTTTCAGAATGGGTGATGTATGCATCGGATCCTCACATTAAAGAAATGGGAAGTATTCAACAATGGGCAGGTGTCTATCCATTATTTCACTGGAGTTTAATTCCTTGGAGCTTTTATTTAGTATTAGCCGTAGCCTTTGGTTTTATGCTTCACGTAAGAAAAAGAAATCGTCAAAAATATTCAGAAGCCTGTCGACCATTACTTGGTAAATATACAGATAAATGGCCAGGAAGAATCATTGATTTATTAGCCGTATTTGCCCTTCTTGCAGGAACAGCTACTACATTTAGTGTTGCTACTCCTTTAATGGCAACAATTATTCAAGATTTATTCCATTTAACTGTAAGTCGTACAGCTATTAATATAGTGATTCTAATCATTACATGTATTGTATATACATATTCATTACTACATGGTTTTAAAGGAATTAGTCGTTTGGCTAACCTTTGTATCTATTTCTTCTTTGGTTTATTAGCCTTCGTCTTATTATTTGGAGGACAAGCTCGTTATATTATTGAAACAGGTTTAAATTCACTTGGAACCATGGTTGAAAACTTCATTGGACTGTCGACATTTACAGATCCATTACGAAGTACAAACTTCCCACAAAACTGGACTATTTACTATTGGGCATATTGGATGGTATGGTGTGTAGCCGCTCCATTCTTTATTGGAAGTATTTCAAGAGGAAGAACCGTTAGACAAACCATTCTTGGAGGATATGTATTTGGTGTAGGTTCAACACTTATTAGTTTTATTGTTCTAGGAAACTACTCCATGGGACTTCAAATGCATGGCATTGCCGATTTTATGGCACAATATGCCAAGACTGGTGACTTATATGGCATGATCGTCAATATTATTAAAACGCTTCCTTGTGCACCACTCGTTATGATTGCCGTATTATTTACCATGATTGCCTTTTATGCGACTAGCTTTGATTCGATTGCACTAACGGCTTCATGTTATTGCTATCATGAATTAAAAGAAGATGAAATGCCACACAAAACGCTTCAATTCATGTGGTGTATTCTATTGATTCTTCTTCCAATCGCATTATTATTTGCACAAAGTTCAATGAGTAACTTACAAAGTGTGAGTATTATTGCAGCCTTCCCAATTGGTATAGTTATTGTCATGATTGCACTTAGTTTTCTAAAGGATGCTAAACCTAAAGATTAGATATTGATTGTATACTTAATGAAGGCGTGAGATGCGCACCCTGGAATCCTACCTCAACTAGATTGAGATGGAATCCAGGTTTTTTTGTGTAGTGTAATCATTATTTAAAAAGGATTTAATTAGGCTACGCTTTTTGTAACTCTAAAAACTGGTTTAATATTTTAATCGAAACATATTCATTAATATTAGGACATTCAAGTAAATTGCGCGTGTTTTTTATATAAACAATTGAGTTTGCTAATGCATCGTTTTCTTCTTTTGAAAAAATAGCAAGTATCAAATGTGAAGAGGTATATATTTCGTTATTCGTTTTCTTTCTTAAGCTTTTAGCTTTTAGACCGAGGTTGTTTGTCTTTGCAAAGGCAAGAACCATATTTTCTTTAGAATTCTCTATAGCACATGGAAATGGTCTGTTTGGAGCTGAACTCATGATAAAATCTTTAAGAATTAAATTTGTAGAAACGTCTGCATAAATAAATTTTATCAGTTTGTTAATATTTGCTGTTTTAGTCATCAAAGTATTTTTGTTATGTCTTTGAAAATTGTTTATGTTGTTTTTTGAGATTTTGCTACTTTTACAAAGGTCGTAAAATAAATTTTCACCAACATTAACAGTCAATCCTGTTAAGTGTAAAAATTCTTTCTTTTTAAATGTGACTTTGTATATTTCAAAGTCAATAGTGATTATGATAAATTCTTTATGTAACAAATATTTATCAAAGAGTTGAGCGCCTTTAATTATTCTTTGTCTAAATATTTCTTTATCACGTTCATTAGGTTTATACATAGATGGGTATCTTCTTTCTTCTAAATGGTAACGGATAATATTGTTTGTTATTATACTTTGATTATACTATAGATAAAATGAATTTAAAAGACTAATGTGATACTTAAACTAGAATTAAACCCTGTATTAAATATCAATAAAATTAATATATGATATTTATATTAAATTCACACTTTATTTCCATACATAAACAAAAAAGATGTCCTAAGACATCTTCATAATCCTAACACAAGTTTTCTGCTGGCTGCCAGCCCATCGCTTATAACGACAATGATTAGGATGTTTTAACGACTTCCCATTGTCTTCAACTTTACTGGTGGTTGTCACCCCATCACTTATAGTGACCACGATTAGGATGTTTTATCGACTTCCTATTGTCTTCAGCTTAAAGTGCTTGTTCACTGAAGATATTTCTATCTCCACCTATAATATAGCATAAAATAATAAAATTTGTAAGGAAAAAATTTAGTTGATCAGACAGATTAATTGCATGGCTAGATTTATAATGAAGTAGAAAAGTGTACCATTTATTATTTAGAATATTAGATGGTATTGTGTGTAGGTTCTACACTGACTAGTTTCATTCTTCTAGAAAGCTACAAATGCATGAATTGTCGAAATTATGGCTTAACATGCACAATCTGGTAATCTATATAGCATGATTGCAGGTATCATTAAAGCTCTTCATTATGCATCACTTGTTATGGTTGCTTTTTATGGGATTAGCTTTGATTTAATTGTATTAATAACATTATGAATTAAAAGAGGAAAAACTGCCACACAAAATATTTCAATTCATGTGGTGTATTATATTGATTCTTCGTCCAATGAAATTATTGTTTGTATAAAGTTCAATGAATAACTTACAAAGTGTAAGTAGCATTGTATCTTTACCAATAGGTATAGTTATGATTGCCTTTAGTTTTCTAAAGGATGAAAAGCCTAAAGATTAATTTGTTTAATTGGTTATCTACCATGTCAAACCTAGAGGTCATAGAAGATGTTTCTGTTTTACTCATTTTTTCTTATAAATTGAGCGTAATTACCCCATAACTTAATGTAATTTAAGCATAATTTGGTTATTTTATATGCATAAGAAAATAAAATATTTAATAGTATATAATATATGTATTGATTAAATTACAGGTTCAGGAGGTGCATAAAATGAGTAATATTAATCTGTACAAAATTGATAGTCGAAAGAAGGATGAGTTCTTAAGGAATCTAAATGCGAAATTTGATAATGAGAATAATGTTGAAATAACTTCTAAATGTAAATATGGAATTTCAGTTTATATCGATGGAAAAGATAAAACAAAAAATGATCCAGATTGGCTATGAGTTTTATCTAATCCGAAACCATTTTTAAATCAGCCTGCTTCATTAAAAGCTGTGATAGTGATTGAAAGTGAAACTAAAGAAGCATTATATGCATGTACATTTGGAATGGCATATTTTAATGTTGATAAATATTGTGATACAGAATTTGCGTTTGATTTTGCACGAAGAATTAATTTTGAATTAGTAAAAACAACAACTTTGACTTCTCCAAATTCTAGAAAAAATAAAACAGTAAATGCATATTTGAATTATAGAGATATTGAATTTAATAGTGGTGAGGCTTATGCGAAGATTAAGACTAAAACATTATTTGATTTTAATGGTGAAAAACATGAGGTTACGATAGAAATTGGGCATTCAATTAAGACAAAATTGATGGATAATAATTTTGATGAAATGGTTAAATTTATTGAACTTGTTGAAGATACAATGAAGAAACCGGAAATTCAAAAGATTCCAGTTTTTGCCAAAGTCAGTCGAGAAGAACAAATTGCTGAATTGGACAAAAGATTACTACATAAGATTGGTGAAAACTTAAATTGTATAAGTGTTTCTGAATTAGAAATTATTGGTGTAACAGAAGTATTTAATGACAATGATTCTAAATATGTGATAAAGTTCAATAATTGTACAATGACGGTTTCTGATTTAAATGAGGATAGTATAGAAAAGTTTATAAAAGATAATGCGATTGATATAGAAAAAGATTTCTTAAAAATAAAGGTTGTTATTTATAAAAATGATATGCATTTTACATATCCAATTAAGAAATTAATTGATTATACGGATGATGAGAAAAAATGTATTTTGATCAAAGGTGAATGGTTTCACTATAATGATGATTATATTCAATATCTAAATGATTCTATGAATGATATTGAGACTGTATATATATCAAAATATGATTTTAATAATCAGATGTTAGAGGATTATAGAGTTAAAAAATTTGAGGAAGAAAAAGGCCTTAAAGAATATAAAGATTTATCAGATGAAAAAATCAGAAAGAAAATAAATGATAAATATTATAAGGAACGTGTTTTTAATCTTGTCATGGAAGAGAATTATGGTTTTAAAGATTTTGATAGAAAGAATCAAAATTTAAAAAAAGACGTAAAAGTTGAAGCAATGGATTTATATAAAGATAATACAATGTTTGCGGTAAAAATAGGAAGTAAAGCTTCAAAGTTAAATTATGTTGTAGACCAATCATTACTATCTTTACAATTAACTAAATCTGGCAAATTAGAGAATGTTCCAGAAGATGTAAAGAAAATTGGAATATGGTTGATTTTTGATACTAAGTCCACATTAAAATTTACGGATGGAAAGCCTGATTTAAGTCAGTTAAATTTATTAAGTTTGAAAAATAAATTAGATGAATGGAAAAAAGAAGTGCGTCAAAAGGGTTACATTCCAATTGTTTATGTAAATTTATGGGAAAAGTAATGTCCATAAATATTGTTTTTGATTAAAAATTTTATTTTGTTAATTCAAAATGTACTGATTTATGTTAATAACTATTATTACTAATGCAGAAGATAAGGAATGTGGACAAAATGCTTTTAAACAATTGATTGAAGTTGGTTTATATCTTGAAAAATTATGGAGATAAGACGAAATTTGTCCTGTTATTTATATGTATGGAGGTTATGTGAAGTGATAGTTTTAGATTTAGATCTTGATTATTTTATGAAAAAGGTTGCTAGTTCGATTGAAGAGTCTGTAACGGATAGATTACCTAATAAAGATTATGGTTCGTGTGTATGGAAAGAGGATGAGGTACGTAATTTTATTGAGAACAATTTGGGTTTATCAAAGAAAAATAGAATAAAGGGTTGTATTGTAAAAGGGCATAATGAGGCGTTGTTTTTTTGGAAAGATCTGATTGATCAAAATAAATTAGTGGTTCCTTTTAGTGTTGTTCATGTAGATTCGCATGCAGATTTAGGGCTTGGTTATTCTTCGTTGGATTATATTAAAAATAGGCTTTTAAAGTATCCTGTTGAAAATCGTTTTGAGAATAGATTTTACAAACTAGATGAAATTACTAAGGATATTGGAATTGGTGATTATCTTTTGTATGCAATCGCATTTCGATGGATAGATAGGCTTACGTATTGTGCAAATCCAAAGGATGATAAAAATGATTATGATTGGGAAATATTAAAAGAATTTAAAGAGAAATTTATATATAACAAACCTGTATCACAAACAATTCAACTTGCGTATAACGATAATATGGAAACGCCTTATTACTATTCTTCAAATGAGGAGAAAGAAGAGTATTGGAAAACCGCAATTAAAGAGCCAGAGGTTCCTTTTGTAATTATCCCAACGATAGAGGATGTAAACTATGATGGTAATTTTGATTATATAATAGTGGCACAATCACCAAATTACACACCTAAATGTGCGGATTTCATTTTAGAAATCTTGAGTGAATATATTGATCAAGGTATTTAATATGTAATATAAGGTAAAATAGTATGTTAAATCCTTAACTTTGTAAAAAATGTATAACTACAATTGAATTTTTAAATGAATAGTTGAAATTTCCTGTATTTATGGGCGATTTCAACTTTTTTGTTGGTGGAATGTATGATATAATAAAGTTATACAGTATAACTACTTTTGGAGGCTATTATGTTACTCAAAAATGTGAAGGTTCTTCGTCCTAAAACGACTAAAATTCAGAAAAGAAATGGTATCGGATATGTGTATCAGGTTATTGGAAAATCTTATAAAAAAGATAAAAAATATACGGTGGAAAATAGAAAACTGATTGGTAAAATGATTGATGAGGAATGGATGATTCCCAATGAATATTTTGAACAGTATTATCCGGATGTCTGTGTAGAACAGGAAACACCTGAGTTTTCGGATACACTGCGTATTGGTTGTTTTCTTGTTGTTCAAAAACTATTTAGAGATTTACAGATTGAGGATGTGCTGTCATCTATATTTGGTGATCTGGGATTATTTATTGAAGATATTGTTTCTTATATGATCACGAATGAGAGTTGTACATTTCAGTATTATTCTAATTTTATGAGGAATCATCCTGTAATGGATAAGAATATGCGTGATGATACTCAAATTAGTAGATTATTAAAATACAACATTAAGGAAGAGGATATTAACCTGTTCTTGCGTGCATGGAATCAGATGAACAACACAAAAGAGTGTGTCTATGTTGGGTATGACAGCACCAATTTCAATACGAATGCATATGGAATTGAATTGGCTGATTATGGACATCCAAAAGTAGATGAAGGACTGCCACAGTATAATCTAGCCTATGCAGTGAACCAGAAGGATTCTACACCGTTGTTTTATGAATTGTATGATGGAAGTGTTATCGATAATACAGAACTGGAAATCATGTTAGAAGAGGCAAAGGAGTTTGGACACGAAAAGTTAGGGGTATTAATGGATCGTGGATATATCTCGGAAAAGAATATAAAGGCATTGAGAACAAAAGGATATGAATATATTCTGATGATGAAGCAAAATCAGAGAATATGTCAGGAAATAATAGAAGAATATGGTGCGGCGGTGCAGTCATTAGAAGGATATTATATTGGTGAACATGGAGTTTATGGAACAACAGTAAAAAAACAATTATATGGTCAGGAAACAAATATACATGTTTACTATGACGATATAAGAGCTAGTGAAGAAAAAGTAGCGCTTATGAGTAGATATGAAACGTGGGAAAAAGAAATTGAAAAGAAAGTGGCAAAAAGAATAGCTACAGAAGGAGAAATGAAAAAATATAGAAAAGTATTCAAGCTAAAGTATGATCAAAATGGATATTTGGTTGCATACCAGAGAAACAGCCGATATATAAAGGAAGAAATAAGAAATCTGGGATTTTTCTTTATTATAACGTCAGAAGAAATGAGCACGTCCAAAGCACTGGATATATATCGAGGCCGAGATAATATAGAAAAGATGTTCAGAAGTTTGAAGAGCGGAATAGATTTTAATAAGGCACGTGTACATACAACAGAGTCTTTAAAATCAAAAGTATTCGTAACATTTATCGCAATGATTGTAAGGAATGAGTTGTTTCAGAAAGCTGAGGAGTTAAGAAAAAAGAACCGTAAAGCATATACGGTTCCAGGAATGATATCGGAGCTTGAAAACATAGAATGTACAAGAAATAGTGTAGGAAAATATAGAAGAAAATACGCACTGACTGCAAAGCAAAAATTGATATTAAAACAATTTGATATGGATGAAAAATATATTGACAGAAGCATTGGTGAATTCAGCTACTAATGCTTCTTTTATTTTTTAGTTATACAAATTCTGCAAAGTTAAGGTTAAATAAGTTTAGAGTTGTTTTCTTATTCTTTAGGATTGTTGGTTTAAGCACATTAACGTTGTAACCGATTACATTGCTTTGGTTATAAAACAATGGTTAACTTTATATGAAAATGTCTTTATTTAAAGGAAATTTATTAAAAAATATTTTTAATTTGGTATATAATGTTCATGTGTTTTACATATGGGTAATATTAAATATATTGAATGTTTTAACCTAAGCTTAAGTAACTAATGCTCATTGACAATGGATTATATTAAGGTAAAATATATTGGTAACTGTTATTCTAGGGAAGGATACGGTTTATTTTTAGAATCAATATTTATAGGGTACATATATAGGATATTAAAAATAGCTGGTTTTCCGCATTTTTAATTGAATTGTTCATCTTTATATTTGCTTTAGATAGGGAGAAGTGTATCTATTTATAGAATGATTATATATTGACTCGTATTTTTAACGAGTTTTTTTATATATTAAGATTTTGGTTTCGGAACAGTGAAATTTGATATGTGAAAAAAATACTAAAGCATCACAATGGATTGGCTGCCGAACACGACAAAAAGGGCTATCGTAATAGCCAATATTTTGGATTTGTCTTTTAGTTGCTGAATTATTTTTTTACAATCATCTTATGATCACATTCAGGGCAG
>ENA-OPCL01000948-OPCL01000948.1-human-gut-metagenome-genome-assembly--contig:-NODE-948-length-23039-cov-3.638314_pt1 | contig 23039 bp, 20 predicted proteins | sample MGYA00241251_ERZ501482 | MGnify/ENA primary metagenome ERZ501482 (study PRJEB25962, sample SAMEA2042581) | human gut metagenome | biome: human gut; feature: human-associated habitat; material: faeces... | reverse complement strand
TTCTGTACAAATCCTGCAATAACATATGTCACACAAGAAATAACTGCAACTACAATTACATATGGGAGCTGTGTAGACACATGATTCATATGATTACACTGTGCTCCTGCCGAAGCCATAATTGTCGTGTCAGATATTGGTGAACAATGGTCTCCACAGACAGCTCCAGCCATACATGCTGAGATTGATATAATCATCATTGTATGGTTCGTTCCTGAAAATGTATTTACAACAATAGGAATAAGTTCCCCACGAAGTTCCTGTTGCAAAAGCAAGGAATACCGCAACCAGGAATATAACTGCAGGCAGAATACTTAACCAGCCGCCCGATACTCCTTTTACAAGTCCGGCAACAAACTCCTTAGCGCCCAGACTGTCTGTCATTGCTTTGAGTGTCCATGCAAATGTAAGAATAAGGATTGCCGGTACCATTGCCTTGAATCCTTCCGGTATGCATGAACATGACTCATTAAATGAAAGTACCCTTCTTACAGCATAGAACACAATTGTTATTATAAGCGCAAAGAAACTTCCAAGCATAAGTCCTACCGAAGCATCACTTCCTGAAAATGCTTCTACAAAACCGACTCCGTCAAAGAACCCACCGGTGTAGATCATTCCGATCACACAGCAGATGATCAGTGAAATAATCGGGATCAAAAGATCCATTACTTTTCCTTTACAGTTATCCACTGTCTCTTCCTCCGCATTTGCATACGGTCTGTCCGGTGTGGTGTAAATATCACCTTTTTTCGCATTATCTTCATGAAGCTTCATCGGACCATACTCAACCTTCATCATAACCATTGCAATCATCATCACGATGGTAAGGATTGCATAGAAGTTATATGGAATTGCACGGATAAATATCGAAAATCCATCTTCACCTTCTACAAAACCGGTAACGGCTGCTGCCCAAGATGAAATCGGTGCAATGATACATACCGGAGCTGCTGTCGCATCGATCAGATACGCAAGCTTTGCTCTGGAAACATTCTGCGCATCCGTTACCGGACGCATCACGCTTCCGACTGTCAGACAGTTAAAATAGTCATCGATAAAGATCAGCACACCGAGGACGATTGTTGCAAGCTGTGCACCGACACGGCTCTTGATATGGGAACTTGCCCATTCACCGAATGCGGTAGATCCTCCTGCCTTATTCATCAGGCAGACCATGGTTCCTAAGATAACCAGAAAAATCAGGATTCCCACATTATAGCTGTCAGAAAGAACACCTACGATCCCTTCCTGAAAAATATGGGTGATGGTTCCTTCAAAGGAAAATCCGGAATAAAACATTCCACCCACTAAAATCCCTACAAATAACGAGCTGTACACTTCTTTTGTAATCAGTGCCAGTGCGATCGCAACCACCGGTGGAACCAGTGACCAGATGCTGGCGTACATCTTCGGTACATACTTCTCCGCGTCTGCTGCAAAAGCGACAAGGGGACTTGCCATTACGCAGATCATTATAGTTGCGAGCAGACTGCTTAACTTTTTCATTTTTTCTCTCAATTAAAAAACCTCCTATTTTAAAACATAAAAATGCCATGAATAACGCTTGCACCGTCAAAACGCATTCATGGCATGTATAGTCTTCCTTAAATGTTCTTCCGATAGCGCTCCACATGTGTGACAGTACGCTGCATCTTCTGCATCGTCCCAGAAACCGGGGTTGGGGTTCCGGCTCCTTCGGCGGTATTTCCTTTCTCTTCTGTCGGCTTCCCTGCCGCATCTTTCAGAAGGTACTGATAAATCCCGCGCCTCTATCAAGCTGAATATTCATCATTTTCTTTATCAACCATACTATAAAATTTTCATTTTTGCAAGAGATAATTGCTATTTATACATAAATTTCCAGTCCCTTTCCACCACATACCACTCCCAGACTTTTGAATGTGCAACGACAAAAGGAGTCAGAGACTTTCGTCCCTGACCCCTATTCAAGTCAATCTTATTCTTCAGAACCGTACAGTGTAACGAGTTTCTGCAGATATGCATATCTAGCTTTTGCTTCTTCTTCGTTCTTAGCAAACAGAACTTTAGCCTTTTCAGGATTGAATCTAGCAAGAGCGTTGTAACGAACTTCTCCGTTAAGGAAGTCTTCGTATCCAGCAAGGTCTGGTGCTTTGCTGTCAAGAGTGAACTTAGATCCTTCAGCTGCCGGATTGAAACGGAAGTTGTTCCAGTATCCACATTCAACTGCAAGCTGTTCTTCTGTCTGAGCTTTGCTCATGCCTTTCTTGATACCATGGTTGATACATGGAGCGTAAGCGATGATCAGGGATGGTCCCGGATATGCTTCAGCTTCTGCGATAGCTTTTACAGTCTGGTTGAAGTCAGCACCCATAGCGATCTGTGCAACGTATACGTAACCATAGCTCATTGCGATAGAAGCAAGGTCTTTCTTCTTAGTTTCTTTTCCGCCTGCTGCGAACTGAGCAATAGCACCAGTCTTAGTAGACTTAGAAGACTGTCCACCTGTATTAGAGTAAACTTCTGTATCGAATACCATTACGTTGATGTCTTTTCCACTTGCAAGTACGTGGTCAACACCACCGAATCCGATATCGTAAGCCCATCCGTCACCACCGAAGATCCACTGAGATTTCTTAGCGAGGAAGTCTTTCTTTTCAACGATATCTTTGCATGTCGGGCAGTCGCATCCTTCTAATGCAGCAACAAGTTTGTCTGTAGCTGTTCCGTTAGTAGCTCCACATCCGTATGTTTCAAGCCATTCGTTGCAAGCAGCTTTTGCTTCTTCGCTGGCTTTATCTGATGCAGCAACTTCTTCAACTTTCGCTTTCAGACCTTCTCTGATTGCTTTCTGAGCAAGTAACATACCGTAACCAAACTCAGCAGCATCTTCGAACAGTGAGTTAGACCAAGCCGGTCCCTGTCCCTTAGCGTTTACTGTGTAAGGTGTAGACGGAGATGAGTTACCCCAGATAGATGAACATCCTGTTGCATTAGCGATGTACATTCTGTCACCGAATAACTGTGTGACAAGTTTAGCGTATGGAGTCTCTCCACATCCGGCACAAGCTCCTGAGAACTCAAGCAGTGGCTGTTTGAACTGAGATCCTTTTACTGTATTTTCTTTAAATTTAGCAACAACTTCCGGTTTTACTTCGATTTCTGTACCAAAGTCAAAGTATACCTGTTCTCCAGCGTTCTCTTCCATGTTACCCATAACAAGAGCTTTTTCACCCTTCTTACCTGGGCAGACATTTGCACAAGAGCCACATCCTGTACAGTCATAAGCTGATACAGTCATTGTGAACTTCATTCCCGGCATACCGATCATGTCGATTGCTTTCAGTCCTTCTGGTGCTTTTGCAAGTTCTTCTTCTGTAAGAGCTACCGGACGGATTGCAGCGTGCGGACATACATATGCACAACGGTTACACTGGATACATGTTTCTGACTGCCAGATCGGGATATCTACTGCGATACCACGTTTTTCGTAAGCAGCTGTTCCTGACGGTGTAGATCCATCTACATAATCTTTGAATGCAGATACAGGCAGTGTGTTACCTTCCTGAGCATTAACCTTAGACTGAATGTTCTTAACGAATGCTACTGCATCTTCTCTTCCACCCTTAACTTCTGGTGTGAACAGACCTTCGTCTTCGCAGTTCTTCCAGCTTTCCGGTACTTCGATTGCGTTAACCTGCTTAGCTCCGGCATCGATAGCATCGTAGTTCATCTGTACGATCTTATCACCTTTCTTACCGTATGTAGCCTTTGCAGCTTTCTTCATAAGGTCGATAGCTTCTTCTTCCGGAATGATGTTAGCCAGTTTGAAGAATGCAGACTGAAGAACTGTATTGATACGTCCGCCAAGTCCGATTTCTTTACCGATCTTGATACCATCGATTGTATAGAATTTGATGTCATGGTTGGCGATGAATGCTTTAACCTGTCCCGGAAGATGTTTGTCAAGTTCTTCTGCTGTCCATGGGCAGTTAAGAAGGAATGTACCACCATCTACAAGTTCCTGAACCATGTTGTATTTGTTGATGTATGACGGGTTGTGGCATGCAACAAAGTTTGCTTTATGAATCAGGTAAGTAGATTTGATCGGTTTCTTACCGAAACGGAGGTGAGACATTGTAACACCACCGGATTTCTTTGAATCATAATCAAAGTAAGCCTGTGCATACATATCTGTGTTATCACCGATGATCTTGATAGAGTTCTTGTTAGCTCCGACTGTTCCGTCAGCTCCAAGTCCCCAGAACTTACAGTTGATTGTTCCTTCTGGTGTTGTAACCAGTGGAGCACCAACTTCAAGAGAAAGTCCTGTTACATCATCAACAATACCGATTGTGAATTTAGCTTTTGCTTCGTTCTCGAATACAGCAACAACCTGAGCCGGTGTTGTATCTTTAGAACCAAGTCCGTAACGTCCTGAGTTGATCTTAACAGCGTCGAATTTGGTTCCTTTAAGAGCTGCAACAACATCAAGGTACAGAGGTTCTCCAAGAGATCCTGGTTCTTTTGTTCTGTCAAGAACATTGATGTACTTAACAGAATCTGGAATTGCATCTACAAGTGCCTGTGCGCAGAATGGTCTGTAAAGACGAACTTTAACAACACCAACCTTCTTGCCCTGAGCAAGTAAGTAATCGATTGTTTCATCGATTGTGTCACAAACAGATCCCATAGCGATGATTACGCTTTCAGCGTCTTCTGCACCATGGTAGTTGAACAGTTTGTAGTTTGTTCCGATCTTAGCGTTAACTTTGTCCATGTATTCCTGTACGATTGCCGGCATAGCATCGTAGTATGGGTTACATGCTTCACGAGCCTGGAAGAATGTATCCGGGTTCTGAGCTGATCCTCTTTCACATGGATGGTTCGGGTTCAGTGCATGTGCACGGAATTCCTTGATTGCATCCTTATCTACGAGATCTTCCAGATCTTCGTAATCCCATGTTTCGATCTTCTGGATTTCGTGTGATGTACGGAAACCATCGAAGAAGTTAATGAAAGGAATTTTACCTTTCAGTGCTGCACAATGTGCAACCGGTGTCAGGTCCATAACTTCCTGTACGCTGGATTCACAGAGCATTGCGCATCCAGTCTGACGACAGGCGTAAACATCTGAATGATCACCAAAAATATTAAGAGCGTGTGAAGCTACTGCACGGGCAGATACGTTGAATACACCCGGAAGCTGTTCACCAGCAATTTTATATAAGTTAGGAATCATAAGAAGTAAGCCCTGGGAAGCTGTGTAAGTAGTAGTAAGCGCACCTGCTGACAGTGAGCCGTGTACAGTACCTGCTGCACCTGCTTCAGACTGCATTTCTGTTACCTGAACAGTCTGACCAAAAATATTCTTTCTTCCTTGTGTTGCCCATTCGTCTGTGGCTTCAGCCATTACAGATGAAGGTGTGATCGGGTAAATAGCAGCAACTTCTGTATAAGCATAAGAAGCATGAGCAGCTGCATGGTTACCATCCATGGTCTTCATTGATCTTGCCATTTTCTTTGTTCCTCCTTAGATTGTGTCAAAACTTTTACTTGTGTTAAAATTTTTTTACACTTTCGTTCGATATTATTATAGCTGTTCATATATGAAAAGTCCAGTCATTTTACTGTTCTGATTGTTCCTTTTGACGTACAACCCCTGTATTTCACAGGGTTGTTTTATGCAAACTGTAGTAAGTTTTAACTATCCTATATTATAAAAGAGACGGACATCTGTCCGCCTCTCACCATACATTATCAATTACTTTATTAACGACTATTATACGTTGAATCTGAACAGGATAATATCTCCGTCCTGTACAACATAGTCCTTACCTTCCAGTCTTACCAGACCTTTTTCTTTTGCAGCGTTATAAGTGCCACATGCCATCAAGTCATCATAGGATACGATTTCAGCGCGGATGAATCCTCTTTCAAAATCAGAATGGATCTTTCCTGCTGCCTGTGGTGCTTTCGTTCCTTTTTTGATCGTCCATGCACGGACTTCCGGTTCTCCTGCTGTCAGGTAACTGATCAGTCCGAGAAGACTGTAGCTTGCCTTGATCAGCTTTTCAAGGCCAGATTCCTTAAGTCCCAGTTCTTCCAGGAACATGCTCTTTTCATCATCATCAAGTTCCGCGATCTCCTGCTCAATTTCCGCACAGACAACGAATACTTCGCAGTCCTCTCTTTTTGCATACTCACGGACTGCCTGTACTCCCGCATTACTTGCACCATCATCTGCAAGATCATCTTCTGCCACATTTGCAGCAAAAATGACCGGCTTGTAGGTCAGAAGATTGTAGCTTTCCAGCCACTGCTGTTCATCTTCGTCATTGATATCATCAAAGCTCTTTGCCATCTTTCCATCTTCCAGATGTGCTTTAATTCTTTCCATCAGTGCCAGCTCTTTTGCGATCGTCTTGTCATTTCTTGCTGCTCTGACTGCTTTGGAAATTCTTCTTTCCAGGATCTCAAGGTCTGAAAAGATCAGCTCCAGGTTGATCGTCTCAATGTCACGCAGCGGATCGATACTTCCGTCTACATGGACAATATTGCTGTCCTCGAAACAACGTACTACATGAACAATTGCATCAACCTCACGGATATTTGCAAGAAACTGGTTTCCAAGACCTTCTCCTTTGGATGCACCTTTTACAAGACCTGCGATATCTACAAACTCAATCGCTGCCGGGATGATCTTTTTGGTGTGATACATCTCACCAAGCACATTCAGACGTTCATCCGGTACAGTAACAACGCCCACATTTGGATCAATGGTACAGAATGGGTAGTTAGCTGATTCTGCTCCTGCTTTTGTCAGTGAATTGAATAAAGTACTTTTTCCTACATTCGGTAATCCTACGATTCCTAATTTCATTTTGTATATTTCCTCCTATAAATCCTTTGATTTTCAGTATAATTATCTAAATTCAGTACTCTGTATTATACCATAGCCTTTTCTCTTTGTGAATATTTAAGTTTCTGTTTTCTTTACACTTGTAAGCAACCTTATTTGTAAAACTTAATTTTCTCTAAGAAATTTGTTGCGCCTGCCGCCAATGACAGATCGTTCTTGATGAAAATTTTTTTCGGTTATTTGAATACCTGAAAACCAAAAACACTCACCCATTCCGGGTGAATGCCTTATCAAAATTTCCTTATTTTGTTGTCTATGACGCTTATTCAGATATGCCCGCATATCTGCTAAAATGTAATTGCCTGCAATTATATTTTCACGTGGGTATGGAGACGTAATCCCCATCAAGTCTGCTACTCGTAAGTAATACAAAATTGTCAAAATGACAATACTGTAATACACGGGTGGATCTTGCTCTGGTTGTAACATATTAATTCACGCGATAATAGGCCCAAATGGGCACTTTCACCATTCAAGCCTATATATTATATGTCTTTCAGATAATAGCGTAAAAAACAACTGTAACAGGGCAAAGTTCACAAGAATTTCATTTCAAAGCTTAACATAGATCCTAAATAGTCACCATGTCTCTTCTATCTCTTCTTGCATATAAAATGTGTAACCGCAACATTAATAAGCAATAAAGATAATATTACACCTACAGTAATATGAATTGGCCAATAAAATGTAAAATATGACAATTTATTTTCCATATAAATTTTTACTCCAACCAAAGTTGCTGCTCCTACTGTGAACATCATTCCCACCACGCACATAAAATAATAACTGCCTTCTCCAAAGAGCATTAATTTCATTTGCTTATCGGTCATTCCAATACTTTTCATTACGTCAAACTCTTTTCGTCGAGCGTACATCCCAGTGAATACAACGTTACAATAATTGGTCAATCCCGCAATGAATAATATGATACTTACAGCACCTAAGAGAATTCGATTTCCTCTCATATATGTTTCTTTTTGCTGCATCAGGTCTGATTTACAGATAACAAAAACTCCTGCTTCGCCGGTTCCTTCATCCATTGATACTTCTGTCATTTCGGATCGTTTTTTATTTTCCTCGGAGACCAGCTCGCTGATCTGTGTTTTCACATAAGGTTCTTTTTCCGAGTCGGCAGTTAATTCCATTGTTAATATCTTTTTCTCAGTCGGTATCTTTTGAAAGCCTTTCTCACTGATAAAATAATATAAGCTGCCCTCTCCATGCCAGGATTGATGTATTTCCGGGAAATCATCACTTTGCCTGTCTAAATAACCACATAGAGTAAATGTTTCCGATTCTTTTTGAGGGAATTCGTCTTCCTGTTGTTTCTCTTTATTCTCAGAATTACTTTGTTCTTTTCTACGAATCGCATCTTCCCTTGAAAGCAAAGTTTTAAAGTATACCGGTTCGCCAATTGCTTCATCTGCAAGTTTTTGCTGTTCCGGGGTCAGCATATGATCATGTATGAGCAACACTCCATTTCCTTCTTCCAAAGATTTCAAATCAATATTGAGTTGATTATCCTGAACGTATTTCTCAAGCGACAAGATTTGATTGTCATTTAAAATCTGCACAGTATCCCAACTGAATCCTTCCACCATATTGTCATCTGTAAGATTCGAAAGCCCTTCGTCATAAGGACGGATGCCCTTTCTGGACATAACTGTAGTTACATAAGCTCCTTCGATCAAATTAGATTTTTCCCAATCGATACCATCTATCTTGTGTAATTTTTTCTCCAACTCTTGAGAAATTGGTGAAAATTCATCATAATCGTTATCATACAACAGTTCCACACCATCTCCCTGCGTCAGCAAAGGATCCACATCGATTTCTCTTGTTTTATATTCTTCCCCACACCCCTGGCTTTTCCCAAATTCGCTAAACTCTCCTGCCAGCAAAAAATCAGGACGTTTCTCAAAAAGATGCTTATAATCACATCCATTTGTAAGTACATTCATTAGAATAAAGGATAGGACACCTAAAAATATAGAAAGACTTGTAATGATAAATCGTGCTTTCTGTCGTGTTATATTTCCCCATGCAATATAGAACATTTCTTCTGTTTCAGAACGTCTGTGCACTATTTTCCCAGAGTGTTTTGTTTTTCTGGCAACTGTATTTTCGTTATAAGCAGCACTCTCAATACAAGACAGCTTCGTTATTTTTCTAATAACGCCTTCCGATGCTATCCACAAAATTCCATTTACAAATACAACAGAAAGCAAAAGAATCCACGGTCTGAAAAAGGAAAGTATTGTATTCCCTCCCATTTCCTGATAAAAATGGAAACCTAATAGTTCCGGTATGAATAAGACTAAAATCAGTGCAGAGATCAAACTTCCCAAGACAGAACCTTTTAACATGAGTGACCTCATTTGTTTCCGGTATATTTTTGTAATCTGTCTTTCTGTGGCTCCGATTGTGTGGAGCAGTCCGAGATTTTGAACATCTTCGCTCATGGATATCCAAAGGACATTGCGTACAAGGAAATATATTCCACACAAAATTCCTATTGTTCCCAATATCACCATCTCATATCCACCTGCGAATTTAGAAACAGCAGTATATTGTGCTGTATCAGAAACGTATATCTTCTGATCTGCACTCTTCATCGGCAATGTCTGATATAATTTTTCCTCTGTTTTACTCCTGTTTAAATGATCACTCTGACTGAAAAGTAAAGTATAAGGACCCTTTTCCAGTTTCAACTCTTTAATTTTGTCATGTGAAATATATCCGATTGCTAATTCATTTCCAGAGTCTGTATACCAGCCACACAATTCGAATTTTTCTTTCGAATGTTCGAACACACCTTTGTATACATCTAAGTTTATTTCCATTCCCTGTTCCGGTTCAGAGATACCAAGTTTTTTCAATGCCCGCTCAGATAATAGAATTTCATCCTTTTTCTGTGGGTAGCTTCCAATCACATTGGTATATGCCGGTCTCAAAAAATTGTTCCAGCTTTCTGAGTCAGCCCAGACTATATCACATATCGTTTTTGCATTGTTCTCCGAAACTTCTGTAGCTTCACCTACAAAAATACTTTTTCCAACTTGTTTTACATAATCCAGTTGTTTTAATTTTGCATATTGTTCTTCTGTTCCATCTTCTATTCTCCCCGAAGAAGCAGTTCCATTTTCTCTGATTAATCTTATTTCTTCTGCCTGTATTTTTCCAAAGGAGATTCCGAATACCATGGTAATAGCAACAATGCCAATTATAATCGAGCAAAATAGAATCGTATTTCTCACCTTTTTGATGCCTGCAAAATTTTTAGCCAGAAATCGGATTATGTCTTTATTGTTATTTGGAATGTTCTTGTGAAGCATAGTAATCCCTCCTAACAATCGTTACAATCTCTTGTATAGATTTTCCCATCAGACATGCGTATTACTCTGTCTGCCATCTGTGCGACTTCTTCTTGATGCGTCACGATCAATGTCGTCTGATGAAATCTTGCAGCACAGGATTTTAGTAATCCTACGACTTCCATACTTGTAACAGAATCCAGATTTCCGGTCGGTTCATCCGCCAGGACAATTGCCGGTTTCGTCAACAATGCCCGTGCTATAGAAACTCTCTGTTGCTGTCCACCGGACAGTGTTGATGGAAAACGTTCTAATTTATCTTTTAATCCAAGTATTTCTACAATTTCATTAAAGAAATCTATATCGATTTCCTTACCGTCAAGTCGCATCGGAAGAACTATGTTTTCGCGTATACTAAGCGAAGGAATTAAATTGTATTGTTGGAATACAAATCCGATATTTCTTCTTCTGAATATTGTTCTTTCTTCCTTGTTAAGATCTTTTAAACTTGTATTTCTGATCCAGACACCTCCAAAATCCGGAATGTCAAGACCTCCTAACATGTTCATAAGTGTTGTCTTTCCACATCCGGACGTACCAACAACCGCTATAAATTCACCCTCTTCCACCGTTAATGACACACCATCTAAGGCACGCACTTCATATGTATCGGATGTATAATATTTTTTTAGATTCATGGCTTTGATTATATCCATCTTTTCTGTAAACTCCTTTCGTAAATGCTACCTTTAACTCAGCCATAATCTATTGTACATGGTACCTCTTACAAACTTCTTACAAGCTGCATATGAACTGTCTATACCGGAAGATTCACTTCTATAAGCAGCCCTGGCTTCATTTGTTTTGCTTTCATCATCCCTTTTTGTAATAAGACAATCTCTCTGGAAAGGTATAAACCAATTCCGCATCCTTCCTGCCCTCTTGCCTGCTCACTTCGATAAAATCTTTGAAAAATTTTATTTTCTTCTCCATCTCTTATCCCGATTCCATAATCTCTTATCTGAATCTTATAAAACATTTCGGTTTGTTTCATTGTGATATTGATCGTGCTGTTGCTTTTGCTATATTTGACTGCATTATCAAACACATTATAAAGGGCCTCACACATCCAGTTTTTATCATGTTCGCAAATGATTTTCTCTGGCAATTCTACTTGAAAATAGATATCTTTCTCTTCTGCCTTTTTCTGTATTTGCCCCAACGCATTTAAAATCGTTTCAACAAGATTTTCTTTTTGAGTGTGAACTTGTATGATTCCCTGCTCTAATCGGGCAGTTTTTATAAAGCTCTCCACCAAAAAACATAATTGTTCTTCACTTGTTCGCAAGTCTTTTATGTATTCTGTATTCAATGTTTCTTGAGTTTCATTTAATGACTCTTGCAGCAATTCTGTATAATTTTTTATATTCGCCAGCGGTGTCCTTAGTTGATGCGCAATCTCAGAAATTAATTTCTGTATCTCATATTTACTTTTTTCAGCCTCTTTCCTTCTTCCTTCCAATATTTCCTGTAAACGGATTAATTGATTGGTCGTTTTAGAATAGATCGTTTCTTTCCCTATATCAGAACCATCTAATTCATTGCCGTTTATTAAGGATTCCGTCAATTTATATATTTTATTCATTTCATTTGTTCTCAAATGATTTTCAACTAAATATACAGTGCTTCCTCCGAGTATGAAACCTATTAAAAGTACTGTAAAACTTGCTACAGCCATGCTACTCTCCCATTCTATATCCCATTCCAAATACATTACTGATAACATTCGATGAATCATTCAATTTCTTTTTCAATCTGCTGATCATAACGCTAATTGTGTTGGGATCAATGAATTCACTATCGATTCCCCATATATTTTCCATTATCATCTCTTTTGTAAGAACCTGGTTCTGGTTCATAATAAAATATTCTAAAAGCTGATACTCTTTGAGTGTCAAAGATATTTCCGTCTCTCCAACAAAAACCTGTTTTCTATCGGAATATAACATAACCTGTCCGCACATAAAAATATTTTCATTTGATTTTCTCTTTAGCACAACTTCAATACGCTTTAACAATACTTTTATTGAAAATGGTTTAACCACATAATCATCTGCTCCTGTATCAAACGCTTTTAACATATCTTTTTCGTCATCTTTTGCAGTCAAAAAAATTGCTGGGATTCTTCCATTTTTTTGAAGCTCTTGATATAGATTTATTCCATCTCCATCCGGTAATCCAATATCTACAATCAACAAATCTACAGATCTATCTATATTTTTAATTGCTTCTTTTCTTGAACCAACAAGAATCGTTGTATAACCTTGATTTTTCAAAGATGTATCCAAAGCTTTTCTCAACAAATTGTCATCTTCTATAATTCCTATTACCATACACACCTCCTGATTTTTCTAGAATATAATACAAAAAAAGCCCATTACAACATACATAACACCTCTGCATATTGTAACGGACTTTTTTCAAACCCAGACTTGGTGCAAGCACCATTTCCGATAAAAACCTCGAAAGTTTTTGTTCTATGTGCATATATTACCCAATTTCATTTACAAAGTCAATATGTTTTCTACTAAATTTTCAAGTACCTTTTATATTTTGGATTATTATTTTGCTTCTTAATATATTGTATTACTCCACTAATGAATCTATACGCTTCAGCAATAACCTGATTTTTTTCGGTTATTTGAATACCTGAAAGCCAAAAACACTCACCCATTCCGGGTGAATGCTTTATCAAAATTCCCTTATTTTGTTGTTTGATTTATGAACCGGCAATTCATCATACATTGCTTTAAAAAGTCCAGCCAAATATTCCTTACTGTCAACATCTTCTACTAACAGCATCTCCTTTGCCCCTTCATACGGTAATTCATAAATCGCAGTTGCCATATAAGAAACTGCAGATTTTGTCGGTTTCACAAGTAACCTGTCATCATATATGCCTCCGACAATCCTGCCACGATAATATATGATATATTCTCCCATCATTGCACGATAATTAATTTCTTCTAAATCAGATAACTGCTCTAATATAAATTGTAAATATTCTTTGCTTGAGGCCATGTTTTTGTCCTTTCAAATACCTGCATTTTCAAATTATACTGTAATCTCAATTTGATTATCTTCAACCGCAACAATGCAGCTTTCGTAATATCCATCACCCGTAGTCCGTGGTCCACTGATAACCTCATAACCATCCGCTTTTAATTCTGCCGTCAACGCATCCACTATTTCTATATTTCCTACGCTAAAAGCTATATGTGAATATCCAGTACGAACTATTTTCTTCGGTAAATCAGCCATTTCCGGTAAATTCATTATTTCAATATGTGCACCATCCTCAAATGTGAGAAAATACGAATAAAATCCTGTTTTCTGATTATGATATCCAGCATTTGATTTTGCTCCAATTCCTGATGCTCTGATTCATCGTTCAAATTGCTTCACCCTTTCAACTTATCTGCATTTCCTGTAAGAAATGATCCATATGCTCTTCCAGTAACTTTATCACTTGACTTTTGTCTTCTGCTCCATCATATATGCTATAAAGCAAAAAAATAGGTCCATAAAAATCAAGTGCTGTCTGTCTGGCTTTTCCTTCATCGCCCAGCATTCCTGAAAACAAAGCTTCCATATAAGTTAATGGTCCGCTTGCAAGATAATTCTGATATAGCTGTGCCATCTGTGGCTCCCTGTACTGTTCCAATGTCAACATCTTACGAAAACAGCTTGAAAATTCTTCCTCCGTCCAATGAAGAAACTGTACCTTTGTGAACTGCTTAATCTTATCAAATGCCGTTTCTTTATACTCGTCTGTAACCTTTTCCAGATCACCCTCCGGCATTTCATACTGCTTTACTCTCTCAATATCCAATTCATTCATTTTTTCAATAATACTGTCCAATATCTCCTGCTTGCTTTTATAATGCTTATACAATGCAGCCTTGGTTACTCCAAGTTTTGAAGCAATATCATTCATGGATGTTCCCATATATCCACTCTGTGCAAATAACTTCAAAGCTTCTTCCAATATTTTTTCCTTTGTGTTCTTTTCTTTGCTTTCCATGTCTATCTCCTAATTTAAATCTGTTATTAAGTTACCTTTTGGTAACTTGTCAAGTAAATTATAAATTAGTGTTTTCTTTCTCCCTGCATCTTGAAAAAATAACATGCCGTTTTGCATTATTGTTAGTTCTGCATCGACATCATTGGCAAACTTATGGATAGTCTCCTGTGATGTCAGATTATCTTTATCTCCATATAATATACAAGTCGGAACCGACCAATTAACCGGATGATTACGCACATAACACAAATATTCCCAGGACAATGTTTCTCCAAATCCTGTAGTTATCAACTGTTTTTCACGTAACTTTTCTTCCGTTATATCCGCCCATCTCATCGTGTCAAGAATCACCTTTTCCATATCAACGATTGGTGAAATGAAAAAGGCTTTGTCTATCTGCCGAAAATAATATTTTCTATCGTCCGCCTTCACCATCTGGCAGCAATGTAACAAAATAATAAATAATTCCGAATACAGCTATACTTCCCATCATAATACCGATCATCTGATTTACACCTACTACATTTCCATGAAATACCGGATTGCAATCAAGAGTGGCTCTTATCGCTTCAACCATTTCATCCGGATAATGTTTTCTCTCCATCTCCATGAATACTCCGTGAAGCATATGATTCTTAATCAATGAAGTGGCATATGTACTCGGAAGATAAGACAGTGCCTTCTGAAGACCTGATCCAAAATTTGAAATCGGCATATAAGCACCACATATAAAACCATATCCTGCGCTGACAATTGTACCTACAGCCGAAAGCTGTCCCTGTGTTGTCAACGGAAAGCTAATGATACTTGAAAGTGTACTTCCAAACAGGACGAGCAATATCATATCAAATAGAACCCATAATACATCTGCTGCATTCATATACCATCCCATTTTAAGTAAATATCCCAGACATAATACAAATGCAAGTGCATTGACCATCAATGAATTAGCTACTGTTGACAGAAAATATCCCAAATAAATTTTTTCCTTGCTGACCGGTGCAACATTAAAATCCTTCCTTGTTCCATTTGCCTTGTCCTGCACCATAGTCAGATTCACACAAAATGTTACAGTGATACAGCTCACTGCCATAAGTGATGCTGTCAGTTGTGCTGCCACGGTTCCATTAATAAGCTTATCCGAAATCGTAATCATATCCGGAATCGCTGCTGTAAAAGAATCTCTGAAAACTTTTGCAAGAAACGTAGCATACAGAACAATCAGAATGACGGGGGTAATCATTGATGTAAACAACATCCCTTTATCTTTAAAAAACAGTTTCCTGTTCCTGTCCATTAATGCCAATACTGTTCTCATCAGCGTTCACCTCCAAGCTTCTTTCCTGTGACTGCAAGAAATACATCATCCATACCGCCTTTTACTACTTCATAATCCGTGAATAGGTCCTGATGCTCTACAATAAGCTTCGTAGCTTCTTTCGTATTTCTTACTTTTATCTGATATCCGTCACGTATTTTTTTATATTCTCTGTTCAATGACTTTATTTCATCTTCGGAAATACCGTAAACAGACACTATATCCTGTACATAATCATTTTTAAGTTCAAACGGTGTACCTTCCGCTGCGATACTTCCTTTGTCGAGAATCACAACATACCCGGCATTAGCAGCCTCTTCCATATAATGGGTGGTTAGAAATACTGTCATATTTTCATTTTTCTGAAGCTTCTCGATAACATTCCAGATTAACTGCCTTGTCTGCGGATCAAGCCCTGTAGTAGGCTCGTCAAGAATCAAAATCTCCGGTCTGTGCAATAATGCACGGGCAATATCAATTCTTCTTCTCTGACCTCCCGACAGCTTACCTACAGGTCTGTTTAAAAACTCGTCAAAATCCAGAATCTCGACCAGCTCCTGTAATCTCTTATCAAAGGCATTTCCTGTAATGCCGTACAAAGCAGCTCTGCTCTTTAGGTTTTCTTTCACCGTTAGCGGTTTATCAAGTACGCTATCCTGAAATACAACACCAAGCATCCTTTTTATCTGTGCGCCGGCTTTGTCAGTTTCTATTCCGTTTACCTGAACCGTTCCACTGTCTTTTTTCAGCAGTCCACAAAGAATAGAAATGGTTGTACTTTTCCCTGCACCGTTTACTCCAAGAAACGCAAACAATTCTCCTTTTTTCACACGAAAGCTCAAATCATTTACCGCTTTTACTTCGCCAAAGCTTTTATTCAGGTGGCTGATTTTAATGATATCTGATTCCATATCTTCTCCTTATATTTTCATTTTTCCTTAAATGCTGCAGCATATGTTGGATTTATCTTTTAAAATAAAATCCATATATTAAAAAGTAATATGAATGCAAAAATTGTCCATGCCTCTTGGCAGTTACCATTCGGTTACTTATATTGTAGTAACCAATTGGTAACTTGTCAATCTTTTTATAATCTTCTATCGGATGAACATCCGAAACATAAATCATCGGATCATATGAATAAAAAATATAATTTTTTCGCTTGCCGTTTTCGTTCTTCACTTGTTTTGTTATAAGCCATTATCTTTCTTCCGATCTGATTTTTGGTATAGAAATCAAATCGGAGCATGGCGGTGACCGGATATGTACGTTATAATGTTCGAAAAATGTCGAATAAAAAAATGCTGCAACCTCTTCGATTACAGCACTTCTTTTTCCCTTACTCTTTTGTTTTTTTAAGGACTTCCATTGATGCAAATATAACTCTTCTCCTTGTCATGCCTTACTAAAACACCACAAAAAGAAGTATATAGAAAAAGACTGTCAGAACTGTGTAATGTAACAGTCATCTGCCAGTCACTTTTCGCATAATTCGACATTTTTCTACATTTTGCTCAATGTCTGTCTATATCTAAATAATATCCCACCTTTCGTATACTCTGAATTATCTTTGCAGCCTCCGGTTCTGTCTTTTCCATTTTTTTGCGGAGTCTGCGTACAAAACACCAGATCATGTTGGCAGAGTCATCTCCATATGGTTCTTTCCATAACTGTTCAAAGATAATCTCATGGGTAACTACCTGTCTGGAGGCATCTGCCAACAGATACAGGAATGCCTTTTCTCGCTCATTTAGGGTTGCAAGCTCATGCTTCCCCCAGTAAACAGTATGATAACGGCAGTCAATTAGAAGTTTTCCTTTCCTTATGATCTCCTGCTTTTCTCTTTTTCTTCCAGTGTTCCATGTGATATCGGAACGTCTGAGTAATGCATACAGGTACGTGTTGATCAAGCTGACCGAAGGATGTGGAAATACTAGGTCTGCACCCCATTCGATATACTTTTTTACCGCCTGAATCCCCGGTATCACTACAATAATCGGAGCCCTGCTGTACTGCCGGACTTCCCAAATCAGCCTGCCCAGCTTTCCGTTATCATTTCTCACAAGCATCAATACTGCGTCATAGACCGCTATGGTATGGAATTTTTCAAACACATCCAGATTAACGGTCGTACATTCCCACTCATTTTGTAACCCTTCACAAAGCCGACTCCACTTATCTACCTCATCCGCAACAATCAATACTTTTTTTGTATCCCTTTTCTTACGTTACTTCATTTTCAAAACAGAAAAGGCAGTGAAATTTCTCCACCGCCTTTCCTGTTTTTGATTTAATTCGTTAATTGCATTTGTTCATTCGATGCATTTTCCTTTTTTATCTTCTTCACCAGCTCCTGAATCTTCTGAAAAGATTCTTCACTGATTGTATGTTCCATCCGGCATGCATCGTGATTTGCAGTTTCCGGAGATACTCCTATCAGTTCTAAGAATTCTTCCAAAAGCAAATGCCTTGCATAAACCTTTTTAGCAATCTTTTTCCCTTCCGCCGTCAGTTCAACATAGCCATGTTCATCTTTTATTACATATCCTTCTGCCACCAATCCACATATTGCAACTGAAACACTTGCTTTGGAATAGTTCAGATAATTACAAAGCAGAAAATTACGGACATATCCTTTCTGACGTTTCAAGATATACATCGCTTCCAGATAATCTTCTCTGGATTCTCCAAGTTTCATCTACTACCTTCTCCCCTTTCGGAAAGTATTTCTTCTCCATTCCTGCTGTTAAGAAATTCTGCCGTTCTCCATTTCATATACCGCATCTGCCACGTTCATTGTGGATACTCTGTGGGATACCAGGACAACTGTTTTCTTCTTGACCGATTCTTTCAATGATTTTAAGATAATTCCCTCATTTAAAGAGTCGAGGTTCGATGTAGGCTCATCGAGTAGAATGAGGGGGCATTCATGGAGAAATGCTCTTGCAATTCCGATTCTCTGTTTCTCACCGCCGGACAGCGTGTCACCCAGTTCTCCGACTTCTGTATCATATCCTTTCGGAAGTGTCATTATGAAATCGTGGATAGACGCTTTCTTTGCGGCTTCCATAATCTCTTCTCTGGATGCTCCCGGCTTTGCGATGGCAATGTTGTTTGCAATGGAATCATGGAACAGGTGCGTTTCCTGTGTGACATAACTTTCCATATCTCTTAAATGCTTGGTTGGAATCTTGCGGACATCTGTACCGTCTACCGATACACTTCCATCCTGCACATCCCAGAACCGCATCAGCAGTTTTAAGAGCGTAGATTTTCCGGAACCGCTCGCACCATGAATCCCTGTGATTTTACCCGGCTGTAATTTCAGTGAATAGTTATCTAAAATAACTTCTTCACCATAAGCAAATGTTACGTTCTCTGCCTCTGCTCCTGTAAATTCATGTTCCATGCTCTCTGCACCGGAAGTTTCCACGTCACCCGGAATTTCTTCCACAAGCGGTGTCTCTTCCAGAAGAGAAAGAACACGCTCACCACTTGCCAGTGTCTGGTTCAGGTTGTTGGAAAGGCTTGATAATGCTACTACCGGTCCGAAAGAACCCATCATTGCGATGGTACAGGTTAAGATTCCCTCGAATCCCATCGCACCTTTGTCGTACAGCCAGATCGTCAGTGCAAGCATTCCAAAAGATGCAAGCAGGATAACCATGTTCGTAAATGAACGCTGTGAGCCTTCCATTTTGCTTAATGACTCCTGCATTCCTGCAAGATTTTTGGAACGCTCAGACATCTGCTCTTTTCTCTTTTCACCCTGTCCGTACTGGATGGTCTCGTCCAATCCTCGTAAAGAGTCCAGAACAAAGCTGTTCAGTTCTCCGAAGTTTGTCCGAAATTCCATTCCCTTCTGACTGCCACGTTTTCCATTCCACATCGGGATGGCTACACCGACAATCAGATAAGCTGCCAGTGTAAGCACTCCTGCCATCCAGTGATATCTTCCAATAAAAATCACCATAATAATCGAGGTCAGTGTAGCAATCGCAATCGGAGAAATGGTATGTGCATAGAACACTTCCAGTAATTCAATATCAGTTGTAATAATCGAGATCAGATTTCCCTTATCTCGTCCTTCCAGTTTTGCAGGGCAGAGCTTTCTCAGTGCTGCAAACACTTTATGGCGGATGATTGCCAACAGCTTAAATGCGATAAAATGATTACAATACTGTTCCACATAATGCAGGATTCCACGAAGCACTGCAATTACGATCATGACTGTGATAATCGTTTTTACTGGAGTAAATACCAGCCACATATTGTCCACCGGAACAATCATTCCGGCTACTCCTGTCAGAAGACCATGCACGATGACCTGTCCTGCCAGTATCGTCAGGAAGATTGCACATAAATAACCCAATGTTCCAAGGATGATTGCTGCCAGCATGATATGGAGCAGGGGTTTTACCAGACCAATCAGACTTCCCATGATCTGGAGGGCACTTCTGCGTTTTGTTGTATTCGTATTTTCACTCATTATGCCACTCCTCCTTTTCCATAGTTTTCCAGTGCCATCTGGCTTTCATACAGATGTCTGTATGCACCATTCCGGCTCATCAGTTCGTCATGCTTTCCGCTTTCTTTGATTTCTCCGTCTTTTAAGAAATAAATCTTGTCAGACTTCACAACATTTGCCAGTCTGTGAGAGATCAGAAGCACCGTCTTTGTCTTTGCCAGTTCGTGAATCACATTCATGATCAGTTCTTCACTTTCCACATCGATATTGGATGCAGCTTCATCAAAAATATAAACTGCACTGTCTGTCCGAAGCAATGCTCTGGCAATCACCAGTCTCTGGCACTGACCGCCGGACAGGTTGCTTGCTTTTTCCAGCAACTGTGTCTGCAAGCCATCCTGTGTCTGTAAGAACCCTAAGAGATTCACTTTCTGAAGAACTGCTTCCATCTCTTCTTTCGTTGCGTCCGGTTTTGCCATCTTCAGATTTTCTTCTACTGTACCTTTGAACAGGTAGCTGTTATGGCGAACCAGAACAACCCTCTGCATCAGATTGGTTTCATTCACTTCATTAAGCGGTACGCCACCGATGGTGATTTCTCCGTTATATCCCCGGTTCTTTACTGCAAGGATTCCGGCAATCGTACTCTTACCACATCCGGATTCACCAACCAGTGATACAAAACTTCCTGCCGGAAGATTTAAGCCTATTCCTTTTAAAATCTCTCTGTCCTCTTCATAAGAAAAGTGCACATCTTTTAATGTAACATCTAACGCTCCATCCGGCAGTGTTTTTTCTCCGGCCTGTGGTTCCGGCAGATCTAAAATCTTGAAAATCTTATCACTCGCTGCCATACCATTCATTGCGATATGGAAGAATGAACCAAGCAGTCTGAGCGGCAGGAAAAACTCGCTGGCAAGCAGAACGATACATAACGTTCCTGCCACACTGATATTTCCTTTTAAGAATTCGGACACCGCGACTGCCATACCGATCGCAGCTCCACCATAGGCAACAATATCCATCACGCTTGTGGAATTGAGCTGCATGGTCAGCACCTTCATCGTAATCTTACGGAAATTCTGGGATTCCACATCCATCTCATCTGCTTTCTGCTGGTCTGCCTGATAAATCTTCAGTGTGGTAAGTCCCTGTAAATTTTCAAGGAACGAATCTCCCAGTCCAGTATAGATGCTCCAATACTTATTCAGTAATTTCTTTGCAATCTTCTGTACCACCACGATAGAAATCGGGATCAGCGGTACACAGATCAGCAGGATCACACTCGCTTTCAGGCTCACTCTGCAAAGAATGATAAATAAGGTCAGTGGTGCGATCAGGCTGTAAAATAATTGTGGAAGATATTTTCCAAAGTATGTTTCCAACTGCTCCACACCCTCAGTTGACACCTGTACGACCTCCGAAGAGGATACCTGCTCACTGTAGGAAGCTCCCAGCTTTAACATTTTCTCATAAATCTTTTCACGCAGAATCCGCTTTACATCCACACACGCCAGATAGGAAGACTTTGCTCCCATCCGTTCACAGATAAATCGGATCACCACAACCAGAACTAAAATCAGTATTGTCCGCTCAATGATCGGTACGGTTACTGCCCGGTATACTACCCGTTCCAGTAAATCTGCGATAGAAAAGACTGCCAATACCTGCGACAGGAGGGCTGCCCACTGCCACAAAATCGTATACACGATATACTTTTTTGCGTGGGACAACAGCCCCACCAGTCTTGTTTTAATCATAAGTAACTCCTTACTTTTTCTTCTCTTTGTTGCTACACACCAGATGCCAGATAGCAAGCACCGGATGATACAACAGCATCCTTGGTCCTGAAAACCGCATAACCTGCCTGATCTGTTCTCTCATCTCCGGCTTATAACAATGTACCTTACAATTCGCACAAAACGTCTTTTCTTCCATAAATGGACACTTTTGACTTCTTTGTTTTGCATAATCCGAAAGTCTTTGACAGTCAGGACACATCTGCCCTTCCTGTCTTTTTTCTTTCGGATGTTTTTTTCGGCAATACAGCCGGATCATCTCTTCCACGACATACTGTTCTTTCTGCCGTTTCTTTTCTACTTTGTCCATCTTACTCTACGCTTTCTGCCATTTCAGCTTCAGGCTTTTCTGTCTTAACTCTTAAGAAGAAGTATAACAGGTGGCATACCCACACAACTGCGATACAGATTCTTCCGATTGGTACATTCTTCATGCAGATAAAGCCGATTGCCATGACTACCGTTACCATTCCGATAATCTTGCATTTTGTTCCCATTGTCATGGCTCTTTTCTGAACAAAACTGTCCAGATGTTTCTTATAAAGATTCGTTCCTACGAACCAGTCGTGCAGCTTCTTAGAACTCTTTGCAAAGCAAAGCAGTGTTGCCATATAAAACGGAACGGTTGGCAGGATAGGAAGTACAATTCCTATCGTACCAAGTCCCAGGCAAAGAAATCCAAGCACGATCCATACTACTTTTAAAGGATTTTTCATCTTCTTTCTGTTCTCCTGTGGGAGTTTTCCTCCCCTTTATTTCTTGTCGTTCTACTACTATTTTCTTCTTACACCGCCAGCACAAACTTCCGTCCATCAACCCTTGTCACACCAAGCTCAATGCCATACAGTTCCCGGATGCTCTCTTCCGTAATCACTTCTTCCGGATCACCTTCCACCAGCACTTTTCCATCTTTCATGCCGATGACATTATCTGAATATGCGATTGCCTGATTGATGTCGTGCAGTACCATGATGATGGTTATTCCAAATTCCTGATTGAGTTTTTTCACCAGTTGCAGGATCTCAATCTGATACCGGATATCCAAATAGGTAGTCGGCTCATCGAGGAACAGCGTCTTTGTTCCCTGACAAAGTGCCATTGCAATCCATACACGCTGACGCTGTCCACCGGAAAGTCTTGACACTTCTCTGT